>Ga0209512_1003197_pt1 | contig 15919 bp, 15 predicted proteins | sample frozenSSSSmetaG_FD_184142 | JGI IMG/M metagenome (GOLD analysis project Ga0209512, IMG submission 184142) | Glacier valley bacterial and archeal communities from Borup Fiord, Nunavut, Canada, to study Microbial Dark Matter (Phase II) -... | ecosystem: Environmental > Aquatic > Freshwater > Ice >... | reverse complement strand
AATGTTGAACCAGCGACTTTTTGATTGCTTTTTGAAAGTCTCATTGTTATATACAAAGGAATTAAAAAAACCTTTAATATCAGCTTAAAACTATTTCTGTAGATTAAAATAACCGTGCATGAAAAACATGGTACGAGATCAAAAGTGCTGAAAGCACTTAATTTCAATAACCGTGGGTGAAACCCACGGCAATGTATAATAGTATATCAACAGCCCCGAAGGGGTTGAATCAATTGATTAAGGGAAAAACTTTTCATCTATTTCAATTCCATGTTCTTTTAACAATCTTCGTAACTCATCATTAAAAGATTCGAATTTATGATGTTCTTGTTGATTTTTAATATAGTTAACAATCATCTCCTTATCTTTCCATGCATAAGTTAAAGCTGCATATCCATCAGCCCATCCAATAAAATCAGGAGATTTCCCTGACTGTTTCAACCAGATTGACGATGAAGTTTTAATATCCCTGACGTAATCAGCCAATGCAATTGTTGGATGTAAATCGCATAAGATATGGATATGATCTTCCATGCCATTAATCCGGTAAAGAAAACAGTTTTTATTTTTTATGATGCCCATCAAATAGGCGTAGAGTTCTCTGGAATGCTCCTGCACAAGCGCTTTAGTACCATTTTTCGTGCGGAAGATCAAATGATATAAAATCTGACGGTAGCTTGACATATCGATTAAATTATTTATTGGTATAATTTCCCTGATAAGTTTTTTAGTTCAACCCCTTCGGGGCTGCGTTCGTGATTTTTTACCTTTCCGTGAGTTTCACTCACGGTTATTGAGATTTAGCCGCTTCGCGGCATTGCTTTCTTGCGTTATATTGGTCTTAAGTTGTTAAGATTTATTGTTGTTGAGATTTAGCCGCTTTACTGCCTTACTTTTTTGCGTTGTTTTGATCTTAAATGTTCCTAAAAATGGGAACAGAATCACAGAATTTTTTTAATTCAGTTTAAATCCCATGATTTCGCGGATAAAGTTGCACTGATCTTTCGAGGTCAGACGTTCGAGCAACAGGAAAGCGACCTCCGGAGCAGTGGCTGGATTCCAGGAAGTGATCACATTGCAATCCGTAACGATTGGTTCATTGATTACATTGACCTGATAACTGCCAAGTTCTTCCTGCCGGATTCCCCTTTTGTTATATGTTGTTGCTCTTCGGTTCATTAAAACGCCGCTTCGGGCAATTGGCAATGCCCCGACACAAACCGCTGCAATGATTTTACTTTGCGCATTAAACATCCTGATCAATTTGAGAAACTCATCACTGTAGGCATCTTTGTAATATCCGAACTCTTCGAATCCACCGGGGATGGCGAGCGCGTCGAATTCCTCAGTATTGATTTCATCAATTAAATAATCAACAACAACCCGCTGATTGAACGAACTTTTGACTTCACGACGAAGTCCGCACGAAAATAATTGGGTTGTTCCATCACCATCAACCAGGTTCCATCCAATCACATCTATAAATACACTTGCTTCAAGGGTTTCGAATCCATCCGCCAATAGGAGCAATACTTTCTTCATCTGATTTTTTTATTATTTAACGTGTAAACGATCATCATTTCTAAAATGCATTTGAAAGTATTTTATCATGCGGTTTCAAGTGCAGATTTCAAAATAACAACAATGCATCCGGACCGGATGTTCAATCAATTAAAATTCATATTTAATTCAATAATTGAGATGAATCGTGGAATTTTTTCTTTTAAAACATTATTCATCTGTTAATGAATGACTTTTCTATAAGTCTAAATCGCAATTACGTTCCTGTTTGTCGATCTCAGCTCCCAAGCCCTTGTAAAAACCGATCGCAGGCGCATTCCAGTCGGATACCTGCCACCTTAATTTATGACAACCGGATGTTTTCGCGAATTCGATCACCTTATTAATCAGTAATTTTCCGATTCCGGCGCCGCGATAGCTTTCCCGCACATAGAGATCGTCCATGTAGAGCGATTTTCCGGTCCATGTAAAATAGGAGAAGAAGTAAGTAGCGTAACCAAGAATCTCATCATCATCTTTCACGGCTACAAAACAATTGAAATACTCCGTTTCGGCTTTCATCCGCTCAACCGTATTGGTTAAACGTTCATCGAGGTGTTCGAAATGGGCAAATTCCCTGAACATTTCTACAATCGCGGGGAAATCATTCTCAACAGCAGGTCTGAGGGTAATATCCATATTTAATTCAGTTTCTTAACGATAAACAAACTCAACAATTCCATCCTTCTTTACCGGATATCCATAGTCATTGTATTGATAGGAAGTTTCCGTAATCTGAACTTTATCAATGAAGGCATCAACTTCAAACCAGAGCTTATAAGTTTCTTTTATAATATTGTTTTGATTTGTGTAAATGCCGGGAATCTGCATTTTAAACAGGAGATATGGATTCTTTTTGTTATCAAATTCATATTCTGTGGTCGTACTAAGTTTAAAACTTCCATCGGCCAATATATTATTGCGTGTTTTTAGACTTAAATTTCCGGCATCGTTATAGGTGTAGATTGTATTTCCATTGGCCTTACCGTCAGAATACCAGGTCTCTTTGCTGATCTGGCCTTTTGCATTGTATTCGAAGACTGAATACGACTTGTAATTGGTATTCAGCCGGTTGATTGAATATTTTATCAGCTGACCATTCTGATTATACTCATACGTTCGGAACATCTCTTTCGCCGTGTTGTCAGGACTGACCCATTCGGTCCGGTTCATACTTGCCTGAGAAATATGCGAATCGCTGCTATAGATACCCGGATCGACGTAAAAGTCAGATGAAACCAGTTGATTCTGACTGTTATAATTATGCTTTGTATAAAAGTATTTGCTTTTCTCCTCACTGATCAGGAAGGATTCATTCCAGGTATAAACATATGACAATTCGGGACCGTACATCACCTTGTCCAGTAAAGGAAAACCGGGATCTTCGAGAACAGGCACCTTATCTTTTTTGCAAGCGGTGAAAAATGCAAGAAAAAGGAGCAGGATGAGCGTTAATCGGTGGTTCATAGGTCTTGTTTTAAGTTACTTTACGCTTTGAATTTGCTTTTTAGGGAAAATAAATTTGTTTTGGTCGTTCAACTTTTGATTCAACAAAATTATCGAAAAATCGGCATTAATGATAAGAAATCCCAAATTATTATCTGAGTTGATTTCACCGCACCTGAGCTTCTTTTTTTCTGCTTTTCATCGAAATCTTTTTTGTGGGGCAATTATTTGGAGGTTTTCAAATATGTATTACGCGTATCCAAACACTTATTGGGTATATCTAATCACTTATTGGTCGCATCCAATTTGTTTTACGCGTATCCAAACAGTTATTGTGCATATCTAATCACTTATTGGTCGCATCCAAATTGTTTTGCGTGTATCCAAGCAGTTATTGTGCATATCTAATCACTTATTGGTCGCATCCAAATTGTTTTACGCGTATCTAAACAGTTATTGGGAATATCTAATCACTTATTGGTCGCATCCAATTTGTTTTGCGTGTATCCAAACAGTTATTGGATATATCTAATAACTTATTAATCGTATCTATATTGTTTTATGCATATTTAAACAGTTATTGGGCATATCTAAAGATGCATTACGCACATCCAAACTAAAATATTTGTCCTGAAATTTCTAATTTTCCGGAATTTCTATCCTGATTAAACTTACATAATTGAATTATTCATGAATAGTAATTAAAGGATCATCATAAGAAGCTATATATTCCAACAGTAATTCATTATTAGTGTATTAAACAGAAATTGTTTTTTGAATATAAAAAATAAATATCAAAAAAAATAAATTAACTGAAAAAAACACACCATAAATATCATGGATTAGTCGTATATTTAATACGGCATCTGATGTCCGTTTCGTTGTATCGGTATTCGACCTAACTGAATTTGTGGCAAAGGACAAAACCAAACACACCGGTAATTTCCGGTAACTATCAACAAGATCTGGAATGAAGAGAAAACTTTCGATTTCTCAGGGAGAGACCGTTCAGATTGGAAGGATTCTGCATGATATGTTTATGCGGGATAAAGCCGATTTTGCAGCGTTCTCGACTCGTTTTGCTGATCCGTTTGCCGCCGATTTTTTGGCGGTGATCGATGTAGGAGGTGCACTGCCAACTGTTAAGGCAGTAATTGCCGAAAAGAAGGCAGTGACTAAAAGGTTGCATTTAAACATGAACGCATTTCGACGGGATCTGTCGCAGCTTGCTGCGATCATCGGACTGAACACTGAAACCCTTTCCATTGCAAAAGGGGATTTCGGTATTAAGGGTGTACGTGATTCGCTTGCCGGGTACAAAGTGCCTGCGTTTTTGTTTTCGTTGAACAACCTGCAGAACAATGTAAAGGAAAATCTGATACCACTCACAAAGGTTGGACTTCCAAATGATTATCTTAAAGGTCTTGAAATGCGTGCAAAGATGGTTTCGGATGATGATGTGCTTGTAAGCAAGCTGATCAGTCGTCGCAAGCAATTGGTTCAGGACAATGCGATTCATTTTGGTTTAATCCAAGATCTAATGAGGTCGGTACTTGAAAGCGGTAAAGCCCTTTACAAAACGACCAATAAGGCCAAGGCAAAGGATTACACGTTATCAGAATTGAGGCGGAAACATAAAGCAGCCCAAACGACTGCCGAACCCGCAAAGGCTTAATTCTTCAACGTATTTTGCAACGGATATCGGTACTATTTCGCGCAGACATGCAATGAAGTCTGCGCGATTTGTGTTTTTATCGGGTTATTTCAGGGTAAATGAGAAGATGGAAATCAGCGCATCTGCGAAGGTGAATTGAAATAGGAATGTTCTATGCACCGGAATAGCAAGATAGTCTATATATTGTATTTGTTATTTTTTGTTTCGAGGAAAATGAATTGTATATTTTTCGTCGCATACGATATACTGCTTTCATATTTCCAACATAACCTGACTGGCTATTACTAATAATGAGTAAATGGAGATTACAGATATACAAAAGATTGAGGTGGGACAACATTAAAGTCTTTAAGAATAGAAAGTGGTCTTATATATTTTTTTGTACTCTTTATCTTAATGGCATGCGCAATATTTTTATTTGCGAAATATTTAAAGAAAAAGACCTCCGAAATACCTGAAAATTTCTTAGTCATTTTCCAAATAATTTCTGGATCAAAACTGAGAATTTCATCTATTTCAAACTCTCCAATTACTTGCTGAACAGGTGATGATGCATAAACTACTACAGTCTTGATATTTGGATTCTTGAATATCACTTTGCGAAATTCAAATCTCTTAGTGCCATCAAAAATTTTGAAAGCATACTCGGGTTTTATAGATAATAATACTCTCATCGACTAAATGAATAAGCTGCAATATTAGTGAAATCTGCCCGAGAAATTTTACGAAAACCTCTTGGCATATCCAAAATGTTTGGAATTACACCATTTTGATTTAGCCATTTTAAGTTCGGTCTTTTGGGTAATGAATAGGCATATAGAAAGTTAACTATAAAGGGTTTAATGTTAGGGTAATAATTCCAATGTGCTTTTAATTGTTCATCTGTAAAAACACTCCTTTTACGGCATAATGAAATAAATGTACTTTCATCAGAAATCCCATCAATTACAGATTCGACAATACCAATAGTCGTAACAACACCGGTATGAATATTTCCTGTTCTATAAAAGATTATTAGGTCTCCGCTTTTCAAGCTTTTTTCATGTGATCGAGAAATATATACTTTGCTTAGAGCGTTACGATGAGGCATATTTTCCACAAAATCTTTAGGCGATTCAGTTCTTAAGATTGAATCTGGGAACAGTTCAGTATGATAGGATGGGTAAATTGGCACAATAAAAACATCACTTTCTTTTGAAATAAATGGATAAGTCAATTTTGGATTATCGATATTTGCAGGAATTGTTTTATCAAATTCCCTTACATATACTTTTTCATCGCCATTTCTCGTGGCTTTTATTCCGTGTAAAACAAATCCCCATTCCTCCAAAAGAGATATAAGTCTTTCTTGTTCTGGTCTCTTTTCAAATATTGTTACATAAATTTCCTTTACTTTTTGATTTAAAGCATTATCAAAAATAATTTTCAAAAATCTCTCACCTATTTTATATCCATTGCTAGTAACTTTAAATGTCCCTATTTTTAATCTTCTCTTTTTTGAAAATGATGGTGTTATATCAGAATAATTTTCGTCCTCATCTTCAGTTTTAATGAAAAGAAATGCTGAAAGTGTATCATTTTGAAAACAGACATAAGATATCTCATCCGATTTCTTTTTGAACCATTCATCAAACGGAGGATATTGATAATCTTCGCGGAAGCTATTAAAAAAAGGATCATTCAGGTTAACTTCACCAAAATAGAGTTTCTTTACTGCTAAAATTTTATAGTCTACTAAATCAGGATTTTCGGCTGTTACTTTTTCAAGAAAAGCATCGATTTTGAAAACTTTTTCTGCAATATTAAGCAGGTTTGCTTTTGTATGTATTTTTTTGTCTTCAGAAATTAAGATATCAACTCTGCCACTATAAACCTCATTTAAAATTTTTGAATCGTTTATGTCATTTTCATTTATATCTACTTTCGAACTAATTTCAGTTATTTTCCCTTCAAATGGAGCTTGAGTTTTTAATAAATGATAATTTCCAATTTTAATATTCATCGTCCGAACCGACTCCGAATCTTTATAACGATTGAGTTCATCAACTGTTAAAGGATGAATACATTTTGTTAGTTTCAGTTTGTCTAACCATAGGAATAGGTAGCCTATATCCGGATTTGTAACCCTATTAGCTTCTCTATGGATAATAATATTGGTGTCAAGAAGTATTCTCATTTGATCAGTATGAATTTATGCAGTGGATTAAATATCTCAGAAAAATCATATTGAGTACCCTTTTAATTGAACAAATTTATTGATAATTATCCAATTAATATCAAAAAACATAATTTATTTCTGTTTTCATTATTATTTAGATATTGTAAAAGTGTATCGAGATATTTGAATCACAGTTTAAATGAGTTTTTTTGAAAATGCACTACATTTGAGGTGGTGCAGTATTTCATTCATATTGAATTTAAAATCAATGAACAGTTCAGTTTTAGATATGGAGTCCCTTTCGCCTCATCTATTTTGGGATGTAGATAAGCATTCGATTAAATCAGATGAAAACAAACAGTTTATTGTCCAACGGGTATTGGATTACGGACTGTTAAGCGACTGGGTGCAAATATATCATCATTATGGACTCGATGAAATCGCCTTAACCGCAATGCAAATCAAGGACCTGGATCCTAAATCGCTGTCTTTTATTTCTACGATATCTAATAAACCTAAGGAGCAGTTTAAAAGCTTTATTTCAATGCAAGCAAACCCCCAACACTGGATTTTTTAAAAGGTTCACAATCATTTTATCGGGAGATTAACTTCTTATCGTGTCTGCTTTTATTCTTTATTCCTGTATTTCTCAAGTTCGAACCACGGTTTCTGTGGGCGGTTGGCCGGGTAACCATTTTCGAGTCGGTATTTCTTTCGTTCTTCGGTAAAATCCCACCATTTTTTACTGTTGTCGCGGTTGTTGGCAAAATCGACAACCAAACGGCACTGGTCTTCGACGCACGGATCGATCCATGTTCCTGTCGAAAGCTCCAGATCGTCAATCAGCTTTGCCCCATCTTTCTCTTTGAGTTCATCGAGCGAATAATATCCCAATGAAATTAAGTCCTGTGCAAATTTTATCCCAACGGACGGAACCGATTGAAATTCAGCCAATGCATAAATCTCCTTCGCCCTCGTTGGCGGAACATTCAGCAACACGCATAAATCATCAACGAGGAATTCTGAGACGTCGGATTGCTTTATTTTGTTCGCCCGAAGCCTTTTTGACTCTTCAGGATTGAGGCCGAGCTTGATAGTTGATTTATTTTTCATAAAATTCAATGGGCAAATGATCGGGGTCGAAGGTAAAGAAGAATTTTTTTTTGGTAAATTCATCAATCCGGATCGCCTCGCAAACAATTTGTTGCGCGGTTAACTCGTTGTGAATGTCTTCGACACAATCGACTTCGAAGGCAAGGTGGCGTAATCCGCATGCTTCGGGATTTGAGGGGCGTTCGGGTGGATTCACATACGTGAAAAACTCGATCACATAATCGCCGTTTAATGAAAGATCGACTTTCCAGGAGTTTCGCTCTGCCCTGAAGACTTCCGATTTGATGGTCAGTCCTAATGTTTTTGTGTAAAAGTCTTTCGATCGCTGATAATCGGAGCAGATAATCGCGATATGATGAATTTTGTTGAGGCGCATCGTCGTTGGAATTGAATTTTTGAAATCAGCACGAAAATAGCACAAACTTTTGTATTGATACTGGTTTAAGCAGGAGAATCGCAGTCATTTTGAGTGAAAACTCTTTAGCCACAGGCTTATTCAAATCGCGTTTGAACCCATTACAATCATCGGATTATTTAAAAACGGTTCCTTCTGTTTTCTTTCACGTTACATTTTTCGTGTATGCACACGATTTGATTAAAAATAGTGCCGTTTATTCATTCAAAATATTGCCGTTTTACTATTTTTGACCTTTCAAAATTCATTCATCCCGGGAATACAATACTGACTAAACAAATTCCGATTAATCGGTAGGAAGATCATCCGGAAAACAAATTAATTAACAAATGAAGAAAGTAATCTTTTTATTAGTTATTGGATTGTTGGCTGTTACTTCGCAGATGGCAACAGCGCAGGAGAAGCGTCCCGGACAGCGGATGCCTCCCGAGACGGGCGAGAAGTTTAAAATCGGCATGGCAGGCTACACATTTGCCAAGTTCGACCTCGACAAAGCACTTGCGACCTTGAAACGTACTGATGTGCATTATCTTTGCATCAAGGATTTTCACCTTCCGATGGCGAGTACGGACGCACAGATCGCTGAATTTCATGCAAAACTGAAAGCAAATGATGTGACGGGTTATGCGGTAGGTCCTATTTACATGAAATCGGAAAAAGACATCGATAATGCTTTTGAATATGCCAAAAGAGTAGGGGTAAAGCTGATTGTTGGCGTTCCCAATTATGATCTGCTCCCGTATGTCGACAAAAAAGTAAAAGAATATGGCTTCAATTATGCGATTCACCTTCACGGACCGGATATTGCAACCTATCCTGATGCTGAAGATGTTTGGAATCATGTTAAAGACCTTGATCCGCGGATTGGCATGTGTTTGGATATTGGTCATGACACACGCAACGGTAAAGATCCGGTTGCTGACCTCAAAAAATATAAATCACGCGTATTCGACATTCATATTAAAGATGTTACAGGAACTACGAAACTCGGTTATTCACTCGAAGTTGGCCGCGGTGTCATTCATTTTCCTGCTTTTGTGAAAATGCTGCGTAAAGTAGGATATTCAGGCGTTTGCAGTCTTGAGCACGAAAAAGATATGAGCGATCCATTTATGGGTATTGCTGAATCAATTGGTTATTTCAGGGGCATCATCGAAGCCACAAAATAAACCTTAAACCGGTATTGATGCTAGTTTAAGAATTTCAATATTAATCGGTTAAAAAATCTCCCTTTCCAATCGCGGAAGGGAGATTTCTTATTAGCGGTAATTGCGTTGATGCCATGATTTCTGACGATTTGCTGCATTTTAATGATTGAAATGAAACTAAATGATTGCTTCAGGCGTTAAACAGAGCAATTAATTGGTATTTTTCACATCAAAATAATCAGATTGCTAAAGGAGAAGTCTTTCAGAACATTAGTATTAAAATATTTCTGATTGCCAGCGCTGATTAGATCAATAAATCGTTAACATTGAGCAAATCATTCAGGAGTGACTTAAAATAAATTACCTTTGCGACAAAATTATTGCAGTGATAATGTGTAATTTACATTATCTTATATATGAAATTTGACAAATGGATACAGAAGGATATAAAATCAGGCAATCGGGAAATGCAGGACCCACCTGGAAGAAAATAATCGTTGAATCGAATGTTCCGGACGAACTTAAACCGCTCAGAGACCTCTCAAGAAATCTTTGGTGGGTTTGGAGTGACGAAGTGAGGGCATTGTTTAGCGAGATTGATCCCTTACTTTGGGAAGAATGCGAACACAATCCGATTGTTTTATTGGAGCAGACAAGTCTTGAACGTTTTGATGAACTGAAATTAGATCAGTCTTTTATACTTCGGATGAATGCAGCTGAGCAATTGCTGGGAAATTATCTGAATGACCGCAAGATATTGCGCGGACCAAAAATCGCCTATTTTAGTATGGAGTTTGGATTGCATTCGAGTCTTAAAATTTATTCAGGCGGTCTTGGTGTTTTGGCGGGTGACTTTCTGAAAGAGGCAAGCGATTCGAAAGTTGATATGACAGGTGTTGGTCTTCTCTACCGGTTTGGTTATTTTAAACAGATTATATCGGCACAGGGGGAGCAGATTGCTCAATACGACGCAGAGCATTTCTCCAAGATTCCAATTCAACCCGTAATGGATGAAAATGGTTGGGTAACCATTGGTATCGATATGCCCGGCCGTACTGTTTATGCTCATGCATGGTCGGTTAAGATCGGAAATGTAACCTTGTATCTCCTCGATACCGATTATGACGCCAACCAGGATCCTGATCGTTTCATTACACATCACTTGTATGGTGGTGACAATGAAAATCGTTTGAAACAAGAGATGGTGCTTGGACTTGGCGGAATAAAATTGCTTGAAAAGATTGGAATCCAGGCTGAAATATACCATTGTAATGAGGGACACGCCGCTTTTATAGGGCTCGAAAGGATGAAAAACCTGATGGAGACGACGGGATTATCATTCCCCGAAGCACAGGAAATGATCCGAGTCTCGACTCTCTTTACAACACATACCCCAGTACCTGCAGGACATGATTCTTTTCATGTCGATCTTTTCAAACTCTACATGGGCAATATGGCTCCGAAGTTACAATTATCGCTTGACGATTTTCTTTTCCTTGGGAAAGCATCCGCAGGTGATGATCATTATAATATGAGCTTTCTGGCCTCAAATTTCTCGCAGCAGATCAATGGTGTGAGCATGTTGCACGGAAAAATCAGCAAAGAGTTACTTTCTGAATTATACAAAGGGTTTTTACCCGAAGAACTTGAAAATATAGGTTATGTAACGAATGGTGTTCATTATCCAACCTGGGCTGCACCTGAGTGGAAATCGATTCACGAGAAATTTTTAAAACCCGAAAAACTCCCTGAAGATATTCACGACTATGATGAAGAGGAGGAGACCCGGGCATGGCGCAATATCTATAAAGTTCAGGACAATGTTATTTGGGAAACCAAGTCAAAACTCCGTGAGAGTCTGATTAATTACGTGAAGCAACGCTTTTCGGATACGCATGTTCAGCGGAACGAAAATCCGAAATACATTGCAGAGGCTACTTCGAAGCTGAATCCCAAGGCGTTGACCATTGGTTTTGCACGCAGGTTTGCAACTTATAAAAGGGCACATTTGCTTTTCCGTAATCTCGACCGCCTTGCCAAAATCGTGAATAATCCCGAACGTCCGGTACAATTCCTGTTTGCAGGTAAGGCGCATCCGGCCGATAAGGCAGGTCAGGATCTGATTAAATTCATTTTCGATATATCCAAACGTCCGGAATTTGTTGGACGCATCCTTTTTATTCAGAATTACGATATGAATCTTGCAAAAATGCTGGTTCAGGGTTGTGATGTCTGGATGAATACGCCAACACGTCCGCTTGAGGCTTCCGGAACCTCGGGTGAAAAAGGGGTGATGAACGGTACACTTCACTTCTCGGTACTTGACGGATGGTGGGTGGAAGGTTATAAGAAAGATGCAGGATGGTCACTTCCGCTTGAGAAAACTTTCGACAACCAGGAGTTACAGGATGAACTTGATGCTGAAGCTATTTACAGCATTTTTGAAAATGAGATTATCCCGGCCTATTATTACAGAAATGAGAAAAACGTCCCAAGTCGCTGGGTTGATTTTATAAAAAATACATTCGCCGATGTCGTTCCTCACTTTACGACACGTCGTATGATGAAGGATTATTTCAACCGATACTACATTCCTCTTTCCACAAGACGTGAAAGATTAAAGGCTGACAACTTCTCGAAGGCCAAAGAGATTGCTGCCTGGAAGGCAAATATCCTTTCTGTATGGGATCAGATTGAGGTAGTTAACATTCAGCTTGCCGATGGAATTACCAACACCTACAAAATGGGACAGAATTACCCTTCTCAAATTGTGCTTGATTTAAAGGGTTTATCGGCAAACGAAATCGGTGTTGAAGTGATTATTGCTTCGGGAACCGAGCATCCCGAATATGTTGAAAGACACGAATTCCAGGCGGGTAAAGTCGCCAACGGTATGACACATTATTCACTGAGCCTCACGTTGACAAAACCGGGATCGTATAATTACGGTGTCCGGATTTTCCCTAAAAACAGCGAACTTCCAAATCGTCAGGATTTCAGAATATTAAGGTGGATTTAATTTCCATTTTCAGCAAATTGTAAAAAAATAACCCTGGTTTTGCGACCAGGGTTATTTTTTTGTGTGTGGATGACTGTAATAACAGAAATTCAGGACATCCTTATAGTTTGTTAAACAATAGCTTATTCAATAAATTTTCCTTGTGTTTTGGTGAAACCTTTAGCAGCTCTCCGGTTTTAAGTTCAACCATTCCGCCATCTGATTTAAGATACCGAACCACGTTCATGATATTTACCAAATGACTCCGGTGAATTCGTACAAATCCTAAAGGTGCCAGCAAGTGTTCAAATTCCAGCAATGTACGACTGACAACTTTCTCCGGTGCCGATTTTAAAATGATGCGGGTATAATTTCTTTTGCCTTCGCAACGAACGATATCTTCAACATTTACAATGGCAAAGCCGTTAATTTCGGGCAATGCAACGGTTTTGGTGGTACTTTCATCGGGTGCAAACAGATTTTCTTTCAGCGTTTTCACCCGTACCTTATTATCGGTCCTTTTAATAAGGGGAATCCGCATAATTGCTTTCGTCAGTTCGTCCACATTTAGTGGCTTAACGATATAATCAAAAGCCGAGTATTTAAACGCTTTTACGGCATATTCACTGTAGGCTGTAATGAAAATCAGTTTGAAATTAATTGTTTTCAATTTATCCAACAGGTCGAAACCTGTGCCGTCAGGCATGCTGATATCGAGTAATACTAATTCAGGATCAGTATCCTCGATTAATTTAACCCCCTCTGCGACCGTAGCGGCTTCTCCAAGAATCTCAATGTTGTCGAGAAATTTTTCGAGCATTTCCCGCAAAACCATTCTTGAGACATAGTCGTCGTCTATAATTACTGTTTTTAGCATATACTGATCATTCAAACTTGTTTTTCCAGGTGACATAAACATCCCGAGTTATTCATTGAAAACACTCTATGTGACCCGATTTGTAAGATTAACAAACAATCTTCGAAAATGATTAAAGGTTTGCTGTTTTATTTTGGCCCGGCAAAAATAGAGAAATTGGAATTAATATTTTAATCGATAAAAACTTTATGCCAAATTCACGATAATTTTATAAACAGATAAGGATTTAGAATGTTTAACTGACGGATCGTTTTAACTCTTTTGAATATTTCCCATCTTTGCAAAAAAAGTAAATGGCGCTTATATTAAATATTGAAACTTCAACAGAAGTATGTTCTGTGGCACTTGCCCGCGATGGTGAAGTTATTCACAAACGCGAAGATCTTACAGGACAGAATCATGCCATGCTTGTAACTGTTTTTATCGATGAGCTGCTGAAAGAATCGAATCTTGCGATGGAACAACTTGATGCTGTTGCGGTATCGGGTGGGCCAGGATCTTATACCGGTTTAAGGATTGGTGTTTCGGTTGCGAAGGGGCTTTGTTATGCATCTCATTTACCGCTGATTGCCATCACATCTTTGGAGGCCATGGCACATCACGTGATGCATCATGCTGATCGTTATCAACTCCCGGCAACCGACAATTTACTTTTTTGTCCGATGATTGATGCCCGGCGAATGGAAGTTTATACCGCGTTTTACGATAAAACCGGAAAGCAAATCCGTGGAATACAGGCGGATATTATCGATCATCAATCATATCTTCCTTTTCTTGAAAACAATTCTGTCCTCTTTTTTGGTAATGGATCGGCAAAATGCTGCGAAGCAATCAATCATCCGAATGCCATCTTCGTCAACGGAATAATCACTTCAGCTGAAAATATGATTGCGCTTGCTGAACGTGATTTCAAGTTGCAGAAATTTGTAGATGTGGCTTATTACGAACCTTTTTATCTGAAAGATTTCGTGGCAACAATTCCTGTGAAGAATATTTTCAAAAGCGGGATACAGCATTGATCATATTTGAATTTGTGAAATCCATCCTAATTAATGCATAAAGTACTGATCATTACCTATTATTGGCCGCCAAGCGGAGGTGCAGGCGTGCAGCGTTGGCTTAAGTTCGTGAAATATCTTCGCGAGTTTGGGTGGGAACCTGTAATCTATACCCCCTTGAATGCTGAATACCCGGTGATCGATGATACGTTGCTTAATGATATTCCTGCCGGCGTCGAAGTGATCAGAACTCCTATTTGGGAGCCCTATGAGTTTTACAAGAAAATAACGGGTAAGAAAAGTACCGTCAAAATAAACAGTGGGTTCCTGAATCATAAAAGATCGCCCGGAATTGTTGAGAAGTTATCGGTTTGGATCAGGGGAAACCTTTTTATACCGGATGCGCGTAAATTCTGGATTAACCCTTCTGTCCGGTTTTTAAATAAATACCTTTCGGAGCATAAAGTGGATGCGATTGTTTCAACCGGACCACCCCATTCGATGCACCTGATTGCGCTTGCGCTGAAAGAGCGTTTTAATATTCCGTGGCTGGCCGATTTCCGCGATCCCTGGACCGATATCGACTATTATAAAGATATGAATATCTCGGCGTATGCCGATAAGAAGCACAAAGGCCTTGAATTAAAAACGATTAAAGGTTGCAGTGCAATGGTGGTAGTGAGCCGCGATATGAAAATGAACTACGAAATGATGGGGGCTAACAATGTGCACCTGATCATGAACGGATATGATTCAGCTGATATGGATGTTCAGGATGTCGTTCGCGATACAAAATTCTCTATTTCGCACATCGGAACGCTTCCGCCCAGCCTTAATCTGAAGGGATTATGGAAAGTGCTCTCCGAATTGTCAGATTCACTTCCCCATTTCAGGGAAAACCTCGAAATTAAGCTGATCGGCAAGGTAGACAACTCAATAACGGATGATATTTCCGCATTTAATCTGGGTAATCAATTTACGAAGATTGAATACGTTACCCACGATAAAGCTGCTTTGCTGATGAAACAATCGGCCATTCTGCTTTTGGCGATTAATAAAGACAGTCCGAATGCAAAGGGAATATTGACGGGGAAGATCTTTGAATACCTGGCATCCGGGCGGCCGATATTTGCCATTGGCCCATCCGACGGTGATCTGGCACAAATACTTAAAGAAACGGAGGCTGGTTTTATTTCGGAATATGATGATCTGGAAGGGATCAAAAAGACTGTTTTGATGCTGTATCAGAAATATTTAAGCAACGATTTAAATAACAGCCCCAAAGGAATCGAAAAATACTCCAGAAAGAATCTTACAGCCGAATTGGCTGGGGTTTTGAATAAGATGATTGGGAATTGAAATCTGTCGAACACCCTATTTTTCACATAATTTGGCATCATACATCCATTCATCCGAAACAATCGCGAAATTATTAGCAATTTTGTAATCGCGATTTAAACGAGCATATGGGGAATTCAATAAAAATGGTTGACCTTCATGGTCAATATCTGAAAATAAAAGAAGATGTAGA
>Ga0209512_1003195_pt1 | contig 15933 bp, 7 predicted proteins | sample frozenSSSSmetaG_FD_184142 | JGI IMG/M metagenome (GOLD analysis project Ga0209512, IMG submission 184142) | Glacier valley bacterial and archeal communities from Borup Fiord, Nunavut, Canada, to study Microbial Dark Matter (Phase II) -... | ecosystem: Environmental > Aquatic > Freshwater > Ice >... | reverse complement strand
CGGGCCGAGGTCGATAGCGCCGTCAGCATCCATGCCGTCGAGCGCTTCCTCGGCGACCTGGCGAGCCGGGAAAACTGGCCGTTCCGGATCGCCGCGCCGCCGAGCGGCAGGAAAGTTCTGGTGGTCGGCGCGGGGCCCTCCGGCCTTTCTGCCGCCTACCATCTGGCGCGGTTGGGGCACGCCGTCGAAGTCCACGAGGCCGGCCCGGTCGCTGGCGGCATGATGCATTTCGGCATTCCCGCCTACCGCTTGCCGCGCGCTGAACTCGGCCGCGAGATCGCCCGGATCGAGGCGATGGGGGTCAATATCCTCACCGATCGCAAGGTCACCGACCTCGCTGCGGCGCGGGCCGAGGGCGGCTTCGACGCGGTGTTCCTCGCGATCGGCGCCGGGGTTGGCAAGCATGTCGACATCCCGGCGCGCGACGCGGCAAAGGTGCTCGATGCGGTGAACCTCTTGCACGACACCAGCGTCGGCGCGCCGCCGCTGCTCGGCCGCCGGGTGATCGTCTATGGCGGCGGCAATACCGCGATGGATGCGGCCCGCACGGCGCGGCGCCTCGGCGCCACCGAGACGCTGATCGTCTATCGGCGCGACCGCGCCCATATGCCGGCGCAGTCCTTCGAGGCCGACGAGGCGCTCGAGGAGGGCGTCAAGATCCGTTGGCTGACCACCATCAAGGAGATTTCCGGCTCCGAACTGACGGTCGAGCGCATGGCGCTCGATGCCAAGGGGCGGCCGCAGCCGACCGGCGAGTTCGAAACCCTCAGCGCCGATGCGGTGGTGCTCGCCCTCGGCCAGGCGACGGACGCGGCATTCCTGCGCCGGCTGCCCGGCATCGGCTTCACCGCCGATGGCGCCATCGAGGTGGGACCCGACATGATGACCGGCGAGGCGGGGATATTTGCCGGCGGCGACATGGTGCCCGGCCCGCAATCGGTCACCCAGGCGGTTGGTCACGGCAAGCGCGCGGCGCGCCACATCGATGCGTGGCTGCGCGGCGCGGGCTACGTGCACCCGCCGCGGCCGCCGGTCGCCGAATTCGCCATGCTGCATCTGCCGGTCTACGCCGAGGCCGACCCCAACCCGCAACCCACCCTCGATGCGGCCGAACGGCTTACTGGCTTTGAGGAGATCGTCGCCGGCCTCAGCGAGGGTGAGGTCCGCTACGAGGCGCAGCGCTGCTACTCCTGCGGCAACTGCTACGAATGCGACGGCTGCTACGCCGCCTGCCCCGAACAGGCCATCGTCAAGCTGGGGCCGGGACGACGCTACGAGGTCGAATACGACAAATGCACCGGCTGCGCGGCCTGCTTCGAGCAGTGCCCGTGCCACGCCATCGACATGCTCCCGGAGGCATCGACTCATGCCAGCTGACCAGACGATGCGGGCCACCATGGATGGCAACGCCGCCGTGGCGCATGTCGCCTATCGGGTCAACGAAGTCTGCGCCATCTACCCGATCACCCCATCTTCGACCATGGCGGAACTGGCCGACGAGTGGTCTTCCGCCGGCCTCGTCAATATCTGGGGCAATGTCCCGGTGATCCAGGAGATGCAGAGCGAGGCCGGCGCGGCGGGAACGCTGCATGGGGCGCTGCAGGCCGGCGCCATGACCACCACCTTCACGGCCTCGCAGGGCCTGATGCTGATGCTCCCCAACATGTTCAAGATCGCCGGGGAACTGACCGCGACGGTCTTTCACGTGGCGGCGCGCTCGCTGGCGACGCAGGCGCTGTCGATCTTCGGTGACCATTCCGACGTGATGGCGGTGCGCGCCACCGGCTTTGCGCTGCTCGCTTCGGGCTCGGTGCAGGAAGCCCACGACATGGCGCTGATCGCCCAGTCGGCGACGCTGCGCTCGCGCGTGCCGTTCCTGCACTTCTTCGACGGTTTCCGTACCTCGCACGAGGTCAACACGCTCGAGTTGCTGAGCGATGCGCAGATCCGCGCCATGATCGACGACGAGCTGGTGCATGCCCACCGGGCCCGCGCCCTCAACCCGGAGCACCCGTTCATCCGAGGCACGGCGCAGAATCCGGACGTGTTCTTCCAGGGGCGCGAGGCCTCCAATTCGTTCTATGCGCGGCTGCCCGACACGGTGCAGGCGACGATGGACGATTTCGCCCGGCTGACCGGCCGGGCCTACCGCCTGTTCGACTACGAGGGGCCGGCCGACGCCGAGCATGTCGTCATGGTGATGGGCTCGGGCGCGGAGGTGGTCAACGAGACCGCCGCCGACCTGCGCCGGAGTGGCGCAAAGGTCGGGGTGCTGACGGTACGCCTCTACCGGCCGTTTTCGGCGGCGCATCTGCTCGCCGCGCTGCCGCTCACCTGCCGCCGCATCGCCGTGCTCGATCGCGCCAAGGAGCCGGGAGCCACCGGCGAGCCGCTCTATCTCGATGTCGTCGCCGCGCTTGCCGATGCGGTGGCGCGCGGCCTCCGCCCGACCATGCCGCGGGTCATCGGCGGCCGCTATGGCCTGTCGTCCAAGGATTTCGATCCGGCGCAGGCCAAGGCGGTGTTCGATGAACTTCGTAAGCCCGAGCCGAGGCACGGCTTCACCGTCGGCATCAACGACGACGTCACCCATCTGAGCCTCGCGATCGACCGCGACTACGCCACCGAATCCGACGATGTGGTGCGGGCCGTGTTCTACGGCCTCGGCGCCGACGGCACGGTGGGGGCCAACAAGAACAGCGTCAAGATCATCGCCGAGGACGCGGGGCGCTACGCGCAGGGCTATTTCGTCTACGATTCGCACAAGTCCGGCGCCCAGACGGTATCGCATCTGAGGTTCGGGCCGCGCCCGATCCGCTCGCCCTATTTGATCCGCTCGGCGAGCTTTGTCGCCTGCCACCAGTTCCAGTTCATCCAGCGCGCTGACGTGCTGCGGCTGGCGGCGCCCGGCGCGACCTTCCTGCTCAACAGCCCTTATGGTCCGGACGAGGTGTGGGCGGAGCTGCCGCGCGTGGTGCAGCAGGAGATCATCGACAAGCAGCTGAAGTTCTACGTCATCGACGCCACCCAGGCGGCGACCGATGTCGGCTTGAAGAACCGCACCAACACCATCCTCCAGACCTGTTTCTTCGCCATCTCCGGCGTGCTGCCGCGCGACGAGGCCATCACGGCGATCAAGCACAGCATCGAGAAGACCTACGGCAAGAAGGGCGCCCGCATCGTCGAGCAGAATTTCGCCGCCGTCGACGGCGCCCTCGCCCGCCTGCACCAGGTTACCGTGCCGGCTGCGGCGACGAGCCAGCACGAGCGCCCGCCGACGGTCCCCGACACTGCCCCGGATTTCGTCCGCCGGGTGACGGCGCGGATGATGGAAGGGTTCGGCGACGATATTCCGGTGAGCGCCATGCCGGTCGATGGCACCTTTCCCTCGGGTACAGCCGCCTTCGAGAAGCGCAATATCGCCGACGAGGTGCCGGTCTGGCTCTCCGACCTCTGCATCCAGTGCGGGCAATGCAGCTTTGTCTGCCCGCATAGCGTCATCCGCGCCAAATATTATGACGAAAGCAAGCTGGCGGGCGCTCCGGACGGCTTCAGGCATGCGCCGGTCACGGCGCGCGGCTATCCGGGCACCGAGTTCACGCTGCAATTCTACCTCGAGGACTGCACCGGCTGCGGCCTCTGCGTCGAGGCTTGCCCGGCCCACAGCCCAACCGAGCCCGGCATCAAGGCCATCAACCTTCATCCCAAGGCAGATCTCGCCGAGAAGGAACGCGAGAGCATCGCCTTCTTCGAGACGCTGCCGGTCAACGACCGGGCGCGGGTGGATTTCGCCAATGTCCGCGGCGTGCAGTTTCTCGAGCCGCTGTTCGAGTTCTCGGGCGCCTGCGCCGGCTGTGGCGAGACGCCTTATGTCAAACTGCTGTCGCAGTTGTTCGGCGACCGGCTGATGGTGGCCAACGCCACCGGCTGCTCCTCGATCTATGGCGGCAACCTGCCGGTCACGCCCTGGACCAGGAACGGCGAGGGCCGCGGTCCGGCCTGGTCGAATTCGCTGTTCGAGGACAATGCCGAGTTCGGCCTCGGCTTCCGCATCGCGGCCGACACCCACCTGGACCTCGCCCATTCCCTGCTGCGGGGCCTCGCGCCCGAGCTCGGCGACGCCCTGGTCGAGGCCATCCTGACCGCGCCGCAGATCCAGGAATCAGAGATCCGGGCACAGCGCATCCGGGTGGCGGAGCTCAAGACCAGGCTGCTCCAGCTCAAGGCCGAGAGCCAGGCGGCCCGCGACCTGCTGTCGGTGGTGGATCACCTGGTGCGACGCAGCGTCTGGATCGTCGGCGGCGACGGCTGGGCCTACGATATCGGCTATGGCGGGCTCGACCACGTGCTGGCCAGCGGCCGCAACGTCAACATCCTGGTGCTCGACACCGAGGTCTATTCCAACACCGGCGGCCAGGCCTCCAAGGCCACCCCGCTCGGCGCCATCGCCAAGTTCGCCGCCGCTGGCAAGCGCACCGCCCGCAAGGACCTTGCCTTGCAGGCGGTGGCCTACGGCAATGTCTACGTGGCGCAGGTGGCGATGGGCGCCAACCCGCAGCAGACGCTGCAGGCCTTCCGCGAGGCCGAAGCCTATGACGGCCCCTCGCTGATCCTCGCCTATAGCCATTGCATCGCCCATGGCTTCGACCTGAGGAATGGTCTGGCCCAGCAGGACAAGGCGGTGGCGAGCGGGTACTGGCCGCTGCTGCGCTACGATCCGGCAATGCGGGAGGTCGGCGAGGCGCCGTTCCGGCTGGATTCGCCGCGTCCGACGCTGCCGTTCAAGGACTATGCCTATAACGAGCTGCGCTATCGGGCGCTGGCCGCGAGCCGCCCGGCCGAAGCCGAGGCGCTGCTGCAGCAGGCGCAGCGCGCCATTCTCGAGAAGTACCGCAACTACGAGGAGTTCGCGCGGATGGAAGCCGGACCCAGCCCGTCAAAGTCCACCCTCGGCTCCAGCAAGGCCTGACAACGCATGGACCTTTCCACCCGCTATCTCGGCCTGACGCTCAAGAGCCCGCTGGTCGCCAGTGCCAGCCCGCTGACCGCCAAGCTCGACAATATCCGCCTGCTTGAGGATTGCGGGGCCGGCGCCGTGGTGCTGCCCTCGATCTTCGAGGAGCAGATCGCCCGCGAGCAGGACAGGCTCGATGCGCTGATGACCAGCGGCATCGACAGCTACGGGGAAGCGCTCAGCTACTTCCCGAGCCAGTCGAGCTATGCCTTCGACATCGAGCGGCACCTCGACCTGATCGCGCGGGCCACCAGCGCCGTCGACATGCCGGTGATCGCCAGCCTCAACGGGGTGACCGATCACGGCTGGATCGAGCACGCCCGCGCCGTCGAAGCGGCCGGGGCCAAGGCGATCGAACTCAACATCTACTTCATCCCATCCGACCTTACGCTGTCGGGCGCGGAGGTCGAGACGCGCTATCTCGACGTCCTCAAGGCGGTGAAGGCCAGCGTCGGCATCCCGGTGGCGGTCAAGATCGGCCCCTATTTCAGCGCGCCGGGACACATGGCCCTGCGGCTTGAACAGGCCGGCGCCGATGGCCTCGTGCTGTTCAACCGCTTCTACGAGCCGGACATCGACCTGGCCCGGCTCGCACTGGTTCCGAGCCTCGAGTTGTCGCAGCCCGACGAAATGCGCCTGCCGCTGCTGTGGATCGCCATTCTGGCGGGTCGGGTGAAGGCATCGCTGGCCGCCACCTCGGGCGTCGAAACCGGCGATGATGTCATCAAATACCTCCTTGCCGGGGCAGACGTCGTGATGTCCACGTCTGCCCTGCTTCGGCACGGCGTGGGGCACATGAAGCTCCTCGTCGAGCAACTGAGCCAATGGCTCGAGGCCCGGGGCCTAGCTTCCCCTGACGCCATCCGAGCTAAAATGAGCCATGGCGTCATGGCCGATCCCGAGGCCTTCGAGCGCGCCAACTATATCAAGGTCCTGCAGAGCTATTCGAACAGCTGACGGCCACAACGGGCCATGAGCGAGCGGAAGAGGCGCTTGACGCCGACACTCGCAACGAACTCCATCGTCGCGAATCCAGGCCGAATGGAGGGTGGTGAAACATCCGCCGCGGCCTTCCATCCATGACTGGCGCCATTTACGCTTGGTTAAGAAGGTGGCCCGTGATTCGTCGGGTCCGGGGAATATTATATGCATAACAACGACCTGGGCCGCCCGGCTGAGTGCCGGACGAACGCTGCTGCGCGCCGGTCTTTTGGGAGCTCCCCGTTCAGGTCGCTACTGCTTCTGGGCGTTGCGGGCGCGGCGTTGTGCGCTTCGAGCGTCCCGGCCTCGATACATAGTCTTGCCTCGTATCTTTTCCGGAAACTCGCTGCCGCGACCTTAACAATTGTCAAACGATCGACAACGCAGGGCCCTATCCGCATGACCATTCCGTTTGACCACCCGGTGCTGCCCAGTTGCCGGAACACCGTCGTTGCGCGTCGCGTCCGCACAATCCGCGCCCTAAACGGCGCGCTCATGCTCAGCCTTGCCAGTGGCGCCGTGCTTGCCGGGATAGTCCCAACTCTCGCCGCCGGCGAAACCTTTGTCTGGGATGGCAAAGGCAATGGCACGGGCTTCGCGCATGAGAACAACTGGACCGACATCACCGTCCGGGGCCTGGTGCCAATGCTCGATGCGGACGGCTATGAGGTCCACGAATGGCTGCCGGTGTTTGATGGAGACGGCAACCCGGTCTATGCGTGGCATCAGCTCTTCGACGAAAACGATCAACCGGTTCTGGACGAAGAGGGCAATGAGGTTTGGTTCCAGGGCGAACAGGAACTCGAGGCTGGGCCTATCGTGTTTGTAGAGGGAGACGTCCTTCTGCCGGGGCCGCCGGATGGCGGGCAGAACATGCTGCTGTTGAGCGGCACACCCAATATCAGTTCGTCCGGCCGGCACGTGAACGACGTCGATCTCCTGGGTGGCGAGTTCCTTATCCGCACCGGCTCCGTCGCCGTCATCCCCGGCGACTTCTTCGTCGATGGCACCCTGACCATCGATGACACGGGCATTCTGACCATCCGGGGGGACGACTCCAGGGGCCAGAATGTCTTGACCGCCGGAGAGGCTGTGATCGATGGCGGCACCGCCCGCGGTACCGGCATCCTTAGAGTGACCGGCGTGAATTCGCAGACGCATGACTACGATCCGACCATGGGCCTGACCCAGACGGGCGGCCTCGTCACCGAACTGACGGTCGAGACGCCCAACTACACCATGTCCGGCGGCACCCTCTCCGCGCTGGTAAACTTTGGCAGCCTGTTCAAGCTGTCCGGCACTGGCGACGTAACCGTCGCCGCCGTGCTGACGGGCGCGCCGGGTGCCACGATGACCCAGTCGGGTGGCACCATGAACGGCACGGTCGCGGGCATCCAGAGCTACTCCCAGTCGGGTGGCACAATGGCGAGCACGCTGGGGCCGATCAGCGCCTATACACAGTCCGGCGGACTGATGTCGGGCACCATCACGGTCGATACCTACAATCTCACTGGGGAATCGGCCGTCTCCAACGGCGGCACGATCAACGCCGCGCAGGCCTTCAACCTCGGGCCTGCAACCGGCACGGCCACGGTCGCCGCCAAACTGACCGGCAGCGGCGGCATTATCAAGACCGGCGCCTCGACCGTCGTGCTCACCAATACCGGCAATGACTTCGCCGGCACCGTCGACGTCAAGGCCGGCACGCTGGAGGTGGTGGACGATGCACTGACCGACGGCGCGTCGATATCCATCGACCCCAATGCCATCCTCAAGCTCACCGCCAATATCGACACGCTCTATATGGGCGCCATGACCGGGACCCAGGGCGACCTGGTGAAGGCCGGAACCGCCGCGGTGACGCTGGGTGGCAATGTCACGTTGGGCGATCTCTGGATAGAGGCCGGTCGCCTCAATATCGGCACGGGGACGACGACCAACGAGGCCATTTTCGACTCCGCCACTGTCGCGGCTGGCTCGACGCTCTACATCGCCGCGAACGCCACGCTGACCATTCGCGTGCCCCAGCATCTGGTGAACCACGGCACGCTGATCAATGACGGCACGGTGCATGACGATCTCGACAATACCGGCACCTTCAGCAACAACGAAACCTACAATGCCAACGTCGCCACCAATTCCGGCACCATCAATAACAATACCCCCGGTCAGTGGACCGGCAATATCTCGAGCAATGCCGGCCTCATCAGCAACAATGCAGGGTCGACCTGGACCGGCGATGTCGTCACCAACAATGGCACCATCGAGAACAGCGGCACCTGGGTCGGCCACGTCCTGAGCAATGTCGGCTACATCCGCAACTACGGCACCTGGACCGGCCGGATCGACATGAACACCTACAAGGACATCTACAACCGCGGCACCAGCGCGGTGTGGAATGGCGACGTGATCAACAATACCCAGATCGTAAACATCGAAGGCGCCCACTGGAACGGCAAGGTCCAAGGCAACAACAATGTCGTCTTCAACATGGTCAACAGCTTCTGGACCGGCGCGGTAGTGGCCAATGGCGGCGGCGAGAACAATCTCGCCCAGATCGATAACTACGGCACCTGGCTGGGCGCCGTGGAAACCAATGAAGGCATGATCTTCAACATCGACGGGCTCTGGACGGGCGACATCCTGAGCAATACCGACCTCATCGTGAACAACCTCAATGACACCAACACCAATGTGCTGGGCGTCAATCAGGCCGTCTGGGACGGCGACATCCTGACCAACACTGGCGCGATCTTCAACGAACATGCCGGTATCTGGCAGGGTGATGTCCATGCCAATTCCGGCACCATCATCAATGCGACCGGCAGCGAGTGGACTGGCAACGTGCTGGCCAATGCCGGCACCATCACCACGACGGGGCTGTGGACCGGCGATATCACCAGCGGCGGCCGGCTCAAGGCCGGCGGCACCATCACCGGTGCTGTGGTCAATTCCGGCACCCTGGCCCTTGTCGGCGATCTCACCGTAGGCAGTGTCGGCTTCGGCAGCAACGCATATTTCGACGTCGATCTCGACGCTGCCGGCGAAGGCGAACTGCTGACCGCCACCGGCGCCGCGACGCTCGACGGCATCGTCCGCATCAAGGCCGGTTCTGCGATGACGACTGGCGACTACCTGACACCCTATGTCATCCTCACCGCGGCGAGCCGCACCGGGACGTTCGACGGGGTAACCACCGACCTGGCGTTCCTGACGCCGATCCTCGACTACACCGCGACCACCGCATCGGTGACGCTGCAGCGCAATACGCAGGAGTTCAATGCCGTCGGCGTGACCGGCAACCAGCAGGCGGTTGCGGGACAGGTCGAGGCGCTGGGCGAGGGCAATGTGCTCTACGACGCCATCCTGTGGCTGACTCCGGAACAGGCGCAGGCGGCATTCGACCAGCTTTCGGGTGAGATCTATGCCACTGCGGAAGCGATGGCGGCCAACAATGCCACGGTGATCGGCGACATCGCGCTCGACCGCGTCGAAAAGGCCTTTGATGGCATCGATGCCCGCGGCAGCGCCAGCGGCTATGCCGCGACTTCCGGCGACACCGACAGCTCGAGTGGTGCGGGGCTGTGGACCCAGCTCTATGGCGCCAACGGCAGCGCTGACGGCAGCGACGAAACGTCGGACGCCGACGGCTGGATCGGCGGCGTGGCGATGGGCCTCGATGGCCTCGTGGGCGACTGGCGCATCGGGCTGATGCTCGACGCGGGGACAGGCGCCACCAATGTCGCGGCACTCGGCTCTTCGGTTGCCAGCACAAGCTACGGCATCGGGCTCTATGGCGGCACCACCTGGGGCGATACGCAACTGGCGCTCGCCGGCCTCTACACCCGGTACGACAATGCCAGCACCCGCAATGTCGAGTTCCAGGGTTTTGCTGAGGAGCTTTCGGCCGACTACAGCTCGACGACGCTGCAGGCCGACGCCAAGCTCAGCCATGAGTTCGATTTCGGCGCCATGTCGCTCACCCCCTACCTCAGCGCCGCCTACATCAACCACGCGACCGACGGGTTCAGCGAAAGTGGCGGCGACGCGGCATTGAGCTATGACGCAAGCACCGCCGCGACGGCCGTCGCGACGCTCGGCGCCACCGTCGGCTACCAGATGCTGGCGGGCGACGGCATGGTGGTGACGGCCACCGCCTCGCTCGGCTGGCGCCACAGTTTTGCCGGCAGTGCGGACGCCAGCCTGTCATTGGCAGGGGGCGGTCCGTTCGTTGTGACCGGCACCGCGTCCCAGAGTGATGTGGCGGCGCTGGCGGCCGGGCTGAATTTCGACCTTGACGATCAGACGGCGCTCGATTTCGCCTATGATGCCCAGGTCGGCACCAGCAGCCAGACGCACGTCCTCACCGGCACCTGGGCAACAAAGTTCTAGCGCCCCGGCGCTCGAACCCATCCCAGGCTCGCCTCCCTCACGCCTTCAGGCTGCGGGCGAGGCAGGCGAGCCAGTTGCCGTGGGCGAGCTTGGCGAGCAGCGGGGCGTCGTAGCCGTGCGTGGCGAGGGCCGCGAACAGGGCCGGGACGCCGGTCACGTCCTTGATCGGATCGGGTACGGTGCAGCCGTCGAAATCCGAGCCCAGCCCGACATGGTCCTCGCCGAGCCGGTCGATGAGATAGTCGAGGTGGCGGACCATGACGTCGAGGCCGACGTCCGATGTCCCCATGCCGTCGGCGCGCAGAAAGCCGACGGCGAAGTTCAGCCCGACCATGCCCTTGCTCTCGCGGATCTGGTCGAGCTGCCGGTCGGTGAGGTTGCGCGCCGAGTTGCTGAGGGCGTGGGCGTTGGAGTGCGTCGCCACCAGCGGCGCATCCGAGAGGCGTGCCACGTCGTTGAAGCCCGCCTCGTTCATGTGCGACAGGTCGATCATGATGCCGAGCTCGTTGCAGAGCCGGACGAGATCCTTGCCCGCCTCGGTCAGGCCCGGCCCGGTGTCGGGGGTGCTGGGGAACTTGAATGGCACGCCGTGGCCGAAAATCGTCGGCCGGCTCCATACCGGTCCCAGCGAGCGCAGCCCCATGTCGTGGAACAGATAGAGTGCGTCGAGGTCGGCCCCGATGGCCTCCGCGCCCTCCATGTGCATCACCGCCGCGATCCTGCCGCTGCCGAACGTGGCGCGAACGGCGGCGGCGCTGCGGCAGACCGCGAAGTCGTCGGGCGCTGCGCGTTCCATCCAGTGCAGCAGCCCGGCCATGGCGAGCGCCACCGGCTGGGCCACGTCGGGCATCAGCAGTGCCGGCAGCGGCACCTCGAACGGCGACTGCCGCATCAGCGCCATGTAGTCGAGCCCCTGGCTCGGGGAGGGCACATAGATGGCGAACAGCCCGCCGGAAAAGCCTGCCTGCTTCATCCGGCCGAGGTCGAGGTGGCCGGTGCCGGTCGATCCGAGCCAGAGGTCGTTGCGCCGCCCGGGCTCCTGCTGGAGGCGCAACAGGAAGTCATTGTGGCCGTCGAAGAACGGAAGCGGGTCGGTCATGGAAGTCCCTGGTCAGTCTGCCGATGGACGGCTGGTGGGGAGAGTGTCAGCATCGGGCAGTCAACCCGGCCTGGCGGCGACAGAAGGACATTATGACCACTGGGTCTCAAGTGCCAAGATCGGAATGGGACCGCCCGCCGTGGAACCGGTGGTCGTTCCAGCACATCCGCGACATCCTGCCGACCGTCGAGATTTCGCGTGGCGACGGACCTGTCCGCGAACTGCCACGCCGGCCCAGCACCCTCGACGACTTGCCGGTGACCGGGATCGGCGGCGAAGCCACCTCGCTCGCCGCGTTCCTCGACCAGACCTGCACCGACGGCCTTCTGGTGCTCAAGGACGGCGCCATCGCCTTCGAAGGCTACTTCAACGGCATGGACGAGAAGACCCTGCATCTATCCCAGTCGGTGGCCAAGTCGTTCACCGGGGTGCTGGCGGGCATCCTGGCGCGGCGCCGGGTGATTGCGGTCAACGCGCCGATCACCGACTACATCCCGGAGTTGCTGGCGACGGCTTATCGCGACGCGACGCTGCGGAACGTTCTCGACATGACGAGCGGCGTGCGGTTCACCGAGGACTACACCGATCCGCTTTCCGGCATGGGCCGTGCCGACGTGGCCTCGGGCTGGAAGCCGGTCCCGGCAGGCGCCGATCCGTCGATGCATTGGCCCAGGTCGATGTTCGAGCTGATCCTCAGCCTTCGCGACCTCGACCGGGAGCACGACAGCAGCTTCAGCTACCGGTCGATCGAAACCGACGTGCTGGCCTTCGTCCTCGAGCGGGCGTCGGGCAAGCGCCTGGCGCAACTGATGTCCGAGGAACTCTGGCAGAAGCTCGGCATGGAGCAGGACGCGAACATGACCATCGACAGCGCCGGCTTCGCGCTCGCCGATGGTGGGCTCAGCGCGTGCCTCCGCGACTACGGGCGGTTCGGCCAGATGCTTCTTGATGATGGGGCGGGGGTCGTGCCGGCCGGCTGGATCGAGGCGACGCGGTCGGGAAACCATGAGCTGTTCGGGGCGCCCTACACGGCGGTGCTGCCGGATGGCGCCTATCGCAACCAGTTCTGGATCGAGGACAGCAAGCGCCGCAACCTGATGGCGCGCGGCGTTTTCGGCCAGCTGATCCATATCGACTTCAAGCGCCGGATGGTGGTGGTGAAGCTCTCGAGTTGGCCCGAGTTCGTCAACCCGGCCTGGACCGTGGCGACGCTCGATACGGTGCGCCGGATCGGCCGGGCACTGGAGTAGAAGACGCGGCGCCGGAACGAGAGTCCGGCGCCGCGAGAACTTACTTCGTGGTCAGGTTGTAGTAGGTCACGTCGGCCGACGAGCCCTGCACGTAGCCCTTCACGGTGGCGCGGTCGGCGCGCTGCGAGATCGACTGGAACATGATGGCGAACGCGCCGTCATCGAGCACCTTCTTCTGCAGCTCGATATAGGCGGCTTTGCGCTTGGCCTCATCGGGCTCCTGTGCGGCTTCGGCGGTGGCCTTGACCAGTGCCTCGTCCTGCCAGCTGTTGCGCCAGGCCAGCGGCTTGCCGCCGGTTGCCGCATCGGTGTTGTCGATGTTGGTGACAAAGCCGTCGGCGTTGGTGTGCGGGTCCATGTAGTCCGGACCCCAGTAGACCATCAGCGCCTGGTGCTCGCGCGCCCGGTACTTGGTGAGCATCGGCGCCATTTCGGACGAGACGATATTCACCTTGATGCCGCCCTCGGCCATCGTCGCCTGGACCGACTGGGCCATGTTGACGAACGGGGCAAAGTTCGGCGCGTCGAGGTCGAGCGAGAAGCCGTCCGGATAGCCGGCCTCGGTCAGCAGCGCCTTGGCCTTGGCCGGATCGAGCGTGTAGGGGTTCTCGTCGTAGGCGGCCCAGAAGCCCGAAGCCCAGAACGACTGGTGGACCTGCGCGGCGCCCTTGAGGAACGAGTTGGCCATGCCGTCATAGTCGATGAGGTAGCGCAGAGCCTGGCGAACCTTGGGGTCCGACAGTTCCTTCATCTTGGTGTTGAGGCCGATATAGTAGAGCAGCGCCTGAGGGATGGTGGTGACGGTGATGTCGGCGTTGCCGGCGATCGCCGCGATCTGGTCCGGCGTCAGGTTGTCGGCGATATCGACGTCGCCCTTTTCCAGCGCGAGACGCTGGGCCGAGGCTTCCGGGATGTGACGGATGACGACGCGCTTCAGCGCCGCGACACCGCCGCGATAGTTCGGGTTGGCCTCGAGCATGACGGAGTCGTTCGGCGTCCACGACTTGACGACGTAGGCACCCGAGCCGGCCGAATTGTTCTTCAGCCAGCCATTGCCCATGTCGCCGGCGGTCTCGTGCTCCATCGCCAGCTTCTGGTCGACGACCGAACCGACGACCGAGCCGAGCAGTGCGTAAACGAGCGACGGGGCAAAATCGACGCCGATCTTGACCACCAGGGTCGAGTCATCGGGCGCGGTCACCATCGCGGCGATGTTGTCCTTGGTCCAGCCCAACTGCGAAAGCAGGAAGACCGGGGTCTTTTCGAGCAGGATGACGCGCTGCAGCGACCAGGCGGCGTCGCCCGCCGTCACCGGGTTGCCCGAGGCGAAAGTCTGCCCGGCGCGGATCTTGAAGGTGAAGGTGCGGCCGTCGTCGCCGACGGTCACGCTTTCGGCGACGCCGGGAACCAGCGCGTTCACGTCGGTCGGCTCGAACCGCATGAGACGGTCGTAGCTGTTGGCCAGCACTTCGATGCCCGACAGCTCGTAGGCCTCAGCCGGGTCGAGCGAAATGATGTCATCGATCTGTTTGGCGATCACCAGCGTGTCGCCTGGCGTCGCCGCCTGCGCCATAGGGGTGAGCGCTGCCAGCGCCACCGCCATCACGGCGAATTTCAAGGCTTTCAACAAAGCAGTTCTCCCTGGAACGTGGCCTGCTGTCCCGGAAACCCGGGATGCCCATGCAGCCATCGGCTCGTATGAGAAGACCTTTTGTGACAGCTTGGCAAGCGGCTCGCTCAGGCCGGAACCCGGGTAAACCCTTGGCTGGCGGCGATAAGCTTGCGCGTGTAGTCCGCGGAAACGTTGCCTGTACGCAGATTGTCGGCAGAAATGACCTCGACCAGCCGCCCTAACTGCATGATGGCTATGCGATCGCAGAGGTGCGCCACCACCGCGAGGTCATGGCTGACGAGGATGCTGGTGAGGCTGTAGCTCTGCCGCAGCCGGGCCAGCAGGTTGAGGATTTCGGCCTGCACCGAGACGTCGAGCGCCGAGGTTGGCTCATCGAGCAACAGGATGGGCGGCCTGAGGATCAGCGCCCGGGCAATGGCGACGCGCTGGCGCTGCCCGCCGGACAACTGGTGCGGGTAACGGAAGCGGTGGATCGGTAGCAGCCCCACATCGGCGATGGCTGCAGCCACGCGCTCGTCGATCTCGCCCTCCCGATGGATTTCCAGCGGCTCGCGCAGGATGTCGTCGACGGTCTTCCTTGGATGCAGCGAGGCATAGGGGTCCTGGAAGACGAACTGCAGCTTGCGGCGGTCGGCCCGGCTGCGCCGCCGCGCGGCCGGCTGCCCATCGACTTCGAGCGCTGTGCTGGTGGACGGTACAAGCCCGGCAATGGCCCGCAGCAGCGTCGATTTGCCGGAGCCGGACTCGCCGACAATGCCGAACGTCTCGCCCTTTGCCACCGTGAAAGACACGCCCTCGGCGGCCCGCACTTCGCGACCGCCGGCGTGGAAGATGACGCTGAGATTCTCGACCCTGATCATTTGAGCCACTCGGGATCGCGCGTCACCGTCGCCAGTTCCGCTCGGCGCACGGTGAGCGACGGCGTCGCCGCAACCAGCGCGCGCGTGTAGGGGTGGCGCGCGTGCTGCAGGTCGCGCGCCGCGATCTCCTCGACGATGCGGCCGGCGTACATGATCAGCACCCGGTCGCAGAAACTCGAGACCATCGTCAAATTGTGGCTGATCAGGATCAGTCCCATGCCGCGGTCCCGCACCAGGTCGTCGAGGATGCGCAGCACTTCGTTCTGGACCGTCACGTCGAGGGCAGAAGTCGGCTCGTCGGCGATCAGCAGGTCGGGCTCGGCGATCAGCATCATGGCGATCATGACGCGCTGGCCCATGCCGCCCGAAAGCTGGTGCGGGTAGAGGCCGTAGACCAGCTCGGGATCGCGGATTTGCACCGCCTCGAGCATGGCGAGCGTGCGGCGGCGCGCGTCCTTGTGGTCCGACTTGAGGTGCAGCAGCGCTGTTTCACTGATCTGCCGGCCTACCGTCTGGACCGGGTTCAGCGAGTATTTGGGGTCCTGCATCACCATCGACATGCGCCGGCCGCGCAACTTCTGCCAATCGCGCTCGGAGCAGGCGAGGAGGTCGGTGCCCTCGTAGGACATGGTCTTCGCCGTGACCTGCGCCGTCCGCGGCAAGAGGCCGAGCAGCGAGCGGCCCATCGTGGTCTTGCCGGAGCC
>Ga0209512_1003188_pt1 | contig 15945 bp, 12 predicted proteins | sample frozenSSSSmetaG_FD_184142 | JGI IMG/M metagenome (GOLD analysis project Ga0209512, IMG submission 184142) | Glacier valley bacterial and archeal communities from Borup Fiord, Nunavut, Canada, to study Microbial Dark Matter (Phase II) -... | ecosystem: Environmental > Aquatic > Freshwater > Ice >... | reverse complement strand
TCAGAGTGCCGGCGGTATTGGTCTGGCTATTCATAATATCCGTGCGACGGGTTCTTATATCGGTGGCACTAACGGAACGAGTAACGGTATCATCCCGATGCTGCGCGTATTCAATGACACCGCACGTTACGTTGACCAGGGAGGTGGTAAACGTAAAGGAGCCTTCGCCATATACCTGGAACCCTGGCATCCGGACGTTTTTGAATTTTTGGATCTCCGCAAAAATCATGGCAAGGAAGAAATGCGTGCGAGGGATTTATTTTATGCCTTGTGGATATCAGACTTGTTTATGAAACGGGTAGAAGAGAATGGTAAGTGGAGTTTGTTTTGTCCGAATGAATGCCCGGGTCTTAGCGACTGCTGGGGGACGGAATTTGAAAACCTGTATGCCAAATACGAAAAAGAAGGCAAAGCGAGAAAGACGATCAACGCGCAGGAGTTATGGTTTGCCATCTTAGACGCGCAGATAGAAACAGGTACTCCTTACATGTTGTATAAGGATGCGGCTAACAGCAAGAGCAACCAGCAAAACCTGGGTACCATCAAAAGCAGTAACCTCTGCACGGAGATAATGGAATACACCTCACCTGATGAAGTAGCTGTGTGTAACCTTGCTTCGCTGGCCCTTCCCCGTTATGTGATCAATGGCAGGTTCGATCATCAGAAACTGTATGAAGTAACTTACGAGGTTACTAAGAACCTTAATAAAATTATTGATTACAATTACTACCCGATCGTTGAGGCAAAAAATTCGAACCTTCGGCATAGACCCATTGGCATCGGTGTTCAGGGACTTGCTGATGTGTTTATATTATTGCGTCTTCCATTTGAAAATGAACTGGCTAAAATACTGAACAGGGATATTTTTGAAACTATCTATTTTGCTGCCATGACCGCCAGTAAAGACCTTGCCATAGAACAAGGCGCTTACCAGTCATTTAAAGGGTCACCACTTTCAAAAGGAATTTTTCAGTTTGATATGTGGAACGCACAACCTACCGACAGGTGGGATTGGGAATCGCTTCGTAAAGAAGTGATGAAGCATGGCGTACGTAATTCATTGCTGGTAGCGCCGATGCCTACAGCATCTACCTCACAGATATTAGGTAACAACGAATGTTTCGAACCTTACACTTCCAACATATATTCAAGGCGTGTACTCAGCGGTGAATTTATTATCATCAACAAACACCTGCTTAAAGACCTGGTTCAACTGGGCTTGTGGAACAATGATATGAAGAACAGCATCATCGCCGCCAACGGCTCTGTTCAACATATAGATAATATACCCGCGGAGATAAAAGAATTGTACAAAACCGTTTGGGAAATCAAGCAACGTAACCTGATTGATATGGCTGCCGACAGGGGTGCTTTCATCTGCCAGTCACAGTCGCTAAACTTATTTGTAGATACGCCGACAACTTCTAAACTTACTTCCATGCATTTTTACGGCTGGAAGAAAGGACTTAAAACAGGCATGTATTATTTACGTACGCAGGCCGCTACCCAGGCTGTTCAATTTACAATTGAAAAACAAGGCAGTGACCAGATGCAACCGGTTATCCCAATGGTGGAAGAGATAATGCTTACCAATGATATTGATGGGATCACCGCGGATTTTAGCGGACCATCCTGCAGCAGGGAAGAAGGCTGTGTAACATGCAGTTCTTAATATATCGGTAACGTGAAACAAAAGGGCATCTGACCAAAATAAAAAGGTTCATGCCCTTTTTTATAAGGCTGTTGGGTTGATTAAGGCATGGAGATTGACTATCTTCGTAAGAGGTTGTTGGTTCATAAGAACGCATGAACTATAATATCTCTTTTTAACATTCAACAGGCGGTATTCAATATTCATCCAGGCATAGGAATTAAGTTTTAACGGATTGAATAAAACATTGGCCATCTCTTTATGTTTGACTTTTTAATATCACTATTATGCTAGAAAAAAATGATACTCATTTCGCTTCGCCGCCTCTTCTCTCCTGGGATATTTTTATGAACGGTTATCATAGAAGATTGGCATTGGCCGACGACTTTAACCAGCTTAATAAATTATCGCTTGCCAAAAAATGGATCGTTGAGTGGGATATTGAATCAATGCTTTTACAGCAAGGCAAGGTTATCATAGTAACAGACTCTTTACTGCGGATTGTATATTCAAGCAAGAATGTTTTCGATATGAACGGCTACACTCCCGAAGAGATAAAAGGAAAAAGCCCTAAGATTTTTCAGGGACCTGATACATCCATAGAGACACTGCTAAAAGTTAGGGAGGCTATCAATAAAGCTAAGCCTATAGAAGTAACATTGCTCAATTATAAAAAAAATAAACAGCCTTATTATTGTCACGTCGAAGAATACCCGGTGTTTAATAAAAACAGGGAATTGTCTCATTACATCGCCTTCGAGAACCTGGCCGCTGTGCCCTCGTTCTAAATAAAAAATCCTGTCACATGAACCTTGAGGACAAGATACGGCTTGCCGAAACACGGATCTTCAAAGCTGTCTTTCCTAATACCACCAATCACTACGATACATTATTCGGCGGCATGGCAATGCAGCTTATGGATGAAGTAGCTTTTATAACCGCTACCCGGTTCGCGCGAAAACGGATGGTGACAGTTTCTTCCGATAAAATCGATTTTACCATACCTATACCTGCTGGCACTATTATCGAACTGATTGGATCAGTAGCGCAAATTGGTAACACCAGCATTAAAATTCTCGTTGAAATTTATATTGAAGAAATGTATTCCTTCGAAAGGCAAAAAGCGATAACAGGAACTTTTACATTAGTGGCTATCGATGAAAACAAGCACCCCGTCAGGATAATGTAAGAGCTATGAGCATGGAGCTGGCAGCTATATACAATTACAGCTGCCCACTTTTTTGTACTTTCAACGCATGATTCCATACCTAAGTTGTGACTGGGGCACCTCATCTTTCCGGTTGAGTTTGGTTGATGCTGAAAATTTCAGGGTGATAGCAAGTGAAAATACCGGCAACGGCATCCTTCCTACTTTTGATCAATGGAAAGAAACAGGTAAAACGGATCCGGTAAACAGGTTAAGGTTTTACCTTGATGTAATCCGGCATCATATTAATTCAATTGAAATTAAAATAGGTAAAGTATTAGAAGGGGTCCCATTGATTATCTCCGGCATGGCTTCTTCCTCCATTGGTATAAAACCACTTCCTTACCAGGAGCTTCCATTTTTTATTGATGGTACCGGCATACCAGGTGAATTCGTTCCACATACTGCCGAATTCAAACATGATATCTTATTAATCTCCGGAATAAAAAGTGAAGACGACGACGTAATGCGCGGCGAAGAAACACAATTGATCGGGATGTTTGCTGAAGATGCTATGATGAAGGGCGACGGCTTATACATCTTTCCTGGTACACATTCCAAACATATTAACGTGAAAGGCAACAGGGCGGTAAGTTTTAAAACTTATATGACAGGAGAATTTTTTGACTTGTTATCAAAAAAAAGCATTTTACATGCGGGTTTGGAAGAAGATGATACTGAGATCGGAGGCGCTTCAAAAGAATATTTTGAACAGGCGGTGACAGCGGGATCAAAGTCCAGCCTGCTAAATGTTTGTTTTAAAGTGAGAACAAATTCACTGTTCTTCAAGCTTACAAAAAAAGAAAATTTCCATTACCTGAGCGGACTACTCATAGGCGCCGAGTTAGGAGAAATAATGCGGAATGATACAATTACAATACATTTATGCTGCGGCACAAAGTTGAGGAACTATTATGAAACGGCGCTTAAGGTATTAGGATTGAAAAATGTTTATTCATATACTGCAGCATCCGTTGAAAAGGCCGCGATGATAGGGCAGTATAAAATTTATGAAAATTATATTAAACGATGAGCAACTCATTTTCCCGGGAGGCATTTAATAAAGTACCTATAATCGGGATCATGAGAAATATTCCGCCGGCACATGTTGAAATGCTGGTAAGCCGATATCATCAATGTGGTTTTACAACCCTTGAGGTAACAATGAATTCAGAGGGCGCCGCAAAAACAATTTCTTATCTGTCTGAATTTTATACTGATAGATTAAATGTAGGGGCGGGTACCGTATTAACGTTAGAAGACCTCGACGAAGCATTGGAAGCAGGTGCGAGCTTTATTGTTACACCGGTGATTAATGAAGAGGTAATAAAGATGTGTGTGGCAAGAAATATCCCTGTCTTTCCAGGCGCCTATACGCCAACTGAAATTTATAAGGCATGGAAGCTGGGCGCCTCTATGGTAAAGGTTTTCCCGGCAACAAGGTTAGGCGCAGACTTTATAAAAGAAGTGCTGGCACCTATGAACTTCCTGCGGCTTGTTCCAACCGGAGGCGTAGGTATAAACACTATAACAGATTTTTTTAAAGCCGGTGCGGCCGGTGTGGGAATGGGTAGTTCGCTCTTCCCTACAAAGCTTATTGAGACAGAACAGTGGGAAGAGTTAGGTAAACATTTCTCTTCTCTCCTGAATACGTACCGTGAATTTCGGGAACACTTTGCTTGACCGCCGGGAGAAGGCGGGGTAATACAGCCGTACACAGTACTTCTCAGTGAACCTCCCTATTGCGACCGGCTTTTCCGTGGTTAAGAAATTTATAGAAGACTTTATAATAAGAAACACTATGGCTACATACAGAAGCAGCGGCTGGTTTGGCAAGAAAGACAAGATGGGTTTTATCTACAGAAGCTGGATGAAAAACCAGGGTTTTCCGGAGGACCTTTTCGATGGCAGACCTGTAATAGGGATTTGTAATACATGGTCTGAGCTTACGCCCTGCAATGCGCATCTGAGAGATATCGCTGAAGTAGTAAAACGCGGTGTATATGAAGCTGGTGGATTCCCGCTTGAATTTCCTATAATGTCTTTGGGAGAAACCTTGCTGAAACCTACCGCTATGCTTTTCAGAAACCTGGCAAGCATGGATGCGGAAGAATCCATCAGGGGCAATCCTATCGATGGAGTGGTGTTGCTAACCGGTTGTGATAAAACAACGCCCTCCACGCTTATGGGCGCTGCGAGCGTGGATCTTCCTACCATCGTCGTTCCCGGCGGACCAATGCTGAATGGCAGGTTCCAGGGAAAAGAGATCGGTTCCGGCACACACGTCTGGAAGTTTGACGCTGATATGAAAACGGGTGCCATGACACCGAAAGATTACCTGCAGGCAGAAAGCTGTATGTCAAGGAGTGCCGGCCATTGTATGACGATGGGTACCGCTTCAACGATGGCCTGCATGGTAGAATCATTAGGCATGTCACTTCCGGGGGCGGCGGCGATACCGGCAGTGGATTCAAGGAAGAAAGTGCTGGCACATCTCTCCGGCAGAAGGATAGTGGAGATGGTAAAAGAAGACCTTAAGATTTCAAAAATTCTTACAAGAGAAGCCTTTGAAAATGCTATCAAAGTAAACGCGGCAGTTGGCGGCTCCACCAATTTCATCATTCATCTTACCGCTATCGCAGGACGAATCGGCGTGGAATTAAATCTTGATGACTTCGATGCGCTCGGTAGTAAAATTCCTTTACTGTTAAACCTGATGCCTTCGGGGAAATACCTGATGGAAGACTTTTTTTATGCCGGGGGCTTACCGGTTATCATCAACCAATTAAAAGAGCAGCTGCATATTAACGCGCTTACAGTTACAGGTAAAAGTCATCTTGAAAATATTGAAGGTTATACTACCAACTATAACAGCGAAGTGATCGCTATGTATAAAGAGCCTTTTATCAGTGAAGCAGGCATTGCCGTGCTGAAAGGCAATCTGGCGGAAAATGGCGCAGTCATAAAACCATCTGCCGCCACACCTTCGCTTATGCAACACCGTGGCAGAGCCGTTGTTTTCGAAACCATTGAAGAATACCATGCCCGTATAGACGATGATGACCTTGACATAGATGAGACCTGTATCATGGTGCTGAAAAATGTTGGTCCGGTCGGCTATCCCGGTATGCCTGAAGTGGGTAATATGGCGCTGCCAAAAAAAGTGCTGGAAAAAGGATTCACCGATATGGTACGAATTTCCGATGGCCGGATGAGCGGTACCGCTTATGGCACCGTCGTTCTGCATGTATCACCAGAAGCCGCTATCGGCGGCACGTTAGCGCTGGTAGAGAACGGTGATTATATTGAACTGGATGTAGCGGGCCGGCGTTTACACCTCGACGTTACCGAAGAAGAATTAGCAGTAAGAAGACAGCGTTGGAATAAACCATTACCGGTAATGAACCGCGGCTATGTAAGTCTTTACGTAAAAAATGTTCAGCAGGCGGACAAAGGCGCTGATTTTGATTTTCTTATTGGCGGCTCAGGATCGGAGGTTACAAGGGACTCGCACTAGGCAATTGCTATCAGGAGCGGTCAGCTATCAGCCTTCAGCTATCAGCCTTCAGCCTTCAGCCGTCAGCCGTCTCTAATAAAATATGTTATTAATTTTTCTTTATAAACAGATTTATTGAAATGTATTATTTGTAATTGAACATCAGAAAATATTTTTCAATAAGATGGATATCTATTATTTCAATATTACAGCCATAAGCTGATGGCTGATAGCTGACAGCTGATCTCAAATTCAAACCAACGCATGACCCTACTCATCATCTTATTAAGTCTTATTGTTTTAGTAGCCTTAATTACCTGGGGAAAGGTTAATGCCTTCCTGGCTTTTTTAGTGGTGTCTATTCTGGCGGGGTTATGTTTGGGTATACCAATGAAAGATATTACCAAATCTGTTTACAAAGGAATTGGTGATACGCTGGGTTCATTGGTCATCATCATCGTACTGGGAGCAATGCTGGGAAAAATTGTTGCCGAAAGCGGCGCGGCGCAGAAAATTGCTACGGTGATGATGCAAAGCTTTGGTGATAAATACATCCAGTGGGCGCTGATGCTCACCGGTTTTATTATCGGTATCCCGCTTTTTTACCAGGTTGGATTTGTATTGATCATACCAATGATCTTTTCTATTATCTATAAATATAAACTTCCGCCGATGTACATCGCATTGCCAATGCTGGCGCCGATGTCGGTAGCTCACGGGTTTCTACCTCCTCATCCTTCACCAGCTGCTTTAGTATCGTTGTTTCATGCAAATATGGGCGTAACATTATCATACGGCATACTGATAGCTATACCTGTGATGATCGTTGCAGGTCCTGTATTTGGCAGCACATTGAAAAATATTAAATCGACGCCGTTGCAGGGGTTTGCTACTACCACTCTTACAGATGCGGAACTTCCCGGTACCGCTAATAGTTTTCTTACTGCCCTCTTACCGGTTATGTTACTGATGGGTACTACCTTGCTTGTTTTTCTTGCACCAAATAATAGTGTGCTCCAGAACTATCTCGGCTTCATCGGTGAGCCGGGCATCGTAATGCTGCTGGCTGTAATTGTTGCAACCTTTACCATCGGCACCAGTATGGGCAGGAGCATGAAATCGATCATGAATATATATACCGAGGCGGGTAAAGATGTAGCCATGGTATTGTTGATTATCGCAGGAGCGGGGGTTTTGAAACAGGTGCTGATCGATAGCGGCGTAAGTAACCAGATAGCTGCCGCACTGCAGGGATTGTCCATTCATCCGTTGGTGTTAGGCTGGCTGATCGCGGCTTTTATCCGTGTATGCCTGGGATCGGCCACTGTAGCGGGACTTACCACGGCGGGCATCATCCTGCCAATGCTTTCGAAAACACATGTAGATCCAAACCTCATGGTCTTGTCTATCGGGGCAGGCAGCCTGATGTTTTCACATGTGAACGACGGCGGGTTCTGGCTGTTCAAAGAATATTTTAATCTCTCGATAAAAGATACCCTTCGTTCCTGGTCTGTCATGGAAACGATTGTCGCGGTAATGGGACTTGGCGGCGTGATGCTGATGAATTTATTTGTTGGCTGAGGAAATAGTATGCCTTCATCTGATGGCGGTAAAGATTTGTGTGAAGTAAAAGACATTGTCTTTTCCGGCTGCTATTCCAATACCAGTGAGTACATAGTGACCTTCAATATTTTTACGGTGGCCCGAACTCTTAAGCCAGTTATCAACTACCTCTTTTGCCGAAAGGTTACCATAAGCAACATTTTCAGCGGAGGCATAAATGTTACCGATTTTTTTTGAAATATATCTTATTCGATCTTCAAATCCATCATGGCCAAAACTCACCTTGCCGGTTGACATGTCGACACTGTGCTTTAGTGCCTGTGATGACAGGTCAGCATTCATCTCCAATGCAGGCAGCCCTTTTTTATTCCTGTAATCATTAACATAAAAAAGAATATCATTTTCTGTAGTTGATTCAGAAATAGTTACACCGGATTTTTTATTAAAAAAGACTGGCTTAGCCGACCAGCTTGATAGAGTTGTAAGTGAAATCAAACACGCGATAATAAAGAGCCTGGATGAAAGGGATAAAATCATAAGGAAGAATATTACAAAGCTTTTCCAATTTCTATACCAAGAGCTGCAGGGAAAAGCTAAATTGGTATTCAGGTAGCGCTGACTTCGCCACTAAGATGGGCTTCCAGTTCGCCCATCATTGTCATGCTTCCAATAAAAAATGGGGAACGCTGATGTAGCTCAGCAGGCTTTATATCAAGAATCCTCACAACACCATTGGTAGCTTTGCCACCTGATTTTTCAATCATAAAAGCCAACGGATTACATTCATACAATAAACGCAATTTGCCATTAGGTTTATCCGTAGTGCCGGGGTACATAAAAATCCCTCCTTTAATAAGATTGCGGTGAACATCGGCTACCATGCTGCCTATATATCTTTGGGTATAAGGGCCGCCGTTAGTTTTATTCTTTCGCTGGCAGGCATGGATATAAGACCTTACCTTTTCTTCGTATTGCCAGAAGTTACCATGGTTGACTGAATATATTTTACCTGCCGGCGGCGTTTGTATGTTAGGGTGACTCAAACAAAATTCTCCTACAGATGGATCAAGGGTAAAGCCGTTGACGCCCAGTCTTGTGGCATATACCATCATAGTGCTGGAACCATAAATGACATATCCCGCCGCTACCTGCTGATTGCCCGGCTGTAAAAAATCATCAATGGTACAAGGCTTTTCCAGTTCGGACACCCTTTTGTAAACACTGAAGATCGTACCGATAGAAACATTCACATCAATATTTCCACTGCCATCAAGAGGATCCATTAATAGTACGTACTTACTCTTGTTACTCAGTTCATCGTCAAAAACAATAATATCATCATTCTCTTCGCTGCCTACACCGGAGCAATGTATACCGTGATGCAGCACACCGATAAACTGGTTGTTAGCAAATTCATCCAACTTCTGGACAGTTTCACCCTGAACATTTTCCCTGCCTATCTCTCCTAATATATCAACCAGTCCGGCTTTGTTAACTTCCACATTCACCCGCTTGGCGGCAAGACCGATATCTCTTAACAAGCCACTTAATTGCCCGGTGGCTCCAGGGAAATCCCTCATTTGCTGAATAGTAAATTCATCAAGGGTGAAAACTTTTCTATTGATCATGTTGTGGGTTGATTGCTATCAGCTATGAGCTAATCAGCCATGAGTTATGAGCTATGAGCTGTCATTCGTAGCCGATGTTGTGTAAACTTAATATATTATAAAGCACTTAATTATTACGTCATACCTCTTATTGAAAGTGATATATATAACTTAGTTCTAAGTCCGCTCTGCTGAAAGCTGATGTCTGACCGATATTTGACGATACATACCTCATACCTAATACCTCACGCACCATCAGCGGCTTCCACAATTACCGTTTGCTTTAATTTGATAGGCACATTTTTTTCGAGCCTGACAGCCGGAGTCCATCTTGGCATGGCTTCAAAAGCATCGAGTATATGATCATTGATCTCATCATTGCCGCCACGAATAATTTTCGGATTGATAACATTGCCGTTCTTATCAATAATATATTCAAGCTGTACATATACCGTCTTTACTTCTTTCGTTAAATAAACAGCAAAGTCTTTATCCATCTTTTTTAACAAAGCCTGGAAAGCATCATTACCACCAGGATATACAGGCAGCGTGTTTACAACTGCAGGAATTTCTTTCTCGTCGAAATCCGTATACGCTCTTTTCTTTTTTATATAAATCCTTTTCACTACTTCAACCTTTGGTTTTGGCAAAGCTTCATCATCAATCAGGTATTCTCCTTTTTCATTTATTAAAATGGTTGGAAGCTGTTTATATTTCTCAAAGAAGTAGTAGGCATTTTTCATTTTTGATTCGAACGGGGAGTATTCGGAAAAAGTCTCCAGGTACTTTTTCAAATAGTCTTCACTTTTAGTATTTTTAAAGTCAACAGGAAAAATGTGTACCGGTATAAAATCCTGCCCCTGGTTTTTTGCATATGCAGCAAGGATATATAATTCTTCAATCTGCTGATTGGTAACAGGTATACATCCGGTAGTAACACAACTGCCATGAATATAAATATCTCCTCCCGGCTGGGTGGAGTCACTCAGCATCCTGTCAGACATATTCGGATAATTCAAACCTAACGATAAATGATACTGGCTGTTAGGATTCAATTCATTGATATGATAAAAACCTTCAGGTACCTGGTAATCACCTTCCATGCGTTTTGGTCCTAAAGTGCCTGCCAGCGCGCAGATCTTATAGGTCTTAAACAATTTATATGGCTGACTTCGTTCGTTCTTTACCCATACTTCCAACTGGCTGTCGTATTTAAAGGAACGGATATAAATAAATTTTGCAGGCCATACCAGGCCTTTGTTTTTGAATTGCTTCATCAACGTATCTTGCTTCCGCACGAGCAGATCAGTAATCTTAGGAATAGATTTCTGGTAATCAATAAAAGTGTAGGATACAGCGGAACCCTGTGCCGCCCCATTCACATAACACATTACTATCAGTAAAAGAAAGCTAAAGCGTTTGACCATAAACATACGGCTGATGAATTATTTATGGTGGTAAAGATAGGAAGGAATCAGATCAGCGCTCAACTTTAAAAGGTAACACCTGTGGCGTGTTGTGAAGTTGATAGCTCTTCTTCTGATATAATAATCATAGCTTAAAGACAATTTTTGGTTAGCAGTAAGAATAACGAATTTTTAACCAGCTTTTAAAGCATCTTCATATGTCCTCATGAAAGTAGTTTACTTAAAACTTTCAACCAATTTTCAACCGCAAACTTTAAACATTAAACTTTTATCTGTCTTATCTTCACGGCGTAATAATTACTTATGCAAAAAACAGGCATTCTTGGTGGCGGACAATTAGGAAGAATGTTATTACAGCAGGCAGCGAATTATCCTGTTGAAACTTATATTATGGAGAATGATCCCGAATGCCCTGCCGCACATTTATGCCACCATTTTGTTTTGGGAGATATCCGCAATTATGAGGACGTATATAATTTTGGGAAAGGATTAGATGCCATAACAATTGAGATAGAATCAGTAAATGTGGAAGCACTGGAACGGCTCGAAGCGGAAGGGGTGAAAGTTTATCCGCAACCTTCTATACTTCGTCTTATAAAAAACAAGATCCTTCAAAAAGAATTTTACAAACAGCATGATATTCCTACCGCTGAATATGTTGTTGTTCAGCATAAAAAAGAGCTGGAGCAATATTCAGCCTTCTTGCCCGCAGTTAATAAAATAGCGGAAGGAGGATACGATGGCCGTGGTGTGGTAATCATAAAAAATGAACGTGACCTTGAGAAGGGTTTTGATGCACCCGGCATTTTAGAAAAACTTATATCCGTTCAAAAAGAAATCTCTGTAATAATTGCAAAAAGCGCTGACGGCCAAACAGCATTCTATCCCCCGGTAGAAATGGTTTTTGACCCCAGGCTTAATTTACTGAATTACCAGGTTTGTCCGGCCGATGTTCCGGAGAACACGCTATGGCGTATCGAGGCGATAGCCCTTAAAGTGGCTAAAGCATTAAAGTCGCCAGGTTTATTTGCGGTTGAACTACTGGTCGATACTAACCAGGCAGTTTATGTTAACGAAACCGCACCACGCGTGCATAACAGCGGGCACCATACCATCGAAGCAAACGCTTGTTCACAGTACGATATGTTATGGAGAATATTATTAGGGTATCCCTTAGGCAATACCGCTGTCATTAAACCTTCAGCGCTTGTAAACCTGGTAGGGGAGAATAATTATAACGGTGAGGTACAGTACCTGGGGTTACCGGAAACACTGGCAATAGATAATACTTATGTACACCTGTATGGTAAAAAGCAAACAAAGCCGGGTAGAAAAATGGGTCATGTAACCTTAACCGGCGATCATACAAAAGATTTGATAAGGAAAGCATTGTTGATTAAAGAACAATTAAGAGTGATAGCATAATTGATGTAAGTGATTAATTCAATTCCATTTTACAGCTTAACTTTCAGCGGTTCTCACTTGATAATAGCCTAATTTTAAAATTAATTCAGCTAAAATTAACCAGGCCTCAAATAATATGAAAAATGCAATAGCGATCCTTGTATTACCATTGTTGATATTAACGGGATGCGACTCAAAACAAAATACTAAAATCAGCGCTACTGCTCCGGCATCTCCTAAAAACACTTCTATAACTTCTGAAGGCTACCTGGTAAAAATCAGTACCGTAAGTAATTCTATTGAAGTCCCCGGCAACCTGATGCCTTTTGAATCTACCGAGTTACATCCCGAAGTTTCAGGGAGAGTGGTGATACTAAATGTAAAAGAAGGCAGCAATGTACCCCAGGGCTTACTGCTGGTAAAACTTTTTGATGGTGACCTGCAGGCGCAGCTGAAAAAGTTACAGGTTCAGTCATCGATCTCCCAGAAAACATTGCAACGGCAGGGCGAGCTTTTAAAAATAAGCGGTATCAGTCAGCAGGAATATGACCTTAGCGGGTTGGAAGTTAATAATTTAAAAGCCGATATGGATGTTATCCAAACCGCGATTCAAAAAACGGAGATACATGCTCCCTTCAATGGCAGGCTGGGCCTGAGAAGTATCAGTATGGGCGCTTATGTAACTCCCCAGACAGTAATAGCTACCATTCAGCAGGTTAACAAATTAAAACTTGAGTTTACCATCCCTGAGAAATACACCAGTAATGTCTCCGTTGGGCAGCCCGTAAATTTTACGGTAGAAGGAAACAACAAACGATATGCGGCTTCTGTAATTGCAACCGAAAGTGCAGTGGCGGAGAATAACAGAAGCCTGCGCATAAGGGCTGCCGTTACTGTTAAAGATCCGAAGCTTGTCCCTGGTGCCTTCGCCAAAGTACTAATGGATTTTGGTAAAGATGATAAGGCGCTGCTTATCCCTTCTCAGGCTATCATTCCCGGTGCAAGAAACAAACAGGTTATCTTGTTTAAAAACGGAGTTGCCAGATTTGTGGTGGTGGGAACAGGTGTCAGGGATTCTTCACAGGTGCAAATAACCAGCGGACTCTCCGCCGGAGACACAGTGGTGACAACGGGATTGCTTTCCATCAAACCCGAAGGAAAACTAACAATATCCAGGGTAAGCAATACTTCGAAGTAGCTCTTAACGGTTGTGATTAAAAATCGAAAAAGGTTTCTTAAGAAATTGTATGAATATATCAGAACTTAGTTTACGAAGACCGGTGTTAGCCGTTGTGCTGAATATTGTTATCATTGTATTTGGCGTGATAGGTTTTAAATTTTTGGGAATAAGAGATTACCCTGCCATTGATCCGCCGAATGTGAGTGTAAGAACAAATTATTCGGGCGCCAACGCGGATATAATTGAAACGCAGATCACGGAACCTCTTGAGAAGTCTATCAATGGTATCGCCGGTATAAAAAACATCACTTCATCTAGCAGCCAGGGATCCAGTAATATAAATGTTGAGTTCGACCTGAGCATCGACCTGGAAGCCGCCGCTAACGATGTAAGAGATAAAGTTTCGCAGGCTTCCCGCTCGCTGCCTGATGACCTGGACGCTCCCCCGGTAGTATCTAAAGCAGACGCCAGTTCAGATCCGATTATTTCCATGACGGTGCAGAGCAATACCCGCAACCAGCTTCAAGTGAGCGAATACGCCAACAACGTGCTGGTGGAAAGGTTGCAAACAATTCCCGGCGTAAGCAGTATCCAGATATGGGGTGAAAAAAGATATGCGATGCGCATTCTTTTTGATCCTATAAGACTGAGTGCCTACGGACTGACGCCGCTTGATGTAAGGCACGCGTTGCAAAGAGAAAATGTGGAACTGCCTTCGGGGAAAATTGCCGGCAACGCTACTGAATTATCGGTCCGTACTTTTGGTAAACTCAATACGGAAGAAGAGTTTAATAATATCATCCTTAAAAATGTAAATGGCTCAGACATATTATTAAAGAGTGTAGGTGAAGCGGTGCTGGGACCGGAAAATGAAGAAAGTGTTTTAAAAGAAAGTCAGATTCCGATGATCGGGATGGCGATCGTGCCGCAGCCGGGATCTAATTACGTGGCTATCTCCAATGAATTTTATAAGAGAATGGACCAGATCAAACAGGAAGTGCCCAGGGATATCAAGCTTGATATCGCACTTGACCAGACAAGGTTCATAAAGAATTCTATTTCTGAAGTAGAAGAGACATTGCTTATCGCCTTCATACTGGTTGTGATTATTATTTATTTATTCTTCCGTGATGTACTTATCGCCCTGCGTCCGTTGATTGATATTCCTGTGTCGCTGATAGGCGCGTTTTTTATTATGTACCTCTGCGGTTTTACAATCAATGTATTAACTCTGCTGGCAATTGTGCTGGCAACCGGATTAGTGGTGGATGATGGTATCGTGGTAACGGAAAATATTTATAAAAAGATAGAGCAGGGAATGGATAAATGGCAGGCGGCGAAGGAAGGTTCCAAAGAAATTTATTTTGCCGTTATCTCTACTTCAATTACCCTGGCGGTAGTTTTTCTGCCTATTATATTCCTGCAGGGTTTTGTTGGCAGGCTGTTCCGTGAGTTTGGAATAGTGGTAGCAGGCGCCGTTTTAATTTCAGCTTTTGTTTCTCTTACCTTAACGCCGGTGCTGAATGTTTATCTTACAAGGAAGGTGCATAAAACTTCCTGGTTTTATAACAAGACGGAGCCATTTTTCCTGGGACTTGAAAATGGTTACAAGTATCTTTTGTTGAAATTCATGAAAGTCAGGTGGGTTGGTTTTGTGATCATTGCTATCTGCGGAGTTACAATTGTATTGATAGGCAGTAAGCTGCCTTCTGAACTCGCGCCTATGGAAGATCGCAGCCAGTTTCGGTTACAGGTCACCGCCCCGGAAGGGACTTCTTATGATTATATGGAGAAATATATCGACCGGTTATCCGGCTTTGTGCTTGATTCTATTCCTGAAAAGCGTATTGTTATCAGCATGACGGCGCCGGGTTTTAGCTCCGGCAGCGTTAACAGCGGCATGGTGCGTGTAACGCTTGTAGATCCGAAAGACCGGGAAAGGAGCCAACAGGAGATTGTTGACATGGTAAGCCGTAACATAAATAAGTTTAATGCCGGCCGTGCTTTCCCGATCCAGGAGCAAACTATTTCCGTTAACAGGAGAGGTGGTCAGCCGGTACAGTTTGTAATCCAGAATAATAACTTTCAAAAGATCCGCGAAGCTTTGCCGAAGTTCCTGGACCTTGCTAACAACAATAAAATTTTGCAGGGGGTGGATGCAGATCTGAAGTTCAATAAGCCGGAGCTCAGGGTTAATATTGACAGGATGAAAGCCAGTCAGCTCGGTATCAGCGTGGAAGACATTTCACAAAGTTTACAACTGGCACTTAGTAATCAGCGGCTGGGATATTTTACAAAGGAAGGAAAACAATACCAGGTGCTCGGACAGGTAGCGAGAAGCGACCGGGATGACCCTACGGATCTTAAAGGTATTTATGTAAGAAACGCAGCAGGCGTATCTGTATCGCTG
>Ga0209512_1003187_pt1 | contig 15948 bp, 18 predicted proteins | sample frozenSSSSmetaG_FD_184142 | JGI IMG/M metagenome (GOLD analysis project Ga0209512, IMG submission 184142) | Glacier valley bacterial and archeal communities from Borup Fiord, Nunavut, Canada, to study Microbial Dark Matter (Phase II) -... | ecosystem: Environmental > Aquatic > Freshwater > Ice >... | reverse complement strand
AGTGCATATGGAAAGACTACGCCCTGCCCTGAAGGGCAGCGTTTTAAGGGTTGCGGACGTGGCAGGCCACATCCCTACCGCGCGCCGAATTGCCGGTTGGGACACGGTCTGCCGTGTCCGCAACCCTCGAGATTCAACGGGGCCGCAACTTAGGCGCGTTCGCGTCCGCTGCCACCGAACAGCAAGCCCAACAGCAAGCCGACCACGAATACGATGCCGATCGTCTGCCAAACGTTCTGGCGAACCGTCTCGGACGCATCGACGCCCATCTGATCAAGCGTATGGCTGTCCAGATACAGGGCTGCTTTTTCCATGCCACGCGCCAACTGCTGCGACTGGCGGATCATCTCGTCGCTGCCGCCCTTGAGTGCTTCCTGACGCATCGCTTCGGCTGCGTTCAAGAGCGCGTCGGAGGCTTTCTCTTTGGTAGTATAGGCAGTGTCGCGCATGGAACGGCGCGCATCGGCGGCAGCGTGCGACGCATCCGAACTGACTTGATTGGCGGTTTCTTTCGCTTGTGAGGCTACCTGATTAACGGTGTCCTTGGCCTGTGCGCCAACTTGTGATACGGTTTGCTGCACATTGGCAGCAGCCTTGTTCAAACTATCTTGCGGCTCCATGATCGTCTCCTGGTTAAGCTGATTAGAAAGTGTCCACAGAATAATACAGTCGAAAAGGGTGAGCGGCAATGGGTCTGCGCAACATGTACGCCGACTTACGCTGAACATTGGATGCGCTGATCGTCAAGCAAAATTCACGCCGTTAAAAGGCAGGCGCGTACATCACACCCCCGCAATCTGACAAGCATCAGCACCTTCACTGGTCAGCGTATAATCCGCTTTGGCGTAACAGGCGCAGCTGCGACTACTTTGCGCTGAACCCTTCCATAACACAAAGTGCGTATCAGTGATTGTGCAAACCGTATCGCTCGTTGGATTAGTGGTAAAGCCCGTCGAGACGCCTAAACCGCGCCGATTAGCGTCTTGCACCAGCCACATCCGCAGCGCGTAATCATCGGGAACATCACTGCGCGTGAGGCGAATTTCGCTGCCACTGATCAGCGTGATTGCTGTGCAGGGCGTGATCACGATCAGCGCAAACCAGAACGCCAGCAAAAATCCGCAGCCCACCCGTCGTAACCGTTTCGTCTGCTTCAAAATATCCTCAGCTTCAATACGCTCATGCGGTTGTAGAAACAGATTATCGCTGATGGTCTGCCAAAAGCCTAAAATCTAAAATGGCCGCGCGGGACAGGTAACCCCTTGCGCGTTACCGGATTTTCGGCTATTTTAACAGGCATACCATTCGTTGTTATTTAGCAATCGTTTAATGCACAATTCACCTGATCATTGCAGAAGGAACGTTCATGCTGCGTGCCGCTTGCTTGTTTTTTGCGCTGATGATCGGGCTGCTCATGGCAAGCGGCGCATCGGCAGCCAACGCACCCCGAACGCTGCCTGCCACTGAAGCTGATAGCACTCGCGCCGATGGCGCTACAAGCAGCGTGCCAGCCTACCCGCCGAGCGCCTCCTCAGCGACACGTCCGCCGTCAGCGACGCCAACGATTACGCCCACTTTTTCACTGGCGATCACGCCTGCCGCCACCGTTGACCTGAGCGGTGCCCCCGAAAACGTGCTGGTTGCGCTGCATACCGTGGCGCTGGTGCCAGCAGGTGGTCGCGAACTATTCGATGTGCCCACTGGTTACGCCATTACCAGTGACCCCGGCTACAGCTTTCTGGGGTTGGGACAGGGCAGCGCCGCTCAGAATTTCGTGCTCGGCTTCCAGATGATCTGGTATACCGCAGGCGTGGACAGCGCGTGCGGGTTGAGCTTTCGGATGACCGACAACGGCTTGAGTTCGATCTTTCTGACGAACGACGGCAATGCAATCCTGACTCAGCAGCAGGATAAAATCACACTGCTCAACTACAAACATGCTTCCGATCTTTTTTTGCGCACGCAGTTCAACACCGTTTTGCTGATTGCGCTCGATGATCGACTGCTGCTCTACATCAACGGCAAGCTGGAAACCAGCGTTACTGCGAAAAGCGTGCGCGGCGGCTTTGCGCTGAACCTGTACAATGCGCTGGACAATCACGTTGTTACAGAATGTCGTTATCGCCGCATTTGGATATGGACGCTCGACAGTGACCCGAAAGCGACGCCAACGTAACCCAATGAATTTATTGCGAAAGAACGGTTGATTATGACGAACACCGCCGATCAATATTTGCAACGCTATCATGCCGGAAGCACCGACCAGCGGCGCAGCGCGATCATCAAGCTCGGCAAATCGGGTGACCCGCGCGGGCTGCCCATACTTGAACAAATTGCGGACAATGACGTTGATGCGACTTTACGCGATTTGGCCGTGAAAGCGCTCCGGCACATCGAAGCGCAGCAGCAAGCCGCGCAAATCGCCAGTAATGCTATCAGTAACTCTAATAGTGTCAGCAGTGCTGGTAATGCCAGCAATTATGAACCACCCGTCCCCGTGAGCGTGCCTGGCAGCGCATCAATCGCAGATGCAGCGTCCATTGTGCCACCCACCATCCTACCGCTGGCGATTTCGGAACAAAAGCGCAAATTGTCCCGCTCACAAATGGATCATGCGCTGAGCTTGCAAATGAGCGGTCAAATCGACAAAGCCCGCGCAATGTTCGCTGAGGCCCTCCGTACCAACCCGGAACTGCAATCGGATTCCTTTGCCGCGAACCTTGCCATGTCGCTCACCGGCGAACCCATCGAACAGGCGCTTGCCACGATCAACGCAGAAAACGCCAAAGCGAATGGTGGTGGCGGACGCGGCGCAGCGACCTTCACAAGCGCAATTGCTCTGGGGGAAGTAATCGAGACGCTGCTTGAATTGGTGATTTTATTCATCGTGGTGACTCTGTTCGTCGGTGCGTTTTATTCCAGCATTGGCCGCCTGTTGACCTCTTCATTATTGCTAGGGACAAGTTCTCAACGAGTCACCGATCAACTGGCAGGGTTCATGGTGGAGTTCGATTCCGCGCACGTCGTACCGGAGTCGCTCAAATATGGGTTGGAATGGATGCTTTCGACTCTGTTGAGCATCGTGGCAATTTATGTAGTTGGCACACTCACGGGCGGATCGGGCGGCTTTTTACGCTTTGTGCGATGGGTATCACGCGCTTACATGGGAATCTATACGGCGGAATTCGTTGGTATCCTGCTGGTCTTGTTCAGCCTTATTTTGTTCACGCAAAACCCGGCCAACAAACAAACGGCTCAAGCGATGCTCGGAATCGGCGGCGTGCTGGTCGGCTTTAGTGTCCTGGCTGGCTTTGTGCTGATCGCCTGGACGGTCGGGCGGGCGCACGAGTTCGGGCTTTTTAAGGGCTTCAGGGCGATCTTTTTGGGCGGGCTTGCCCTCAGGGTGATCCTGTTCATTGTCGGCTTTCTGACAGCTTTCAGTTCGCCAGGGTTGGGTCGATAAGCGCAACTTACATCAGACACAAAAAAGCCTGTGCTCGCAAATCGTAAGCACAGGCTTTAAGTTCAGATTGTATGTCAGGGTAGATTGTTAATGGGTCCGGAGGGTTTCGAACCCTCAACCTTGCACTTAAAAGGCGCCTGCTCTGCCAATTGAGCTACGAACCCGACCTGTGCAATCATAGCACAGCCGCCACGCGCTGCCAAGGCTGAGTTCTGGATTCTCAGCGGCGACCTTCAGGCGTTGACCTTGCGGTTGAGCGGCTTGTAAGCGTCCGTATCCAGGCACCACCCGATGATTTGCAAAGCGCTGACACGAATGAGCGCATTATCAGCGTTATAGTCGGCCTCGAACAGCGCCTTGCCGCCCTGATCAATCGCCTGTGCAGTGCCGCGTATTTCAACGCCGCGCGGCTGCCATGGCGGAAGTACATTGTCGATCACAAACGACACATTTGGGTTCGTCAGGATATTGCGGAACTTCTTGCTTTGACTCATGTTGAAGCCGCCAATATCGATCGTATCCAGCTCAATATTGTAGCGAAAGCCAACGGGCGCGATCTGCGGTCGTCCATCCGGGCTGATGGTTGCCAGCCGCCCCCACCGCTGACTTTGCATGTACTCCAGTTCTTTAGCGGTGAAGTTGCTCACAGTGATAATTCCTCATTTTGTGCTTTTATCGATCATCTGGTCAACGCTGACGGATTATAGCGCACGCGATCGCCCGAATCGATCGCGATAGTGCTATACTTTTCGCGTATAATACAGCGTCCACGTCAGCGGAAAGAACCCTTATGATCAAACGTTTGCCCCTTCTGTTGAGCAGTCTGGTAATCTCAATCGGCTTAGTCGCTATCAGCGCAGGCTGCGACTCGTCACAGGCGATCGCAACCGTCACGGCGCGTGCGGCGGGCACGAACGCGATCAACATGACCTTATCGCCTGCGCCTATCGGCAGCGCACAGAGCAGCACACAATCCGTAACGCTGGCTGCTGTGCCCATCGGCAGCATGACCAACTTACCGGCTGGCGCTACGGCTGACAGCATGGTAACCGCACTGCCCGCTACGGTATCAGCGAGCACCGTATCAGTGAGCACAGTGTCAGCAAGCACAGTGTCAGCAAGCACAGCGTCAATGGGCACGGTATCGGCGGTCACTCAGGTGGTTGGCGCTCCGGCGGTCGGCAGCCTTGCGGCAACCAGTGCGGCGACTTTCCAGACGACGCCGTTGGGCGGCTTCACCAGCATACCGAGCAATGTGCCGGGCCTCAGCGCGACGCCCACCCCTGGCAGCACCGCGATCGCGACGGTGGCGGCAACCGTGGTGGCAACTTTCCAGACGACGCCCATCGGTGGCGTGACCAATGCACCCACCAGCGGAATCGCATTGTCCACTGGATCAGCAACCGGAGCGGCCACGCTTAACGCAACCGCCACAGCGACCAGCGCGGCAACCTTGAGCCTGAACGCAGGCGTGCTCGCGCCACAAAATACGGCTGCGCCACAAACCGCAACGCAAGCAGCCACCTTATCCGCAGCGGTCACCGCTGCGCTCGTCCGTGATGATACGCGCTGGTTCAGTGATGCCGTGATGTATTCGGTATTCGTGCGCAGCTTTCGCGACTCGAACGGTGACGGCATTGGCGATTTGCAGGGCGTGATCGATGGGCTGGATTACATTCAAAGTTTGGGCGCAAACACGATCTGGCTGCTGCCCGTGTTCAAAAGCCCGTCCTATCACGGCTACGATACGAGTGATTACTACACGGTCAATCCCGATTACGGCACCAACGACGACTTGATTCGCCTGATCCGGGCAGTGCATCAGCGGCACATGCACATCTTGCTGGATTATGTGGTCAATCACACCTCGGATCAGCATCCGTACTTCAAAGATGCGTTGGGCAACCCGGCCAGCCAGTACGCGGACTACTATACCTGGCTCAACAAAGATCACACCCAATACGCAACGTTCGCATCGGTCAAAAATATGCCGACGCTGAATTATGACAGCCCCAAAACGCGCCAATTCGCGATCGATATTGCGCTGCACTGGATGGATCCGCTCGGCAGCGGCGATCTGTCGGCGGGCGTGGACGGCTACCGCTGCGATGTGGCAACTGGCCCACCGCATGACTTTTGGGCACAACTGCGCGCGGCCATGACCGCTAAAAATCCGCATTCATTGCTGCTTGGCGAAATATGGGTATCGATCGCCAAAACGATTCAATCTTACCTGAACGGCGATCAATTCGATGCAGCGTTCGACTTTCCGCTGTACACGGCGCTCGGCGGTAATCAGGACAAAGATGGCGACGGCGCATTGGCGGGCACTTCGCCAGCGTTGATCGGCGGAGTCGTGCGCAGTGCCACAAAGCTATACGCGCCGGATGCTCATCTGGTGCGCTTCACTAATAACCATGATACCAATCGCGTGCTGAGTGATGTGAATGGGGATATGGCGCGTGCGCGTGCGGCTGCTGTATTTGAATTGACCGTGCCAGAGACGCCCGTGCTGTATTATGGCGAAGAACTCGGCATGAAGGGCGATAAGGGCGGCGCACCGTGGTATGACGCCTACCGTCGCGAGCCACTTCCGTGGTATGCCAGCCTCAAAGGCAGCGGACAAACGAACTGGTTTGCGCCGTCCGATGCGAATAATAAGCCAAACAGCGGCGTGAGCGTTGAAGAAGAAGCTGCGAAACCGGACTCGCTGCTGATGTTGTATCGCACGCTCGGCACTTTACGCGCCAACAACAGCGCTTTTCACAATCAATATGATTTGCCGATATTGAGCGGCAGCCAGCGTGATTTGTACTTATTGCGCGATTGGGACGCGAGCAGCTTATTTATTACGGTGATCAATTTCAGCAAAAGCGCGATCACCTGGACGCCGGGCGATGTGACCACGATTAACGGCGTTCGCTACACAATGGAGTCAGGCACGCCGACGCTCAGCCAGGGGATTACGACGGACGGTACAAACTGGATCGTGCAGCCAGCGGGTTATGCAGTGTTCCGGGCGGCGGCGTTATTTTAAGCTGAGCCGGGTTCGTGCCGATACTCTCAACGGCGAACAGCCTGTTCAATGTCCGCAGACGTTGGAATGCCCTCCAGACCGACGCGCGTTACCGAAAAGGACGCCAACCGGGTAGCGACTTCGGCAGCATGGCGAACGTCATTCGTGCGCTGCATCATCACCAGAAAAACGCCTGTGAACACGTCACCGGCACCCGTGGGATCGACAACCTGAACGATAGGCGCTGAAATATCGATAGGTGGCTGATCCTTCTGGTAAACAGTGCAGCCCTTAGCCGCCCGCGTCACCACCAACAATTGGGCTAGCGCCGCATAATGCGCTTCAAGCGCCTGATCGTGCTGAATGTCCTCTTCGCTGAAGATCGTAGCGTTCAGCAGTGGCAGCAGCGCTTCAGCGTCAGCCCAGGGTTTGCGACTTACCACCCCTTCGCTGTCCCATGTGCGCATCCAACCCTGGGGAGTCGCGGCACAAAAGGCATGGGGAAAAGCGCGGGCTAATTGCGGGTCAACTTCATCGTCAAGCGGTGCCAGGTGAATGATACGCGCATGTTGCCAGTCCGCCGGAATATCTTTCAACGAAAGCGGCGCGGCTCGACTGCGTAAAACCTGACGGCGGCCATCACCAACATAGGTATTGACGAACACAGTGCTTTGGGGCGCTTCAATCAGATGTACCTCGGCACGGGTCGGCAGCGCAGCTAACACCACCTCGTGACGCTGAGCGCTGGTCACGATGGCGACATGTGCGCCGAGCGCATCGGCGGCGCTGCCTGCATAGGATACGGTACCGCCCAACTTTGGGCCAGCAGGCGTTTCATCGTGGGCAACATGACCCACAAGCAGATAATCAGGAAATATAGTCACTGCGTTACATCCAGCCCGATGCTGTTGAATGCTTCAAAGCGATCCGATTGCGCCATTGTCAAGTACATCCCATATTGCCTCAGTGTAAAACCCGTGATTGCAACGCCCAGGCGACGAACATCGAAGTAACCCGTCGAACTTCGCATGACTTTATCAGGCTTCAACGCTTTTTGCCTCTATTCAACCCTGTTTTTGATGCGTGTGTCCCGACGATATCCTCGCTTGTCAGTGGCTGTGGGTGGTATCCGGCAAAAAGGAAGTGAGCACGTTCTGATGCATACACTCATCCCACACTTAGAATCATCTGATACAGTATCGCATCTGACAAACATAGCGTTTGCCATCTGGCAGGGCTTTTTATGACAACTAATCACGAATCCATCAAACTTACGCGCTGGTATGGCGCACAGAATCCAAGCCAACAAACGATCGCGCAGCGTATGGAACAAGAAGGTTTGCGTCCTTACCGTTGGACGAACGATCCGAACTTTCGCTATGCGCCGCGCAGTCACGGTTACGACAAGGTGTTGTACTGTGTGCAAGGCTCCGTTGAGGTGATCTTACCGGATACGGACGAGCGCGTATTGCTGCGCCCCGGCGATCGGCTGGATGTGGCGCGCGGCGTTCGCCATGCGCAAATTATCGGACCGAACGGCGCGCAATGCCTTGAAAGCAATAAAGCCGCACCAGCATCGCAAACGCTGCCACAGACGCGACCGCTCAACCCGCTAAGATTGAAGCACTGAACGCATGTTTCGCCGCCGATCCACCTCATCTGACCGCGCTCTGACCGCTGATCCGGCTGCGCCCGTTGATTTGGCTGAGAGTAGTGCTGATGCGGAACTGCCTGCCATTGCGCGCGTATCGGTTCGTCGCCGTTTGCCGCGCGTGCAAATCGATGGCCGAATGCTGCTGATCGTGATTGCGCTGATCGCCACTGCGTTGTTCAGCGTCGCGTTAACACAAGGCGCGCTGCCCCGTCAGGTGCTCACCTGGTGGCCGCTGGCGATCGTCGCGATCGCGGCGGTATGGTTCATCCGCGCGCTGCTCAGTCAGGCGGCTGCGGGTTTGTTGGGGAGTACGGCACTGTTCGGTTTTGGCGTCAGCCTGTTATTGGCGTCGGCCTATCAGGTCGCGTTCGGCACTACGGTTATTGGGGTCGTGCTCATTGCGATCGGCATGGGAATCGTGCTGCGCGGTTTATTGTGGCGTCCGGCAACGCGCTGAGCAATCCAATCTGCCCATGATTTGCGTAAGATTTACAGCAAAAGTCGCTTCTGACAAGTAAGCAGGAGATTTTGTATGGACTCCAAAGTATCACGACGCGGCTTTTTGATCGGTCTGACCGGCTCGGCACTGGCTGTTGCGGCAGGCTGTCGGCCTTCCACCTTACCCCCTATCCCGACGCTTTACGCGCCCGGCAGCACGCTTTCACCCACCGACGTTCCACAGGCGACTAAAGTATTTACCGCTGCTGACGCCGTGCCAGACCCGACTTACGGATCGGTCACTTACAACAGCATTCTGACGACTTCTGCCGAAAAGCTCTACGATACACAGTACGATTACAACAAAACGCCCACGATTGACGCCGCCAATTGGTCGCTGCGCATCGACGGTTTGGTTGATAATCCGCTGACATTGCACTACGAAGAAGTCAAGGAAATGCCCGCCTACGAAGAAATGCGGACGATCGAATGCATTGGTAATCCGGTCGGCGGCGGCTTGATCGGCAACGTGGTATGGCGCGGCTTTCATATGGAAGATGTGCTGAGCAAGCTCGGCATTAAAAAGGAAGCGACGCACGCCAAATTCGAGGCCGCCGACGGTTACAGCACGTCGGTTGAATTGAAGTGGATCATGCAGCCCAACGTCATGATGGCCTATCAGATGAACGGCGCGCCGCTTACCACCACGCACGGCTTCCCATTGCGGATTATGATGCCCGGCCTGTATGGTCAGAAGATGCCGCGCTGGATTCAGCATATCGAGTTCATCGCACAGGACTACATCGGCTTTTGGGAAGGCAACGGCTACTCCAATATCGCCACTGTCAAAACCAATTCGCTGATTCAGAGTCCGCCGGATAACGCTAAAGTTGGGGTCGGGCGGCGCGTCGAGATCGAAGGCGTAGCCTATGGCTCCCCACGTAAGATCACCAAAGTCGAGATACGCATCGATGGCGGTGACTGGACGCCCGCGCAAATTGTGAACGGCCCCAACAACCTGACGTGGACGCAGTGGTGGGCAGAATGGGTGCCGACGACGACCGGATCGCATCAGGTCGCCGTGCGCGCCACCGATGAGAGCGGCTTTGTTCAATCGCACGACAACAGCGGCATTTTTGGCAGCGACTCACGCGACGGCACGGACGCCATTCACGCGATCAATCTGCAAGCGATCACGATATAATCGTGCATGTGAGTAGTACGAAATAAAGCTAAAGGCTGCACAACATGCCGACTCCCGAAACTAATAATCCACCCACCCCCCCGATCGTTCCGGTAGTGTCGCCTGTCACGCCCGTCATGGCTACGCGCCGCCGTCGTTGGCCGTTGATCGTGGGCGGCTTGTTCGCACTATTGATCGTGTTTAGCGGCGTCGGTTTCGTGACCGCTTCCACGCTGGAAGATCACGACTCATTTTGTGTCGCCTGTCATACGATCCCCGAATCGACTTACTACAATCGCGCTTATATCGCGCTCGATCATGCTGAAGTGCCGATTACCGATCTGGCAACGGCGCATTATCACCTGTCGCAAAAAGATAAAAAGACTGCGTTCGCCTGCATCGATTGTCATCGTGGCAGCAGCAATTTGCCTGACCGCGTGGCGGCGATCGCATTGGGCGCGCGGGACTCGGTGACGTTTGTAACAGGTCACGAAGACCCGACGCTTGCCAAAACCGAAACGCGCGAAGGATGGCTGTCGAATGTGGCGTGCGTTGGCTGCCATACCGATACGCTGCTCAACGTCAAAGGGCTGAATAATCACTTTCACACCAAATTGCCGCAAGTGGTGGATTTGCTGGCGAAGGGCGACAAAATAACGATCGACAGCAGCTTCACAGGGGGCGCAGAAGCCGCCAAAGAATGGTCATCGCCTGTTGCCAATGCGCCGTTGGTCTGCACAAGCTGCCATCTGGCGCATACCACGCTGCCCAACGGCATGAACAGCTTTTTCATGGACAACCAACTGCGTAATGCGGCGTGCATCAGTTGTCACAAAGTGGTGGGCAAAGGCCCGCAGAACGCCGCCGATCTGGGCAGCTGACGTGACTCGCCCGATAACTCGGCTGTCAACTCAACTGTCGCGCCGCCTTTTTTTGCAGCGCTCAGGGCTGGCAAGTTTGGCAGTTGCGACGGGTTCTCAGCATGTCATTGCTATTGATCATGCCGCGCCGAACGTTGAATTTCCAGCGCGCGCGTTTGGCTTGACGCCCGTATACGAAACAATCGGCGGCAGCGTGATCGGCCACCTTGCGCCGGACAGCGTGCATCGCGTGCGGGCGCGTGGAGATTGGCTGCTCAGCGCGCATGGCCTGATCGCGCGAACCGATATGCAGCCGATCGCGGATTACAAAGTGCCAATGGTCGAGTCACAGATCAAATTACAGATGAACACGCCATTTTGGGCTGAATTGATCGCGCCGTCCAGCCTGATACGCGGCTGGTGCAGTGGTGGCGCGCCCGTGCTGACGAAACTCGGTTATGGCGCGGTCGTTCCGGTGATCGGCGCGCTGACCGTCGATGATGGCAGCGTCTGGTACGAGATCAGCCAAGGGCGTTGGGCGCTTGCTGAACATTTTGCGCGCCTGCCGGATTTTCCCACTCCAATAAAACAAGCACTGCATATGGTGATCGATCGGCGCGCGATGCGGATTAGTTTATATGCTGGACGCAATTTGCGAGTGCAATCGGCCTTCTGTGGTGGTTCCGCCTTACTTACCCTGACAACTTCCTTACATGTTGTGCAGCCCGGTGACAGGCAAGGAACGCCGTGGCTGATGCGTCTGGAGTGTGGCGCTAATGTGCTTGGCGTATATTGGCATAATCGCTTTGGCTGTGCGAATGCGCCGGAACATGCGCAGCCCGACATTCAACTGCCCGTTTATGTGGCAAAAGCCATTTACGCAGCTGTCGATAATACTGAGTGTACTGTAACGATCGAAATATAACAGGGATTCTTTGTGATGGATTCAACCGCAAATATCACCGTTGGCCTCGCGTTTGTGGCGGGCTTGCTATCGTTCATATCGCCGTGCGTGCTGCCGCTCATGCCCGCTTACGTCAGCTATATGAGCGCGCGCGCCGCTCAAAGCACGGGCGGCAACTCGCTGATTAATCCGGTAAGTTTGGCGGGTGGCACAGGCGGAGCAGTCAGCGCTGCGATCACGACGAATCGCGCCAGATTATTGATGCACGGGCTGATGTTCGTGCTCGGCTTCACGCTGGTCTTTGTCGGTTTCGGCATCGCGATCAACGCCAGCATACAGTTGCTCGGCATCTCGTTTTATTCGCTGCAAAACACGCTGGCACGCGTCGGCGGCTTGATCGTGATTTTCTTCGGCTTACACATCATGGGCGTGACGGGTTGGGTGCTCCGCCAAATTCGCGCACACTTTGGCAAATCAGCAGGCGGCGTGGCGGAAGCGTTAGACGGCGTGCAAAGCGTCTTATTTGCCGATACGCGCCGCCAGATGAACCCACGCAACTCATACGGCTACCTCGGCTCGATCTTCATGGGCCTGGTGTTTGCCGCAGGTTGGACGCCATGCGTAGGGCCGGTCTATGGCTCGATCCTGTTTCTAGCTTCGAACGGATCGACTAATACGGCTACCGTTATGCTGACCGCTTATTCGCTCGGTTTGGCGATCCCGTTTCTGATCACTGCCATGGCGCTCGATCAAGTGCGCCCATTGTTCAAACGGTTGCAGCGCAACATGCGCCTGATCGAAGTGGTGAGCGGCGTCTTTTTGATCGGGATGGGCTATCTGCTGTTCACGAATCACATGTCGGATATTGCGGCGCGGCTGACGGGGCTTTCCGACTTTTCGTACAACGTCGAAGAATGCGGGACGGGGCTGGCGCGCGGTAGTGTGGCGTTTGGCGATCTCGGACAGTGCTTGCAAGTGGGTCCGAATTATAAGTACGTGACGCCAGTGCCGAGCGTGTCGCTGCGTTTTGATCCGGTAGCGCTCACCTTCATGGAGCGTGACTTAGGGTGAGGGCTTCCCATCCATCTTGAAACTATATCAGTTGCTCCCATCAGCACTTCTGATCATTGCGCTGACAGCCTGCCAAACGGCTGCTGCGCTCCCACCGAACAATTCGGCAGCGCAGGTAAGCAGCACAACGGCGGAAGGGCTGAACGTTGGCATGAGCGCGCCGGATTTCTCCGCCAAGCTGATCAACGGATCGATCGTGTCGCTGCGATCGCTGCGCGGAAAGGTCGTGCTGCTCAACTTTTGGGCGACGTGGTGCGCTCCCTGCAAAAGCGAAATGCCGACGCTGCAAACGCTGGAAGATCGCTATAAGGTGCTCGGCTTTGTAGTGCTGGCGATCGATAATCGCGAGGACGCGAGCACGATCGCGCCATTTCTGCAAACGCGCGCCCTCACCTTCAACGTGGCGCTTGACCCGAACGGCACCGTCAATGATCGCTACACGGTACGCCAATATCCGACTAGCTATTTGATCGGGCGCGACGGCTCAATTTTGGCGCGACAATTCGGCCCGTTTGAGCCGGTCGCGCTGGATAGCAGCCTGAGTCAATGGCTCAACGTCCAATTCTTTTAGCGATTGGGCGCATATTAGCAATGCTCAGCGTGAGCGTGGCGGCACTGCTCGTGATCGGCGCGGGCTTGCCGGATAAAGCGCGCGTCAACGCGATCGGCTATATTGGCGCGGGACAGCTTCCGGTAGCGGCTGAGGAAGGCGGTTACGCGCCACCCTTGGACGCCTTGCACCCGGACGGATCAGCCCTCGTGATTACGCCCAATCAACCGATGCTCGTCAACTTCTGGGCGACATGGTGCGGCCCGTGTCTGGTGGAAATGCCCGCGCTTCAAACGGCTTATCAAGCATATCACGATAAGGGCGTGCGGATCATCGCGGTTAATCTGGGCGAGCCGTCGGACGTGGTGAGCGCGTGGACACAAAGGTTTGGCCTGACCTTCGATATCGTGATCGATCCCGATCGGCGGCTGATGGATCGCTATCTACGCGGTGCGCCGTCTAGCTACTTTATCGATCGGCGGGGTATCATCCGGCATATTGCTTACGGCGCATTGACCAGCGACGAACTCAGCCAACAGTTGATCGTGATCAGCGCACCTTAGAAGGACTGTGATCCCCATGACGAACAATTCACCGGCGGTACGCATCAACCGCTGGATGCTTGGCCTTTCGCGGCAGTGGCTGCGCGTGCTCGTGATTATTTTGCTGTTGTACGTCGGTTTGCCAGTGGCCGCGCCAACGCTGATGCATTTTGGCCTGACGGGGCCGGGTCGCCTGATCTACACGATGTATAGTCCGCTGTGCCACCAATTCGCCTTCCGCACCTGGTTTCTGTATGGCGAACAAGCCGCCTATCCGCGCGCGGCAGCTAACGTTCCGGGCATACAGCCGTATGAAGCGTTCAGTGCCGATGTGATCGCGGCCACGGGCAGCACCACGTCACCGCAAAACCTATCGAACTGGACAGCCGACTTGATCAATCTATCGCGCGGCTTCATCGGCAATCAACAAATGGGCTACAAAATGGCATTGTGCGAGCGCGATATGGGCATTTACGGCGCGCTGCTGGCGGCTTGCTTCATTTACGCGATCCCGTATGTGCGTGCGCGGCTGCGACCCGTGCCGCTGTGGTTGTACGTTCTGCTCGGCATTGTGCCGATCGGCATTGACGGTTTCAGCCAACTGTTGAGTGAAGCGCCGATCAATTTGTGGCCGATGCGCGAGTCAACGCCTGCCTTTCGCACGCTGACGGGTATATTGTTCGGACTGGCGAACGCATGGCTGGCGCTGCCCTACATCGAGGACACCATGCGCCAAACCGCGATGGACATTCGCGCCAAGTTCGATCAGCGAGTTGCGCGCGAAACGAGTCAGGCCGATAATGCGTAAGGAATGATGATTCGTAGAGAGAGATTCTATGCAAAAACAGCGCCTTAGGCCATTGCCGACAAAAGAAATGTCCAATAGGCGGTAAAATCGGCTAAAAACAGGGATCGTGTCCATGAAGATAAATGACGAGACAAAAGCCGTCTACATCGAGACAGCCAACGCGTTGAAAGGCAGTGACCGTCGGCTGTTCATGGCGCGGGTGGTGAACAGCCTGGGCAAAGGGGGACAACGGCAAGCGGCACGAAAATTCGGTTGGATCCGGGCGCTGATACGAAAAGGGCAGCACGAATGAGCGAGCGGCATCGTGTGTTTGTCTGGCGCTGGTGGACGTGGTCGGAAGCGAGCCGAGGCGCGCTTTCCACAGCTATTGACAGACATCAAGGCGATAGCCGATGGACAAAGCCAGACCGATGCCCGCTTTGAGAGCCGCCAGTGATATACGCGCTTGAGTGCGGCGCAAGTGCGGCAGCAACTCATCGACCACAAAGGGTACAGCGCGGCGGAAGTACCGAGCCAGGAAACAATCCGGGTAAAACTCAATGAATTGGGCTATCGCTTGCGCGCCGTGAAAAAGAATGTGCCTCAAAAAAATAAAGGAGACCGACGCTATTTTTGAGCAACTGGGTCAAGTGCATGAACAGGCGCGTCAGGATAAAACGGTGTTGCGGCTATCTATCGATGCCAAAGCCGCCGTGAAAATCGGGGCATTTTCCCGCAAAGGTTACAGTCGGGTTATCATTCGCGCCGCCGACCATGATTTCAAACCGGATGAAACCCTCACCCCCTTTGGTATTTTCTTGCCTGATTATGATGAGGTCTATCTGTATTTTACCATGTCGGCAGTGACCGCTGATTTTATGGTGGACTGTTTACAGGACCTATGGGCAACCCTTCAGCCGCGTTTTCCCGCCATTACCAAGCTCCTCATCAATCTCGACAATGGTCCGGAAAATCACTCACGACGTACCCAATTCATGCCGCGTTTGACCGACCTAGTCGATGCTTTCCAGATCACGGTACAATTAGCCTACTATCCGCCCTACCATAGTAAATACAATCCGATTGAACGCGTTTGGGGCGTATTGGAACAGCACTGGAATGGCTCATTGCTCAGCTCCCGGAAGGTCGTCTTGGCCTTCGCTTCCAGTATGACCTATCATCACCATTCGCCCGTGGTGACCCTCATTGAGCGTGTTTACTATACTGGTGTTCGGCTTTCTAACCCGGCGATGACTGCCCTGGAAACCCGTTTCCAGCGTTTACCGGGTCTCGGCAAATGGTTTGTCCAAATCGCCCCTCGTGTAGATGGGTAATCTATTTCTCTGGAATGGCCTAATTCTACAGCCGGAGTTGCGAAAACATGGGCGGCAGAGGATAATTGTGACCTAAAATCCGGGAACAACGCCGATGGATTTGATGGTTGAACAGGACTGGCAAATGTCGTTTGCGACGTTTATGG
>Ga0209512_1003186_pt1 | contig 15958 bp, 8 predicted proteins | sample frozenSSSSmetaG_FD_184142 | JGI IMG/M metagenome (GOLD analysis project Ga0209512, IMG submission 184142) | Glacier valley bacterial and archeal communities from Borup Fiord, Nunavut, Canada, to study Microbial Dark Matter (Phase II) -... | ecosystem: Environmental > Aquatic > Freshwater > Ice >... | reverse complement strand
TGACCTAAAATTTCATCAAAAATCAAAAGTGAACCCGCCACATCTTCAGCAAGAATTGCATCTGTTAATTTGAAGTAGTAATCATAATCCAGAATATTCAGGTTGTCAATAACTGCCTTATAATTAACGTTCTTATCAGAGAAACTGACGATCTGATCAAACATAGACAAAGCATCACGCAATCCCCCATCGGCTTTTTGTGCGATCATATGTAAACCATCCTGATCATAGCTAATGCCTTCCTTATCAGCGATTTCTGCAAGATGCTGAGCCATGTCCTCAACCCGGATACGGTTAAAATCGAAAATCTGACAGCGTGATAGGATCGTAGGCAGAATTTTATGTTTCTCGGTAGTGGCTAATATAAATATCGCGTAGGGTGGAGGCTCTTCAAGTGTTTTCAGAAAGGCATTGAAAGCCTGTTGCGATAACATATGGACCTCATCGATGATATAGACTTTGTATTTTCCAGCCTGAGGTGGGATACGAACCTGCTCAATCAGATTACGGATATCTTCCACAGAATTGTTCGAAGCAGCGTCCAGCTCATGGAAATTAAAGGAATTCCCGTTCTGGAAGGAGATGCAGGAATTGCATTGCCCGCAGGCTTCGGCATCTGCTGTTAAATTCTGGCAGTTTATAGTCTTGGCGAGGATCCTGGCACATGTTGTTTTACCAACGCCTCTTGGTCCGCAGAAAAGAAATGCCTGGGCAAGCTGATTATTTTTGATCGCGTTTTTCAGGGTACCAGTTATATGTTGCTGACCTACAACTGTTTGAAAGGTTGAAGGTCTGTACTTTCTTGCTGATACTACGAAATTATCCATCGGGACTAAATTAGAAAGAGGAATGGTTTAAACCAAACTTAGATCAAGTTATTTCTTCACAGATCGGGTCTTATAAAATCGCGAATAATCTTTCATCCTAAAAAAATTGCTCCTGAATTTTAATAAAGACTGGAATTATTTCTTTCCCCATGATTTAAAAAAAATACCCGATACTGGGTATGGCACAATATTTGGTTATTTGCGATATTTGCTCCAGAACTTTAATATGAAATCATTTAATAATTTTATAAAATTTACTGTTGGATTTATTGCTTACATCATAAGAAGTAACACAAGGTAATCCCAGGACTGTATTTTTTTTTAGCCTTTGACCAGTCATTTTTTATGATTTCCCGGGAAAATTGTAAAGGTCAGGTATTCTGATTGGAAACAAAATTGCTTTCCGTCTAAAATCTCGTAAAACGATTTGATAAATAGAAAATTATGTCTATTTTTGCATCCCGCTTTAAAGCCTGATTTACAGGGTTTGGGGTTTAATAAATTAAAAAAAACAAATAGCAACAATGCAACAGTACGAAACAGTGATCATTCTAACCCCGTTGTTATCTGATGAAGCTGTGAAAGAGGTATTTACCAAATTCAACAAGCTTATGACCGATAACGGAGCCGAAATTGTCCATGAAGACAATTGGGGTTTGAAAAAACTAGCGTATCCGATTCAAAAGAAGACAACAGGATACTATCACCTAACTACATTCAAAGCTCCGGGTGAGTTTATTAACAAACTTGAAGTTGAATACAAGCGCGACGAACGCATTATGCGTTTTTTGACTGTTTCTCTTGATAAGCATGCACTTGCTTTCAGTGAGAAAAAGCGTAGCGGAGCTTTCAACAAAAACAAGGAAACTAAAACTGAGGAGGTAGCGAAATAATGGCAAAAGATACAATCCAATATGTTACCGCTCCAAAGGTTGATGAGAGCCGTAAAAAATATTGCCGTTTCAAAAAGAACGGTATTAAATACATCGATTATAAAGACGCAAACTTTCTGTTAAAGTTTATCAATGATCAGGGTAAGGTTTTACCACGTCGTTTGACCGGAACTTCATTGAAATTTCAACGTAAGGTAGCTCAGGCTGTTAAGCGTGCACGTCATATCGGTTTATTACCTTATGTTACTGATTCATTAAAATAAGAGGGAGATAAGCGAAATGGAACTAATTTTAAAACAAGACATCAAAAATCTCGGAGAGAAAGATGATGTGGTAAATGTGAAGCCTGGTTTTGGACGTAACTTTCTTATACCAAAGGGTTATGCTACACTGGCGACTGAATCAGCTAAAAAAGTATTAGCCGAAAACCTGAAGCAAGCTGCTTTCAAGCAGGATAAAATTAAAAAGGATGCAGATGCAATTGCTGCGCGACTTGAAGGTGTTAAGCTTTCTATTGGTGCAAAAGCTGGTGAGAGTGGTAAGATCTTTGGATCTGTTAACACGATCCAGATAGCGGATGCTTTGAAGAAAGAAGGCTTTGACGTTGACCGTCGTCGCATTACTTTTGATACAGAACCTAAATTTGTAGGTGAGTATACCGCAAACCTTAACCTGCACAAAGAGGTTAAAGTGAAAGTTCCTTTTGAAGTTATTGCAGAGTAATTTCCTTTTCCTGTTATAAGGACGGGAAAAACCAGGAAAAAAAATTATATTTTTATTGCCTTCTGAATTTTCAGAAGGCAATTTTTATTTTAGGATAATTTAGAAAGAATCTCCTGAATTTTAAAGAGTGAACAGTTTCAAAATAGTCAGCGGAATAATTACAAAAGCGATCTTCTGGTTCCTTGCTATCTCATTAGTTTGGGTACTACTGTACAGATTCATCAATCCACCCCTTACTTTTCTAATGCTGCAGCGTGCTTTTGAGCGTAAAATCGATGGTAAAGACTTCAAGATTGATAAATCATGGATGAGTATTGAAGATTTTTCAGATAATTTGAAAAGGGCAGCCATTGCCGGTGAGGATGTCAATTTTTTGAATCACAAAGGCTTTGATTTCAAAGCTATGGAGACTGCCTTTGAGAAAAATAAAAAAGGTAGAAAAATCAGGGGTGGAAGCACAATCAGTCAGCAAACAGCTAAAAATGTTTTTCTTTGGCCTGGCAGATCTTATATCCGTAAAGCATTTGAAGCTTATTTCACGGTCTTAATAGAACTTCTGTGGGGCAAAGAGCGCATTCTGGAAGTTTATCTGAATGTGATTGAAATGGGAGATGGTATTTACGGCGCAGAAGCCGCTGTACAGAATTATTGGGGGAAATCAGCAGTTAGTATGAGCAAGTCGCAGGCAGCACTGCTGGTGGCTGTTTTACCCAATCCTTTGCGCTGGAGCCCTGCAAGGCCGACCAGATTTGTTTATTATAAGCAGGGATTGATTTTGCGGAATATGAGGAGTTTGAAGAAATTGCCCTTCTAAAGATTGAAACTTGGCCTGCCCTGAGCTTCTGGCTCCGGTTATCTGTTATCAGTTATCTGTTGCCAGTAAAGGGTACTGAATTTCAAATGAAGCACATGATGTCTTGGCTCCTTGTTCTTGACTCCTGGTTCAAAAAAAAAACACCTTAGCATGCCAGCTCTCCGCCAATGGAATATTCCATGAGGTTTCCAGCTCTTTGCGGCGACTGATGAGGTTATTAAAAACTAAAGTCTGACCATTAACAATGCCATTTTTAATCCGATCTTCAAACTCATCCCGGCTGCAATTGATGATATCGTCTCCTGATCTATACGCCATTCTGAACCGGTCGAACAGATTGATTTTGAATTTAAATTCTATTTCCTGCATCAGGTGGACTGATTTATCAATGCTGCATCCGGTAGCACCGGCAATTTGTTCATCAACTGAAAGAACGATAAACTGATGATGATAGATCTCAGCCAGGGCAGCCAGTGCATGTCCGTGAGCCTGCCATTCTGTTGTAAAACTGTGTAATATCTTCTGTATCGCCTGTTCTTCCTCAATTGTGAAGGGGCGGTCAGATTGATAGACCCAAACCCTTGAATTTTCTGAAATATGCATTATCAAATTTACGAATTCATGGGATACTAAATTTCTTTTTTTACAGGCAGACAAATCATGTTTTAAATGCCCGGTTTGATATTATATAAAACTGATATTGATTCATTTCAGAATTAGAATATCTCATTATTTATATCAGGTAAAATTAAAAATACCCGGAAAATTATCCGGCATTTCGTTTTTAAAACCAGGATATTTTCAGTTCTGCCTTATCAAAAAATTGTTTATTCACAGCATTTCCTAGATCAAAATATGAATCTCAACTTCATGTAACATACCATCATCCATAATCGGGAAATTATTTCCTTTTCCTTGCACATTTTCCATTTTCCACCAGGATCCTTCAATATTTTTCTCCTGAAATACTGTGATATTGAAGGTGCTGGATTTGAAACGGTACTTGATTGTAATTGAAGGCCAATCCTCAGGATAGCAAGGTGTGAATTTAAGATGGTCGACCATTAATTCCATACCCAGCAAAGAGCCTATAATAAATTGATTCATCCAGCCTGCAGAACCGGTGTACCAGGTCCATCCACCACGGCCCCTATGGGTTTCATTGGCATAAACATCCGCAGCCATCACATAAGGTTCTACCTTGTAAATCTGCACATCCTCCTGCATTAGAGCATGATTTACAGGTTGTATCATACTGAAGAGTTCATAACTTGTCTTCCTGTCGCCAAGTGCTGCAAAGGCCATTAAGGTCCAGATGGCGGCATGGGAATATTGCCCTCCATTTTCCCTTACCCCTGGTACATAACCCTTTATATATCCCGGATTCAAATCAGATTTATCAAAAGGCGGATCAAGAAGCTGGATTATTTTCATGTCTCTTTTAACCAAATATTTATTTAAAGAGTGCATGGCTTGATTTCTTCTTTCTTCCGGAGCAGCTTTAGTCAGAACAGACCAGCTTTGGGAGATTGCATCAATTCTGCATTCTTCATTTAATTTTGATCCAAGAGGAGTTCCATCATCAAACCAGGCGCGTTTATACCATTCACCGTCCCAGGCAGATTTTTCAATATTGGATTGTAATTGGATAGCCTCTTCTTTACATGTTGCCGCAAATTCAGTATCGCCATATTGGAGTGCAACTGTCTCGAAATTTGAAAGTACATCATATAAGAAAAATGCCAGCCAAACGCTTTCTCCCCTGCCTTCATTTCCAACCTGATCCATGCCGTCATTCCAGTCGCCAGAGCCCATTAAAGGCAGGCCATGTTCTCCAAAGTGGAGACTATGTTTTATAGTGAGAAGACAATGGTGATACAGATCAGCAATTAAACTTCCTCTCATCGGCAAATCATAATGGGTGTCTTCTCCTTTATCCAGAAGTCTGGATTCTAAAAACCCGACTTGCTCTTTCAATATCCCGATATCACCAGTAGCATTTAAATATCTATAAGCAACAAATGGCAACCACAAGAGATCGTCAGAACATGTTGTACGTACACCTCTTCCTTCAGGGGGATGCCACCAATGCTGAACATCTCCTTCTTTAAACTGCCGGGAAGCATTTAAAAGTATTTGTTCCCTGGCAAATTCAGGTTTATTGTGTAATAGAGACAAAACATCCTGAATCTGGTCTCTAAAACCAAAGGCTCCCCCTGATTGATAGAACCCACTGCGGGCAAATAATCTGGAAGCGATGGTTTGATAGGTGAGCCATCCATTGGCCAGAAGATCTAATGCCTTATCCGGGGTTTGAACCTGAACTGTATTTACTATCTCATTCCAGTATTCACTTATCTGGTCAAAAGATTGATTAATTGAATTCAGATCTGAAAATTTCTGAGTGAGCTTAATAGCTGAGGCCGTGTCTTCGGCACTGCCAATCAGGAAAATAATCTCCCTTTCCTCTCCAGCCAGTAAATTAAATTTCCCCTGCAATCCGGCGCAGGTATCATGTCCGGCACCAATTTTTCCTCTAAGATCCTGACGGTGTAAAGACTGGGGATTTGAAAGATTTCTGTTTCTGCCAATAAATTTCGAGCGGTCGGTGGTATAACTATACTTACCCGCACCAATAATTTTAAAAAATGCGACTCGATTGGCAAATGCATCATTATACCTGTTTCGAAAGAATAAGGCTCCATTCTGCACGTCATGTTCTGAAAGAATATGCATATTGGTTTTGGAGCGGACATCGCCTAAAATGATTTCAAGGTAGCCTGTAGAGGAGAGTTTTCGCATCCTCTCCGTTTTATTTTTTAGTGTAAGTACTACAAACTTAACAGGATCATCCTTGTCAACATACACTTTCATTTTCGAAAATATGCCGTTTTCTATATGTTCATAACTGGTATATCCAAATCCATGTGTTGTGATATAATTACTTTCACCTTTTACAGGATAAGGTGCCGGTGACCAAAATAATCCGCTTTCTTCATCGCGCAGGTAAAATGCTTCACCGCTGGTGTCAGTTACCGGATCATTATGCCAGGGGGTTATACGGTATTCATGTGCATTCACCGCCCAGGTATATGCTGCGCCACTTTCAGAAACAACTGTACCGATGGTAGCATTTGCAATGACATTCACCCATGGTACAGGGGTGGTTGCTTCATTATCAATTAGTATCTTATATTCTTTACCATCTGCAGTAAACCCTCCGGTTCCATTGAAAAATTTAAGATCCGGAGGCATCACTAAATTTTTAGGGCTTATTTTATTGGTAATCTGGGGATTAACTTCCAATAATGGGGATGAGCCTATCTCACTGTATTGTCCTGATAATTGCTCTGATAAGGAGCCGTTATTATCAGTAATAATTATTTTTGCAACACTTTCAAATAATATGCGGTCCTCTGAAGATATTTGTTCTGTTGATTTTACGAAAATTCTACCGGGAATATGTGCAGTTAATATGTTAACGGCTGAAATCATTCCTAAGATCTGGTCCTGTAATTCATGCCGGTATGACCCATGATCCTCATTCCAAATCATAAGATCTACGGTCAATCCTTTTAATTGCCAGTAACTATGTGCTTTGATCATTTGGGTTACCAGATCCAGATTTCCCAAGTCAAATATTTGTAGCAGTACAATAGGAAGGTCGCCTGAAACTGAATGGCTCCAAAGTCCCGACTGGCCTCTGTAATTACTTTTGATGACTGCATCACTGGCACGAAAAGCAGGGTTTGAATAAATAACCGAGGCGGCTAATTTCCCAAATATTTGTGCATCTGCTTCTGTTGCGTTGATCTGTCTTAATAAAACCTGACTATGTGTCCAGGAAAGATCCAGTGCGCGTTTTTTAAGATTCTTATCCCTGTATTTATGCATGACCGCTTCACTTTCTTTGCGACTTTCGCAAATGCCGTAAATAAGGTCGACTGTAGCGGTGCTATAAGGCTTAATGGTGATACGGCATTTGGTCGCCATAACAGGATCCAAAACTGCGCCCTGATTACCGGCTAATCTACCGGCATCCAGCGCCTGTGGATTGGCTAATGTTCGTCCTCTTCCTATGAATTGCATCCGATCTGTTTCGTAGGATACATCTTCCACTTGTGCCCCATAAGCATCTATTAAATGGAAAAAGTGAGGTGGCAATTCATCTTTAGACCTGGCCCTTCTTGTGCTAAATATTGCATTGTATTCTGGCATTATCTCTGTTTGAACAAATAAGTTACTGAATGCCGGATGGGATTCATCAGAGGCCTGGGTAGCCAGGACAATCTCAGTATAACTGGTAATTTCCAGAACTTTTGAGGATTGGGAACGGTTTGTAATCTTGATTTTTCTTATTTCTACATTGTCTTCAGGGGAAACCACAATTACAGTTTTAGTTTCAAAACCGAAGTCCTGCCTGTGGAATTCGATTGTGCCCTGTGAAAAAACAGCTCCATAGTTTTGTGCAGGCTGAAGAGTAGGATGGTAGGTATTTGACCAAAAATTCCCGGTATTGACATCTTTTATATAGCAAAAGATCCCATAATTATCTTTTATAACATCTTCCCGCCATCTGGTTAGGGATAAATTTTTCCAGCGGCTGAATCCTCCACCTGAATTGGTAACCATTACCTGATAACTTCCATTACAGAGTAATTGCAATTCCGGTATGGGAGTATTTGGCGTATTGATAATTCTTAATTGTGACTCTCCAACAGTTGTATGTAAATCAGTAGCTTTTGCCGTGTGTGCATAGAAAATTGATTTCTTAGGAATTCGCTCCTGCAGTAGCAGCAGGGTCGCCTGAAAGCGCAACTCCTTGGCAAATCGATTTTGCATTGGCTTGTTTAATAAAACATAAGCAAAAGATAAAAATCCCATTCCCTGATGGTGGGCCATATAGGAATTGATGATTACATAGTCTTTGCCTCGAGGTAACCGTGATTTGGTGTAATCAATGGCTTCGTATAAGCCATATTCTCCTTCAAACCCTTCTTCCGATAAAAGTTTTAAATTAGTTACTGCTTTTTTGGGAGCAATCATTAAAGCAAGCATGGAAGCGTATGGTGCTATGACCAGGTCTTCCTCTAGTCCACGCTTTAATCCTAATCCGGGCACGCCGAAAGCCTGGTATTGATAATTCAGATTAGTATCCACATTATTGTAGCCAGATTCTGAAATGCCCCAGGGAACATCACGCTGTTTAGCATAGTCTATTTGTCGTTTTACCATTGCAATATTGGTCGCATGCAATAGAGTGTTTTCATACGTGGGCATTACTAATTGTGGCATCAGATATTCAAACATCGATCCGCTCCATGACAGCAGGACAGGCCCGTCTTTCGAATCGGTGAGTAAACGGCCTAGGGAGAACCAGCTTTCCTGGGGTAACATGCCTTGTGCAATGCCCACAAAAATACTCATCCTTGCTTCAGAAGCAAGCATATCATAGAAGCTGTCATCCCTTCTTAATTCATCAACATTATAGCCAATTGATAGAAGACAAGTATCTTTATTCAACAGAAAATCATAGTCTACAATGCTCAATTGCTCAAGCTGTTCTGCTAATTCTTCGAACCAGATGAGTTTTTCAGGAATAAAATCTAATCCGGTTTTTAAAGTAGTTTCTAATTTTACAAACCAGTTGGTCTCATCTTCCAGACTAGTTTCATTTTTGTATTGATCAATCTTACTCAGCAAGCCATTATTCGTTTCCAGAAGGGAGAGAAGAGAATGATTAAAATCCAGTTCGGATAAACCGGTAAGAGACTCAGGAATGGGTAACATATCAAGCCAAGGAATTTTCTGGTATAAATCATCCCGTGTACTTTCGATTTGATTTTTTAATTTTAGAAGCCATTTACCGGTCAACTTGTTTTCATCAATACAGGTTATTTTGTCGCTGAGTGACTTTAGATTATCTAAATTGCTTTTTATTACCGTCAAGGAATTGGCCTTTTCAAGAATAGCATTATCCAGTATACTATTTATCTTTTCGATGTTTCCATCTTTCAATAAATCCTGTATTATTCCTGTCGTAGAGCGAAGTCCATTATAGCTTTCAGGATTGAAAACCGGAGTAGAATTAAGCGCTAAAATGCCTTGCCGTAAAATTAGCAGATGGCCAACCAGATTACCGCTATCTACTGATGATACATATGCCGGAACCAGAATGGATAAGTCGCGGGTATCATACCAGTTGTAAAAATGGCCCTTGTAGCGTTCCATTTTATGTAATGTTTTGAGCGTGTTACTGCATCTCAAAACCATTTCAGTCATCGTAATATACCCAAAATCATATGCTGTAAGGTTAGCCAGTAAAGAGAGGCCTATATTGGTAGGTGATGTACGGTGTGCGATCACCTGATCCGGCTGTTGTTGATAGTTGTCAGGTGGAAGCCAGTTTTCTCCTTCATTCATAAATTGTTCAAAAAAGCTCCATTTTTTTCTGGCCAACTTATGAAGAAATGCCTTTTCTGTCTGGTTAAGGTCGGGTACTAATTCTTGTTCCGGCTGACTTAAACTCCAGGCGATTGAGGGCGAAATAAACCATAAAACAATTATGGGAATAGAAACAAAGAAAGCTGGTGAATCAGAGTATAAGAATAATACAAGACAAAGAAAAGCCAATACCGGACCAATCCACATTTTTTGGTAAATGAACCACAGAGTATTTTTTGACAGACCAGAAGCGGTGGCCGATGTAGTCCATTCCAACAGCTTTTTACCGCTTACAAGCATTCTCCAATTGGTTCGGATGATTGCATCAGTAAACCGAAAGGCTTCGTAGGGCAATACAGCTATTCCAAACATAAAGCGCAATAAAACTTCCTTGACAGAATTACCGACTTCGGAAATATGTGATTTAAAATCTAAATCTTCAGGTCGGCGGAATATCTGCAGAAAAGCTTCTGCCATTACAGGTAATAATATTATGATAGTAACAGCAAGTGTCCAAAACCAGGGTAAGGGTAAAATGGACCAACCCAGGATAAAAATGGATAAAAGACAAAGAGGCAGCAAACTTCTGCGCAGATTATCCGCTATTTTCCAACGGGATAAAACGGAAAGATTATTTCTTGCCATTTTATTATTTTCAATTTTAATATATGGCCATATCCATGTAGCTATTTGCCAATCGCCCCTGATCCAGCGGTGATGGCGTTTTATATCCGCTTCATAATTGGAAGGATTATTTTCATATAAAACAACATCGCTTAATAAGCCCGAACGGGTATAGCAACCTTCTACCAAGTCATGGCTAAGAATACGGTTTTCGGGAAAAATTTTGCCTACAACCTTTTCAAAAATATCCAAATCATAGATGCCTTTGCCTATAAATGAACCTTCCTGAAAAATATCCTGATATACATCAGAGGACGCCCTGGTATAAGGGTCTATGCCTTTCATATCCCCTTGCAAACGTAAATAAAGAGAAGTTTTGCCTTTGGGAAAATCTGATGCAACTCTGGGCTGCAAAATCCCATATCCTTTTACTACGCGTTTTTTTCTTTCATTATATACTGCATGGTTTAAGGGATGCGCCATAGTGGCTATTAATTTCCATGCAGCATCTCTTGGGAGTTGGGTGTCTGAGTCAAGTGTGATGATATATTTTATTTTTTTCAGATCTCTGTATTCTCCCACAATCTGGATAAATTCATTTCCCCCTTCATTTCTTAACAGCCTGTTTAGAGCAGAAAGTTTTCCTCTTTTTCGCTCATATCCCATCCATTTATTTTCTTTCGGGTTCCATTTTCTTGGACGATGAAACAGATAAAATATATCCGGTTGTCCGTATTTATTGTATTTTTCATTTAATTGTCGAATTCTTTCACTCACCAGGTTAAGAAGGGATCGATCATCCGGCATTGTTTCAGAGTCTGCATCCGTAAAATCTGTCAGCAGACTGAAGTATAGATTTTTTTCCCGGTTTGCTAAAAAACGAATTTCGAGCGCTTCCACATTCTCTTCAATTTCATTTTTGCTTGTAAGCATTGTGGGAATAGTTACCAGAGTTGGGTATTCATCAGGGATCCCTTTTGAAAAGTCCAGCCGGGGTAAAATTTTAGGACTAATCCATATGGTTGCCAGCCAGTTGGTAAAGGAAATACCCAAATGTGCAGCACCAGCAATACATAATAAAGCTGTAAGTATCAGAAATTGCCAGCTAATGTCACCATAGAGCCAGGCAACCAGGAACATGCCGAAAGCGATGGCTAGTGTAAGAATAGAAATTGAAGAGAGATAGATAAAAGTCGGCCTTTTTTCCATGAATTCTGTCAGGCTTTGCCTTATGTTAAAGTGCATCTGAACAGCTTCTTTTAATTGACCAAAACCATTATCTATCAGGTAATATCCTACATGTTTTTGTCTGTCAGTTAAACCGGGTCTTTTTGTTAATTCTATAGTTTTTTTTGCAATTTCTGTTTCAGTAAGTGGACTACCTATTGCAATAGTTTCAATCACATGTCTGTACCTGTCACGTGTAGCAAAGTCCATTTGAGGATAAATACTTGTAATATCTTGCAGGAATGTTTGCTCAACTATACTAGAGCTCTCCACAAATTTGCGCCAATCAGCTGAACCGATGAATCGCATTGTACCGATACTGTTTTTAACAGATACCTGATCAGCAGCCTGTCTTTGGTTTTCATTCCAAACCAGGTCATTAACGGATATTCCCTGCCGCGATAATTGTTGTTCCAACCAGCTTAGCGGCAAAGAAAAAGCCGGACCTTTTCCCTGGAGTTTTCGTGTAAATGCAGCTACAAATGCACTGTTTAAAACAGGTTTGGATCTGGCCATATCAGCAATAGTCAAAACCATATCAGCAGGGTCCTTTCTCACTGTTTCGATTATTAGCTCACTCCAATAATCTGCCAGGTTATTGTCAATTCTGTCAAGCGCTATTTTTTCAGCAATCCTTCTTAGATTTTCAATAACAGCAAGTTTCAACATAATTGGGATTGCCCACAACTCCCCCAGGGTTAGAATTTTTTCTGATTGATAAGCCGAGACAAAACCCCTTAATTCCTTTGCTTCAATGAGGCCATCGCTATGTGCAATTATTTCCAGAGCAATATCATAAACCCGGGGAATACCTTCAGAGTTAACATTGGCCAGATAGGGCAAGCCTTCGCTGTATTTTTTAGGAAGATGTTTTTTAGCAGTAACAATCTGTTCCTCAATTAAATAGAAGTTATCCAGAAGCCATTCTGCAGCAGGTGTTATTGCCTGTCCGGATTGAATACCTTCAACGAGCAGATTGCGTACTTCCACCAGAGTCTCTTCATTATCATCCAATCTTTTTAAAAGCTTGTCAGTTCGTTTGCCTTTTAAAATTTTATGAGACCGCGCCACTATACTGGCATGGGTTTTCATTTGATCGGAATTGTATAATTCTGAGCGTATAGGATCTGCTGAAATAGAATTCAAAAAGAAATTATCCTTTTGAAAATATTCACGCATTCGTGATAGCATTTCAAAAACGGTAGTGGTTTTAACCTTCATATTCATTTTTCATAATTTGCCGAAGCAGAAAATAATAGACAGTTGTTGTATTTTCACTAATCTGTTATCCTTCAATGGAATTGTATTTTAAAATCGAAATTGCTTATTAGTCTGAAGTATACCCCTTAATTCGAAAAATAAAAAAATAAATCTTAAGCAGAATGGATGTAAGTAAAAGCCTAATTGTTAGTTTATAGGCCTTTAGAGAGTCAGAATGTTACAATTTATGTAAATTTTTTAGTTTACTTGTATTTAAGTGACTAAAAAAGCCATTTGGAGGCAGATTGCGTTTTAAATACTACCCTTGTGATATTTATTAAACTAATTATGTATGCTTCAATTTTTAAAAAAGAGCAATTTTTTAAATAACTATACTTAAACTTAAGGCTTGAAAATCCAAATTTGACTTGCAGCGCTCAAATTGAAAATTTGTTTTAAAACCTGTAAAAAATGGCGGGCTACCTCAGGAAACTTAAACAGATAACAGGTGTTGATTATAAAGTGAAATAAAAAAATGGAATTTTTTAAAATTAAGTTTATTGAACCTGAAGCTAGTGTCAAGATTGCCTAAATTCGTTTAAATATTGTAATTCTTAAGAGTTACTCAATTAAGAGCTCTTAATTTTAGTCATCCATGTCAAAGGTCCACAGGCAGGTTGGCTTTGGCCTATATCCTGGAATAAGCTTCAATCGATTTTTGTTGATTATCCGGCATTTCTTTTTAATTTAAGCCTGAATTTGTTTCAAAACTATGTATACTTGGCTTATAATTGCTTTGAAGAGGGTTTGTCCTCCACTAGTTCTTGCAGGGTGGCTTCTGATTTTTATCAGTGCCACAGCAGGTGCTGACGAAGAATTGCACCAACTCGCAATGCGTTCTCAGGTAATGCTAAATAAGCTCCATAATGCTGAATCAGGATCTGTTAAGATCCGGCAATTCGAATTGCTTTTGAACGATGAAGGTTTCCTGAGATACCGGCGAACTTATGTTACCGGTAAACAGGAATATTATTCTTTCAATCTGATGCGCATCAGTGCTATTGATTACCTGGGGAATACCTTATCAGGGGATCTTTCATTTCAAACACAGGAAGATGATGTAATCGTCCAAACATTTAATGACCGCAGTGGTAACGTCGATTCTATGGCAACCCATTTTCGACTTCCAATAAGCAGCGTTGAAGCCGAAGATCTGGTAGCTTTGCATAATGACCTTCTTGAAATGAAACGGCTCCTGGACAGAAATAATTGAAAAACTTAAATTATCTTTAAAATATACCCATTATAGGCTATTTCTATTCCGGTTCTTGAAATGTAAATTCGTTCTCTTTAAACTTCAATCAGGCTTAAAACCTTAAACTGCGATTAGTAAGGTTTGAATTGGTTAAATTTATTATTAAGGTACTTTCTTAATTGAAAGCACCTTTTTTTATAACAGAAGATTAAAGGCCGTTGGCCCTTGCAGTAATTTCTGCAATATCCAGCACTTTGACTTCCTGTTCCTTATTGTAGTTCTTTACCCCATCACTCAGCATAGTCATGCAAAAAGGGCAGGAGGAGGCTACAATATTTGGATTCAGCGCCAATGCCTCATCGATTCGTTCAATATTGATATCTTTTTTACCTTTTTCGGGTTCTTTAAACATTTGAGCACCCCCGGCACCGCAGCATAGACCGTTTGATTTACAGCGTTTCATTTCTACCAGTTCAGCATCCAGAATTTCAAGAGCCTTTCGGGGTGCCTCATAAACATTATTGGCTCTGCCCAAATAGCATGGATCATGGAAAGTGATTTTTTTACCTTTGAACGACTCTCCGCCTTCGGCTTTCAATTTCCCTTCATCAATCAATTGCTGTATGAGTTGGGAGTGATGGATTACCTCGTAATTTCCGCCCAATCCCGGATATTCATTCTTTAACGTATTAAAACAATGCGGACATCCGGTAACGATCTTTTTGATATTGTATCCATCCAATACCTGAATATTGCTCATGGCCTGCATCTGGAAAAGAAATTCATTTCCCGCACGCTTTGCGGGATCTCCACTGCAGCTTTCTTCAGTGCCAAGAACTGCATATTTAATTCCCACATGCTGCAAAATCTTACAGATATCACGCGTGATCTTCTGGGCTCGCTCGTCAAAACTGCCTGCACAACCAACCCAGAATAAAATCTCAGGACTCTCGCCCTTTGCTGCCATTTCGGCCATGGTTGGAACTGTTAGTTTGTCCATTGTGGTTGTCTGTTGTTTTTGTCTGTTGTCAGTAATTTATTGGTTAATTGAAAATATGGCAGTCATTACCTTGATTCTCTATCAATTCTCAATAGTGTTATCGGTTGTCTGTGTGATACTTCAAAATGTCAAATGAACTGTTAACTGTCTTTATTCTTTGTTCTTGAATCCTTAATCTAAATAACAAATTCTCAAATGAACCAGAATTTGGTCTTGCTTCTTGGTTCTTGGTTCTTGGTTCTTGACTCTGTTATCAATTGCCTATTTCCACACCCTAATTCTCCTCCGCCCAATTCATCCTATCCACCGCCGCATATTTCCATGGAGCACCATTGTTCTCTACGTTTCCGAACATCGAATTGATACTGGCCGGTGCCTGTGATTCTTCCATCACAGCAAATCTTCTTAATTCTACGATAATGGAAAGAGGGTCAATATTTACCGGACAGGCCTCGGTACATGCATTGCAGGTCGTGCAGGCCCAGATTTCTTCTCTTGAAATATACGAGTCAAGCAAAGATTTTCCATCATGATGATCCTTGCCGTGTTTATCGATGTTTTTTCCAATTTCTTCCATCCGGTCGCGGGTATCCATCATAATTTTTCGCGGTGAAAGCAGCTTTCCAGTGATGTTCGCCGGACAAACTGAGGTACATCGTCCACATTCAGTACAGGTATAAGCTTCCATTAAATTTTTCCAGGTCAGGTCGCTGATGTCTTTTGCACCAAAACGTCCCCCTTCAACAACCGGCTCCGGTGTATAAGTTGGATCCAGCATCGCTTTAACCTCATTGCTGACCGATGCCATGTTCGTGAATTCACCTTTAGGCTCCAGATTTGAGTAATAGGTGTTCGGGAAAGCCAGAATGATATGAAAATGTTTTGAATAGGGCAGATAGTTCAAAAAGGCAAAAATTCCTATGATATGAAACCACCAGCAGGATCGTTCAA
>Ga0209512_1003185_pt1 | contig 15964 bp, 15 predicted proteins | sample frozenSSSSmetaG_FD_184142 | JGI IMG/M metagenome (GOLD analysis project Ga0209512, IMG submission 184142) | Glacier valley bacterial and archeal communities from Borup Fiord, Nunavut, Canada, to study Microbial Dark Matter (Phase II) -... | ecosystem: Environmental > Aquatic > Freshwater > Ice >... | reverse complement strand
TCTTCAACCCGGGCTACCAGATTGCGATCGCCGGCATCGCGATCGTGTACATCATCGGGCTGATCATCTTCGGGGTGTGGGGCCGCAAGCAGCTCGTGCTCTCGCCTGAGGAGGAGTTCGCGCTCAGTGGAGGAGCCCACGGCGACCCGCAGAAGGAAGGCTACGACGCCATGGAGAAGGAAGTCTTCGGCGACAAGAAGTAGCTCACACCGCTAGAACCACGTGCGGATGAGGTCGACCACTCTCGGGTCGGTCTCGTCCGCACTGGCGACTACGGGGATCACTCGCCACTTGTCGAACGCCGTGCACGGGTGCGAGAGCCCAAGCCGCACCACCTGACCGAGCCGTGGCAACTGGCCGAGCGGTGGCTCGCTGGAACGCAGATAGGCATGCTGGTCGTTGAGCTTCTCGACCGGGCCGAAGTCGGTGACGGGCATCCCCTCGTCGAAGGGGAAATCACGTTTGCCGCCGTCGAGGATCGCAAGGCCCGGCTCGGGCCTCGAGATCACTCGAGCCCACCCGTGCATCGCCGAGCGGAAGCCCGCCATCGGCGTGATGCCCCGGTAGAAACCGTCGTCGTGCACTTGGTACGCACCCGACCGCAGGATGACCGTCGCCCGGCCCACGAGGGGTGCGAGTTCCTCGGCAACGATGTCGAAGTAAGCGCTGCCCCCCACGGTGACAATCGGTTCGCGGTCCCACGCCACGGCGTCATGGAGTGTCACGACGTCCCTGACGTACCGCCGCACGCTCTCGACCGACGCGGGCGAGCGGTCGTGCGCGAGCGAACCCTCGTAGCCGCCGACTCCCGCGAGAGTCAACTCCGGTGCCGCGTTCACCGCGGCCGCGACCTCGAGCGCTGTCGCGACCGTGCGGGCACCCGTTCGTGCCCCGCCGAGCTCGACGATCACGTCGAGCGGGCGGGCCGCCCCCGCGAGCAGCGGCCGCATGAGCTCGACCGTCTCGACGCTGTCGACCCAGCAAGCGACCTGAAACGCCGGGTCCGCGAGTTCGGCGCCGAGCCAGGCGAGCACAACGGGATCGATGACTTCGTTGGCCACAAGCACGCGGGAGATGCCGAAGTGGCGAGCGACTTGCAGTTGCCACCCGGTCGCGAGCGTGATGCCCCACGCGCCAGCGTCGAGCAACTGCTGCCACAACTGCGGCGCCATGGTGGTCTTGCCGTGTGGGGCAATCGATAGCCCGCGGGCCGCGAGCCACTCCGCCATGAGCGCGACATTGTGCGACATGGCCGACGCATCGATCGTGAGCAGCGGGGTGGCAAAGGCGGAGAGGCGGGGAGCGCTGTCGAGGAACTCGCGCTGCGACATCCCCCAGCTTGACGGCGGAAACGATTTGGCCCACGGCCCGAGCGGGGACTCCTGCACTAGTTCAGGCTAGCGTTGAGACATGTCGCCGACGGTGAAGCCAGTGGCCCGCTCGTGACGCGCCTCGGAGTGTCGCTCGACTACGCGGGATCGGATTTCGCGGCCGCCGCCGGCGATGTGATCGAGTTCGAGCGCGCGGGAGCTGACGTCGTCTCCATTCCCGAGGCGTACAGCTTCGACGCGGTGAGCCAACTCGGCTACCTTGCCGCCGTGACATCGACGATCGGACTCGCTTCGGGGATTCTCCCCATCTTCACGCGCACGCCCACCCTCATTGCCATGACCGCCGCGGGACTCGACTCGGTATCGGGCGGCCGGTTTGAACTGGGGCTCGGTGCCTCGGGAGCTCAAGTGATCGAGGGCTTTCACGGCGTGCCATACTCGGCGCCGCTCGCGCGACTGCGCGAGACGGTCGAGATCTGTCGGGCCGTGTGGCGGCGCGAACGGCTCGAGCACGAGGGCACCTACTACCCGATCCCGCTTCCGGCGGATCAGGGGACCGGCCTCGGCAAGCCCCTCAAGATCATTAACACCCCGGTGCGCGCTTCGATTCCGATCTCGCTCGCCTCGCTCGCTCCGCGCGCGGTAGCTCAGACTGCCGAGATCGCGGATGGCTGGCTTCCGCTGTTCTACCACCCCGAGCGAGCCGCTGCGGCCTGGGGAGAGGCGCTTGCTCAGGGGGCGGCCCTGCGAGATCCCGCACTCGCACCGCTCGACGTGATCGTCGCTGCACCATTCTTCATCGGCGACGACGAACGGGTGCTCGCCGCCCATCGCGCGCGCGTGGCCCTCTACGTGGGCGGGATGGGCGCGCGCGGCGCCAACTTCTACAACGATCTTGTCGTGAGATACGGGTATGTCGATGAGGCCGCACGAGTGCAGGAGTTGTACCTCGCCGGCGAGAAGCAAGCGGCGGCGGATGCCCTCCCCGACGCGCTCGTCGCCGCGACCGCGCTCATCGGCACCGAGTCCGAGGTGCGCGACCGCATGGCCGCGCTCGTGCGCTCGGGAGCGACGACCATCATGATCGGGCCCGTCGCGCCGACGCGGGACGGTCGAGTCGCCTCGGTCGAAGCCGCCCGCTCGTTCTTGGCCGACTGACCTTCGGGCCGGTCGGGACCAATGTCCCTATCCGCGCGCACGGCAGGTCGCCATGGTGGATGTCGGCACACTTTTCTCGCCACACCCCCGGACGCCTTTCCCCTAACTACAGACAGACAAGGACCAGTCATGGAAGCCATCTTCGGCTCACTTCACCTCCTCGGTGCCATTTTCATCCATGGACCGATGACGATCTTCCCGATGACCGCGATGCGCGCGATTCGCACCGGAAACACGGCGAGTGCAGCGACTCTCACGAAGTCCACGAACTTGTTCAGTTGGCTGTCGCTTATCGTCGCACTGTTCGGTGCGGCACTCGTCTCGTTCGTCGACCCCGCGGACAACTTGCGCTTCGGCACGCCGTGGCTCGCGGCCTCGATCGCCCTGTACACCGTCGCAGTCACACTCAGCCTCGCCGTCGTCGTGCCAGCCTTGCGTCGCGCGACCGCGGGTATCGGCACTGACGGAAAGAAGAGCTACGGCCTCGTCGCCGCGAGCTCGGGCATCGTCGCCCTGCTCCTCGCCGCAGTCATTGTGCTCATGGTGTGGCGCCCGTAGGAATCGCCACCCGCCCACACGGTTGCCGGGGTGCATGCTTGAGACATGTCCATCGCATCATCCGGTCCGGCCGACCTGCTCAGGTCGTCGCGATCCTCGCTGAAGTGGACCCGGTACCCCGAGGGAGTCCTGCCGCTGTTCGTCGCTGAGATGGACTACCCGGTGTCGCAGAGGATTCGCGACGCGATCGTGGATCGGGTTGCGACATCCGATCTCGGCTACATCGACTCGGCGGGACCCCTCGCCGAGGCGTTCGCCGGGTTTGCCGCGCGGCGCTGGGACTGGGCGGTCGACCCGGCTTCGGTGCGCGTGACGACCGATGTGAGCGTCGGGCTCATTGAGTGCCTTCGCTACGGGATCCCCGCGGACTCCCCCGTCGTGGTGACGTCGCCCGTCTATCCCCCGTTTTTCGAGATCGTCGACGAGGCGCGCTTGCCGCTCGTGGACGTGCCCATGCTCGAGACCGTGCAGGGGTGGCGACTCGATCTCGAACAGATCGAGCACGCTTTCATCGCGGGGGCGCGCGCGATCCTGCTGTGTAACCCCCACAACCCACTCGGTCTTCCCCACGACCGCGCGAGCCTCGCTGAGCTCGCGATGCTCGCGGCTCGCCACGATGTCTTGGTCATTTCAGACGAAGTGCACGCGCCGCTGACCTACCACGGCGCAACGTTCACTCCGTTCTCGACCGTGGCTGTCGAGGTCGGTGCCCGGTCGGTCACAGTCACCTCGGCAAGCAAGGGCTGGAACATGGCCGGCGTGAAGTGCGCGGTCATGGTGCCATCGGACCCCCGCGCGTTGGCGACGCTCGACAGCATGCCTCAGGAGGTCGCATCGCGCACGAGCATCCTCGGACTGCATGCGAACGTTGCCGCGTACGGTGACGAAGACTGGTTGGATGCCACAGTCTCGCGCATCATGCACAACGACGAGCTGCTCGCGAGCCTCTTGCGCAGACGGCTGCCGGTAGTGCATTACCGGCGCCCGACCGCGACCTACTTGGGCTGGCTCGATTTCCGAGACCTCGGTTTCGGTCTCGACCCGGCCGACCGAGTGCTGCAGGATGCCCGCGTCGCACTCAACTCCGGCCCCACGTTCGGGCCCGCCGGCCGCGGCCACGCCCGCATCAACTTCGCGTGCGACCCGAGTGTCCTCGAGGAAGCGGTCGAGCGGATGGCCGCCGCATTCGCGTAGCGCGAGGCTGATGTGGTCTACCCAACCCGAAAGACTCTGCGCCACACCCGCACCACAGGAGTGAAGACTCGGACAATCGCGTGGCCAATCCGATAACTCTCGCTCGCGAGGATACCCCGGACAGTCTCATCCCTCGCGGCCAGCTCCGCTCGATCCCCCTGCGCCGCGCGCTCGCGGCGCGCGACCCGCTCTAGTCGCTTCACCGCGGTGTAACGCACGGACAGTCGCTGCCAGTCGAGGGGCTCCTCAAGCTCGTCAAGCACGATTTCCAGCAGCCGGGCCGCGTGCGGCGCGAGACCGCGGGTTGCCCCACGCATCGTGGCTGCGGAGCGGTGAAGCTCCTCATCAGCGAGAGCGTCCGCCACAAGATTGGCGAGCTCGGCAAATCGATCGAAGTATCGAACTGCGGATGACGCTCCGAGACTATCCACTACCTCCCGCGACACTGCGGTATCGAAAACCACCACGGGAACTCCCGCGTCGAGCGCATCGGCTACCGGGAGGCCGTAGCCCTCATAGGCCGACGGAAAGACGACGAGTGCAGCACCCTCTATGATCCGGCGCAGTTGTGCGTCCGACGCGTCGCCGCTCTTCACTATCGCCAGATTCGCAGACTCCGTCAACCCGGCGACTGGTCCGAAGGCAAGCACGGGCGTACCCAGTGGCTGCAGTGCCGCCACGGCACGCGCAACTTGCTTATGAGGGTAGAAGTTGCCCATGATGACGACGTAATGATCTCCGCCCATCACCGCTTCTGCGTGCTCCGAGAGCGGCACCTGCGTCAAGTCTCCTAAACCGGTGGCGGCGCTCTCCCAGGTCGAACCCAGCAGCACCGCTTCTCCGCGCTGCTCGATGGTTTCGCGCAACTCCGGGTAGTACGCCGCGGCATCCACAAGGGAATACCGACTGAGCGACACCACCCGATCTGCGTACCGAAAACTGTCCTCGACGACAATCTCCCGGAGCGGGTTGGTGAGCCTGAGTTGCCAGGAACGCGCCGAGATCATGTCGTAGTGACACAGCACCCAGCGGGCGCAGCGGTCATTGAGGTGGATGAGCTGATCGATGGTCGTCACGGGGCTCAATGCGATTCCCACGTCGTAGACGGCGCTATCGGAGTCGTAGGCCGCGACGCGAAATCCGTACCGTTCCAAGTTGAGGGCCGCGATCGTGTCCGCCTGTGCGGCAATGGTCACCGAGACGTTCTCCGGCAACCGCGCGGCTGCAACCGCGGCGACGACAGACATTGCGTAGCGATTGCTGCCGTTGTGCACCGCTGACAGGTTCTGCAGGTCAAGCAGAATCGAGCGAGTGCGAGCGTCCGCGCCGATCTCCGCAAATACGTCCGGTGCGGCGTAACCAAACCACAGGAAATCCTGTTGCGAATCGGCCAAGTAGTGATGTCGCGCGGGCAGCCCATCGCGACCATCCGAATCGGTTGCGGTTGTGAGCAAATCGGTGGGGCTCCGCGTACCCGTGTGCGTCACAAAGACCCGGTTAGCAATGAGAGAGGAATACCCGAGCGCGTTCATGCGCAGGCTGAAGTCGTCGCTATGCACGCCGCGCGAGCCGAGCTCGACCAGCCCGTGGTTGTCGATCAGCGCGCGTCGTATCAGAATGCACCCGCCAACGGCTCCCGGACTGATGTACCACCGCGGAATCAGCTGCGATACAAGGTCAAACGTGCGCTGGCCGGACTGAATGTCATCCTGACTCGCCCGCCACTCGGGACGATGAAAGTGCGGGATCGTCGCGATTCCCGCGCTGTTGCTCCGCGCGCTGACCAGACCGTGGTGTTCCGCTGTATGCAGAACGCTGACAAGTTCGTCGACCGCCCCAGAGCTCAATTGCACGTTGCCGTCGAGCAGCAGGACATCGTTGTCACTCGGATCGAGTTCCGTGACGGCACGATTGCACGACCCGACGGCGCCCAGAGGGACAACATTTCGCACGTAGTGAATGTGTGCCGAGCGTGCGATGCGCTGCAGGACGTGTTCCTCGAGTTGGGCCGCATCCTCTCCCGCGTCGTTCACGAGAATCACTGTGTGACGGGTCGAATCGACGTGCTCAAGAATCGACGTGATGCACTCGCTCACCTCGGCCCACTCGCCGTCCATGGGCACGACGACGGTGACTGACGGATACTTTCGATCAACCGCGGTCGGGACAGCAGTCAACTCGGGCGGGTTCATCGCGACTCCTGAGGTTCACCACTATCTTCGCGGGTGATCGCGTCGCCGAAGACCGAGCACGCCCACGTTTCCCTCACCTGGTCACGGCGTGGGGAGTGTCGTGACGATGCCCGCGACGACTTGCCAGGCGAATGCCGCTTTTGTAGCGAGGCTCAGCAACACGTATGCCCGCTCCTCGGTCGCATAGTTGCGCCATGCCCCGATTGCCGTGAAGCCGAGCCACTGGTTGATCCCGAAAGCGAAGAACAGCAGGAGCAAAGTCACGGTGAGCACGCGCACCCAAGCGGGCTGGTCGTACCCGGTCGTCGATCCGGGAGCCAAAACATGGAGGGCGATGGCGCCCCACGGGACGATCCCGACCGCGCTCGCAAAAATGAACGGTTGGAGGCTTCGTGCGGGGGTGCCGAGCCTTTCCTGTAGCCAGAGCAGGATCACAAGAGCCGATTGCGCCACGTAGATGAGCACGAGAGTGGCGACATCCGTGACGCCGTTCAGTTGCGCGAGCAGAAACAGCATGATCGATGAACTGAGCGAAAGCTCAACCCAGCGGATGGGGTTGCGCCGTGCCTCGATCGCGCCCCGATACCGCGCGCCGAGCACAGGAGACGCGACCAGCAAGTGATGAACCGCGGGCAAGAGCAGCACGACTACCGCGCCAATCCCGAGGTTGACGGATGCGAGCAGGATGCGTTCGGCCGGAAGCCCCGCGCCGGGCGCCCCGGTCGGATAGTCGACCGTCACCGGGAGCAGCAGCTGCGATGCCTGCAGGGCGATCACGGCGACCCCAACTGCCTGCGCGAGATGCAGCAGGCCAGCAGCGAGGTTCAGGGCTCGGAGAGTCATACGCACCCCCACTGGGCCGTGCGCGTTTTCCTGCATTCGACGTGACTCACCATGCGAGCAAATCTAGCGCGAGCGAGCGCGACGGCTGATCCGTCCCCCTATATCCACCATGATCGGACACGACGCAGAGGCGCGGTAATCCGCCAGGACAGGGTCAGGCGAACGGCGGCGCTCTCGTCGCGAAGGGCTGCGCGCTCGTCGCGAAGGGCCGCTTCAACAGCACTCAACCTTTCGATGTCACATGTGTGGATACGTCCAAGATGAAGGAGTGCGTCTGCGGCACACTGGGCGACTGTGTCAATGAGTTCCCGGGGAACTCGTTCATCGATGGCACCAGTCAAGGCCTCGGGTCGGGAGGGCCTGCTCGGGTCCCGATCGTCAGGCGAGACATGCGTCGGGAACCACTTCGTGCGGTACAACTCGCGGTTGCGGGAACCCAGGAAGCCGGCCAGAGCGCTAGGGGTCGACGCACCGGATTCGTGGTGCACACGCGCTTGCACTTCGAGCGCGAACGCGAGTCCCGCGCGCGCGAGCGCCGTACAGAAATCGACATCCGTCCAGATCAGGGGAAAGTATCTGGGATCCAGTCCCCCAACGCGATCCCAGGCTTCGGTTCGCACCAGCATGCCGCGGCTTGGAACATAGCTGAGCTCGTCGAACGAGCTGAACTGATCGGCGGGAGTCGGGTCAGCAGGCAGCCAGCGCAGCATCCAGCCCGCATCATCGACGGTGCCCCCGGCGGACTTGGCGCGCACGAGGCCGGATTCGTCAATGACGACTGGGGACACCATAGCGAGTGTCGGCTCCCGCTCACATCGTTCCAGGAGTGCGGCAAGACACTCTGGCTCACACACGAGGTCATCCTGAATCAACCAGAGAAAGGGCGCGCTAACGAGGGTTCGCGCGAAACAAAGTGCCCCCGCCCAGCCGAGGTTCAGGCCAGCCACGATCACGGTGGTGCTCGGCCAGTCTGACGTCGCCAACGCCGACTCAGGCGCGTTGACGATGCACACGATCGCGAGCCGTGCCGACGACGACTGCGCCGCGAGGGAGTCAATGGTCGCGCCCAGTCGGTCGGGGCTCGAGCCCAAGGTGGGGATCAGCGCTACGACATCGGGTTGCTCGTCGATCCCGACGATCATCGAGGTGAAGCGCCGTCAGTATCAAGCCACTCGAACGAACACCGTTCGTTCGGCATCGGCATCCGGTACTTGTCGGGATTCTCGCGATTGTATGCGGGGAACTTCGTGTTCATGAGCACCAAGCGTTCCGAGGTGGGGTTGAGGCTGTGCCACACGCCAGGCGGGATCTTTAGTCCAGAGAATCCACCCTCATCAAGCCCGCCGAGTTCGGCAATCACCACCATTTCGAAGCTGGGGCTATCCGGCCGGTCATCGAAGAGAGCCACGGTCACCGCCCCAGAGACGAGCACGTACCGATCGGTCACCTGGCGGTGGACGTACCACTCCTCGCGGGCTGCTCCTCCGTGGTTGACGATGAAGTAGATGTGCTCGACCGGCTCCTCATACATGTCGCGCCAGCGGTCATTAACTACTTCGGTGAGAGTGCCATCGCGGTAGTCGACGCTCGGGAACCGCTCTCGTATTGCGCCCTCGATATCCAAATGCTCGACCTCGGGATCGTGCGGCGGACCGGGCGCATCCTTGACCGTGTCCACAAGAAACTTCCTTTCATCGTCGGGAAGTTTCTGATGAGAGACCCCAGAAGCGTTCACCGAGTCTAGCGACGGCGGGGTTGCGATGGCATTCGTGAATGCATCTCTTGTCGGAGGCCGCATGCCGCGAAACGGATCGTGCTGCACCACCGACAGCGCTTCCTAAGGAGAATCCCTCATAGCGGTGCATGCTCGCGCGCACTATCTTGTGATCGTGGGACCGAGAACGTCACGGCTGGCGGCTATGGGCGGAGCCTTACTCCTAGCCACCGGTATGACCGGATGCATAACCTCGACTACAGCCCCGATTCAGGCCGGTCCCGTGCATACGACCACGCCGACAGTCGCAGCGCCGACACCGACGCCCGCGCCGGTCCCGTCTTACGTGTTGATCAGCACACACAGCGTGAGCGTGGTGACACGAGACAATCACACCATCGTCGACATCCCTTTCTCCACCGAGATTTCGGCTGCGGCATCCCAACTCAGCACAGCCCTCACTGAGCAGCCGAGCGTCACTGCGTTCCCCGAGACGTCGTGTGAACCCGCCCACAACTCTTACGACTGGGGCGGCCTCACGTTTTACACCACGCTTCCTTACCGCGAGCCGGGAGACTTCGCCTTCGCAGTAACCGCCTACTCGGCGCGCACCACCGAGGGACTCAACGTGTTTTCCGCGGGTCTTCAACAGGTCGGAACCCCGATCGCTGCCGTCGTCGCTAACGTTCCCGGAGCCATCCCGGATTCGCACGGAGTGCTCGTCGACGCGCAGCCGATCGATTCCCCCGACCATCGCTGGGGCGTCAAGCTGAGCAGCTTCAGCATCCCCCTGCAGGGTGATTCGGATGTTGTTACGAGTATCATCGCCCCCGTTTTCGACCAGTTCGGACACGGCAACTGCGACGCTGGTACGTGAGTCCGGAACTCACCGACGGGCGGATCGCATCGACACTTCGCAGATTTGACGCCTGTCGTGACGAAATCTTGACCATCCCCTCAGAACCCCTGACACGCAGGATTCGGAGGTTGGCAATGCGAAGTCGCCTCACAAGCGACGGAACGGAGGCTAAGCGGAACCCCAACTCGACCGCGCTCGGTGACTTGGGCGCTTGACTCCCGCCGTCAGCGAGTATCGCCGTCACGATACACACCGCGCGGGAGGTGCGCGCGTCCCCGAGTATCACTGTTCATACAGTTCGTTCGCCGCGTCGAGTGTGCGGACACCGCCGGGGTGATCCACGTTGCGGTCGAACACGCCCGGCCATTCAATCCGAAGTTAAGATAGGGCTCAACCGGCCAAAACCGGTGCAAACCGGCCAGTTGCGATCCGAATCGCGGTGTTGAGAAGGGCGCTGAACACACTAGTGACGCTGCAAAAATGGATCCGATCGGCCGGCTACACCGGACTGTTGGGGTTGCTAACCCTAGCCGGTTGCTCGTCCGCGCCCGCGTCACCGGCACCGACGCCGACACGGCCAACCGCCAGCGGCCCGACCGCGAACGGCATCAGGCCGCTCCCACCGGGTGGCCGGGTCGACTACCAGCTGGGTGCCGCGTATCCCGTGCCGCCAGGGACCACCATTGTCGCCCGGGACAGCACCGAGGCGCCCGCGCCCGGCGTCTACTCGATTTGCTACATCAACGGGTTCCAGTCCCAGCCAGGTGACACGTCAACGTGGCTGGAGCGTCACCCAGACTTGGTGCTGAAAGCCGACGGACAGCCGGTCCTCGACCCGAACTGGCCGGACGAAATCCTGTTCGACACGACATCCCCCGAACGGCGGGATGCGATCCTCAAGATTCTCCAACCCACCCTCGAGCGGTGTGCGAAGTCGGGCTTCGATGCCGTGGAGATCGACAACCTCGACTCATTCACCCGCTCGGGAGGTATGATCTCGGTCGACGACAACATCGCCCTTGCCACCGCGTATGCGTCTCGCGCGCACGCGCTTGGCCTGGCAATCGGCCAAAAGAACGCGGGCGAATTCTCCGCCCGCTTGCACACCACGGTGGGCTTCGATTTCGCCGTGGTCGAAGAATGTCATCGGTTCGACGAGTGCCAGCTTTACCGTGCGGTGTATGGCGAGAGCATGATCGACATCGAATACGCTGACGATCTTCGCGGCACGTTCGCCGAAGCGTGTGCCGACCCCGGGAGCCCCCGCGCTATGGTGCTCCGCGACCGTCGACTGGTCGCAGACACCGGCACAGGGTATGTGTATCAGCACTGTTGAGCGAGCGAATTCGCCGGCCAGCCCGTCGCGCCGCGCACGGCGGCCGGGGCTTCCGTGGGTACTGCCGAGCGAAAATTCCAGGACCGCTAATGTCAGGAGCCACCACAACGCTCAACAGCCCCATGAGAACGTAGGTGCTTCCTTTCAGCACGCTCCGCGACGCGCTGCCATCCCCGACGACTGCCTTGCCCCCAACCTTGTCCCAGTCACCGCCGAGACCTGTGGCGTTGCGACGCGCGTGCGCGGCTAACCGCCGCTGGGCATGGTGTGAACAATCAACCCGATGTGGGTAAAGAAGTTCGATGCGCCAAAGAGCAGGAATCCCAAGCCGGAGAGCCCGAGTGCGACCGCGACGATCCACTGCCACACCGTCGGGCGTTGCCGGCGCTCGAGGCCACGGAGGGCGAACGGTAGAGCGAGAGCACCGAAGCCGACGAACGCGAAAAGTCCCGACATGAATGTCGCCTCTACCCAGGGCCACCGTGCGAAAGCTCCCGTGACAGGTTCCTCTGGCCGAGCGGCGAATAATTGGAACACAAGACCGGCGAGGGCAATTGCACCAAGGGACAGACCAAGCCCGACAATGAACACGCTCATCGGAGCAAGCGACGCCGAAACGGCGGGCCCAGGATCCGGGTCGTCACCCCCATCGGTCATGGTCAGTGACCGACGTCGGTCTATCTGCCAGAGTAGGAGCGCGCCCACGAGAAGCAGAACGCCTAGAGCAAGACTGGGTTCTCCGAAAATGATGTTGTCGAACGGAAAGTACTTAGCAAACGGCCAGCTTAAAGTCATGTGTGGCGGTGATGGTGAGGATCGTTCCAAGTGCAAGGAACGTTCCCGCCTACCCGGTCAGGTGCACGGGTCGCCCCTTGATGACAAGCGTCCCCATCCACACGATGGTGATCAGCGCGGCACCAGCCGCCACCGCCATTATCGTGTTGTACGTCGGCATCTGCGTCCAGTCGATCGTCAATCCGTCCGCGACTCCGTACATTGTCTCGCCTCCCTTTCGCGCACAATTGCGAAGCCGGTGAGGTGGGACCCGATGACCGTGGGTGCGATGCAGAGTTGAGAAGCTCCCACAGTGATTTGGAAATTTCGGTCGGCTGGGTTTGGCCGAGTCCATCGTCATCGAGCAGAGTGCAGAGACGGGAGGCTAAGCCGCGATTGACATCCGGAATCAGAGCCGACGGTTCAGACATGAATGCTCCTAGATCAGCGCGGACAGAACCGCCACCGGGGACCAGAGCAACTCCGCGAACCGTACGTCGACCCGGCGAGGATGTCAACGTCGCAATGATCGGCGGCAAGCAGCCCGCGCGTGACTAGTTGTGTTCCCGAACCAACGGATCGCAGATGCGTAACTTCACCGGAACGTCCGCTTGTGAGGATGCTTCGTTCGGTCGGTTCTTCGTTGACACCGTTGAACGGAGGACGTAGCCTTCAGGAAGTTGCTCTTGTCCCCGGTGGCGGTCTTGTCCCAATTCTCCGGAGCAACTATGAACCTCTTGTCTTGCGTGCCACTCGACCGAGGATTCGCGTATTTCGTCGACCTAAGCGTCGTGCGACTGGCCGGGTCCGAGCCGATCGACAGTCTTAGTTCGTTCGTGAACCGGGCAGCCCGGCGGCAGTTTCCGCTACTTCTTGGTGCATGAACCCTGCGCACGCCACGTCAAACTGACCTGTCAATTCCTTCTACTTACGATCGGGGCTTCAGAGGCCCCATGAAAATCCGCAAGACGCATTTCGCATCTGTTGACAAAGCGCGAGTAAGCGTGAAGGGCAGCGCGACCACCTCAACGTCAAGTCTCGAACCTGAGGCTTAGCACCATCCATCAGGGAATAAAGATAGGAAATTCCGCATGAACATGAAAGTCACGCCCACACGCTCTCACAACCGAGGCGTGTCAAACCCGGTGCGACGATCAGCAACTATCGTGCTGGCCGTCTTGCTCGCAGTCGGCGGGTCGGCTGCGGGATATCTCTCGAATGCATCCGCTGCCCCAGCCTCCCCGACCGTCAGTCAGTGCAACGGAACGGACAACGTCGGCGGCCAAGCAGTGGTGTGCGACATCACGATCACGAACAACCTCAATATTGCCACCGGCGCGGTCAGCTCCACGGTTACGACGAATGACTGTCATGGCGCGGCCGGCGCTCCACCGGTGATCACGTGCACCTCGCTGACTGAGAGTTTCGCGACGCTCACAACTGCAGCAGACCAGTGCAACGGGTCTGGCCTTGGCGGCGGCAGCAACGTGATCTGCAGTGTGACCATTCTCAACAACATCACCGAGACTGTGGCTCCGACTGCTGCCACCGTGGACCAGTGCGTCGGATCCGGTACCGGCGGAGGCGGGGGTTCTACCCTGGCCTGTGATCCTTTCCCGGCTAACACCACCAACGCCACCGTTACGCAATGCAACGGATCAGGCAACGGAGGCGGCGGCGTCATCCGCGTGCAATGTACAGTCGGCCCCTCCACGATTACGTCCGCTCTGCCCGTCACGGTGAACCAGTGCAACGGCTCCGGGAATGGCGGCGGGAACACTGTCACTTGTACGGTGTCGATCAGGAATTCGACCGCGGACACTCGACTGCCGGTCGTCTCAGGCTGATGGGCTACCGCGCGCCCAGTGCGGCACGACGGCTAGCATCATTGTCGATTGGCCGGCGTCGCGGGCCATTGAGGTAAAGCATGTCTAAATCGCGTCGTTGGATTGTGATGGTGCGATGCATCGGTGTCATGGCTGGCGTGGGAATCGTCTTCGGGGTGTTCGCAAACCCACCGCGACCAGGATCCGGCTCGTCAGCCCGCTCGCCTCGGCCGACGATGTTCTTGACGCCAAGCGCACTACCGACACCCGACTACACACAGCCGGATACTGCCACCCTCCGCGGTCTGCCTGACGCGAATTACGACGCAGTCATTCCGGGTCTCCTCGATGCCGCACCGGCGGCAGGCTTGCCACTGCCCGTCGAGACCTTCACGCTCAAGGCCGACCTGACGCCCCTCTACGGCGAGGACCGTTCGGGGGTTCCCGTTGCGAGCCTTCCATTCCTGAATTTCTTGGGCTCGAGGACGGTGGTCGTCCCGGTCGTGCTCAACGACGGCGAATGGACCGAGATTCTCACACCGAGCCGACGCGAACTGCCGAGCTCGACCGCAAAAGCCGCGTCCCAGACGATGGCATGGGTGCGCACCGATCAATTGGTCCTGAGCGCCCGGTTGACACAGCACGTGCTTGTCAATCTGAGCAATGCCACTTTGTCGATTGTGAACACTTCCGATGGCGTGGTTACCGACATGTATTCCGTTGGGGTCGGGAAAGCTGATACCGCCAGCCCGGTGGGGCTCACCTATTTGGAAGCACGCTATGACGATCCTTCGCAGGTTGAGGGCCACGCCATCTACTTGACGGGAGCACACTCGTCAGCCGCTGACCATCCGTTCGGCCCAGACCAGGGGCTGGTAGGCATCCACTGGGACGCCGTGCATGCGGGCGCAGTCAGTCATGCATGTATCCGTCTCGACGCTGCGGGGGATGATGCAATGTCGCGATTGCCGATCGGCACTCCCGTGCTAGTCGTCGAATAAGTCGCCGCCCTTTCGCCACAGCTGCTGCTCTCATTTGCCCGAGTTCACCGCCAATGCGGCCGATAGAGATCGGTTTCGCGAAACGAGAGATTGACAACTCCCGTTCTGGGACTCCCGTCCTTTCGTCTGGGGTCACCATTCGCAACTACGGCCTGAGCTACTCGCGCGATTTGTTTCAGCGCTCGGTTGCAAGCAACCACCCAAGCCCCGGGTGAAGGGATTGAGTTCCCACCGAGGCCATCGACCCAATTCCATCGTGACGGAATCTTGAGGATCGATAAAAGGATTCATTCGACGGGCCAAAACACGCCTCTGACCAGAATTAAGTGCACCCCCCGGGACTTGAACCCGGAACCCACTGATTAAGAGTCAGTTGCTCTGCCAATTGAGCTAGAGGTGCGTGGCGGGCCCGGACGAATCTCGGGGCCGACGAACAAGATTAGCATGAGAGCGGAGGCCCAAAAACGATGACCGAACGACTCGACGCGGGAGTAGTAGCACCCGCTTTCACCCTGCCGGACCAGCACGGCACGCCCGTGTCGCTCACTGACTTTCGGGGCGGAAAGGTGATTCTGTACTTCTATCCCGAGGCCCTCACCGAGGCGTGCACGAAGCAAGCCTGTGACTTTCGCGACAGCTTCAATTCGCTGAAGTCAGCCGGCTACACCGTGATCGGAATCTCGCGGGATGCGCCCGCGAAGCTGGCTAAGTTCGCCACGGCGGAGTCGCTGAACTTCACGCTACTCAGCGACCCGGACCGCGCGGCGCACGAGCTATATGCCACGTGGGGCGAGAAGAGCATGTACGGCAAGACGGTGACCGGGGTGATCCGTTCGACATTTGTCATCAATGAGGGCGGTGTGGTCACGCTGCCGCTGTACAACGTCAAGGCCACCGGTCACGTGGCTTCGCTGCGCAAGAAGCTGGGGTTGGACTAGCGGGCGACGCGATCAGTCTTCGCGGCTGCGGGTCGTCGCGGCCATCACGGGAGTCGTGAAGAGCAGCCCGACGGCGATGAGCGCGGGCACGAGCAGGAACCATCCGATGTCGGGTCTCGCGAAGTAGCCCTGGAAGCATCCGATGGCCACCGCGACTTGGAGCACCTGCCAAGTGAGCACCGCGCCGCGTACCCACGTTCGGCGCCGGACGACGGCGACAGCGAGATAGCCGAGGAACAC
>Ga0209512_1003184_pt1 | contig 15964 bp, 14 predicted proteins | sample frozenSSSSmetaG_FD_184142 | JGI IMG/M metagenome (GOLD analysis project Ga0209512, IMG submission 184142) | Glacier valley bacterial and archeal communities from Borup Fiord, Nunavut, Canada, to study Microbial Dark Matter (Phase II) -... | ecosystem: Environmental > Aquatic > Freshwater > Ice >... | reverse complement strand
GATTGAGTAATTTATACAGGATGCGGGGAGAGTTGCGCCCGTAACGGGCAAAGTGGGGCCAGGTGCACCCGCTTGTGCCTTGAAAAAGGTAACTACGTCGCGAAAATCGGTCAAAAAAAGAAAAATTACCGCATTTTTTGATCTGATTTTAAAAAAAATGAAGCCCAGTTTATTGGGGGAGTGAATTTTGATTAAATCTGCGTTTCCTATAGGTAATCCCAATGTCAACAAAGCATATCGCCAAAGCGCACGATCATTTTTTCCGCAAGATGATGTCAGAAAAAGAAGTTGCGTGTGATTTTTTTAAAACCCACTTACCCGAAGATATACTTGCCGTCGCTGACTTAACATCACTTGAATTACAGTCCAGTAGTTATATTGACGACGTGCGCAAAGAATCCATCGCAGATATGTTGTTTAAAACAGTTGTAGATGGACACAAAGCTTATCTTTATCTGCTCGTCGACCATCAAAGTCGACCCGACGAACTCATGCCTTTCCGGTTATTAAAATATCTTTGCAACGTCATAGATCAGAACTTAAAGGAAACAGGCAGTAAGCGTATCCCACTGATTTTGCCTATCGTTGTGTATCACGGCAAGCAGCCCTGGAATTACTCGAATGCAATTAATGACTTAGTGGATGCGCCAGAGGAGCTGGTAGACGCATATTTCTTAAAACCTTTTACTTTGCTGGATTTAAATAAAATTGACGATACAGAATTAAGGCGAAATACTTGGGCAGCGGTGATGGAGCTCACCATGAAACATATTTTTGCCAGAGATATGCTTCCTTCCCTTCAAGAGATCATTCCGTTGGTACGAAACCTGGCGCGGTCTGATGGTAAAATATTGGCAGAAGTTGTATTAACTTATATATTAGACCGGGGTGAGGTAAGCGATAAAGATGCATTTATTAACCTGGTCAAAACAAATCTTTCACCAGATATCGGAGAAAAAATCATGAGTACTTTTGCAGAGCATTTCAGAGATGAGTGGATGCAGCAAGGTTTACAGGAAGGTATGCAGCAAGGTATGCAGCAAGGTATGCAGCAAGAGAGGGAACAAATTGCAGAACGTTTGTTAAAAGAAAATGAAGATCCGGCCCGTGTAGCTGAGCTTACCGGCTTACCATTAGACAAAATTACAGAACTGAAACAAAATCTCCATTAGAGCCAGAGTGAGCAGCGATCGGCAATGTGACACTACGAATAAATCTCTGGCAAACAAAAGCCCCGCAAAAATAATCTGCGGGGCTTTTTTAATACATGTGTTGATTTAGCTAATCAACACGGCAAAACAGGTAAATTACATCATCCCGTCCATACCACCCATACCGCCCATACCGCCCATACCACCACCGGCTGGTTTGTCGTCAGCGAGTTCGGCCACCATGCAATCGGTTGTCAACATTAATGAAGCAATAGATGCGGCATTTTGCAATGCTGAACGAGTTACTTTGGCCGGATCTAAAACACCCATTTCAACCATGTCACCGTAAGTACCGTTAGCTGCGTTGTAACCGAAGTTACCTTTGCCAGCCAACACAGCAGCTACAACAACAGAAGCCTCTTCACCGGCGTTTTGTACGATCATGCGTAATGGTTCTTCCATTGCGCGCAGAACGATCTTGATACCAGCTTCCTGATCTGCATTGTCGCCTTTGACGTTAATAGCAGCACGAGCGCGCAATAAAGCAACGCCACCGCCTGGAACAATACCTTCTTCAACTGCGGCGCGAGTTGCATGCAACGCATCTTCAACACGTGCTTTTTTCTCTTTCATTTCAACTTCGGTTGCGGCACCAACTTTAATAACTGCAACACCGCCAGCTAATTTAGCGACACGTTCTTGCAGTTTTTCGCGGTCGTAGTCAGAAGTTGCTTCTTCGATTTGTACGCGAATTTGTTTTACACGTGCTTCGATTGCAGCAGTCTGACCAGCACCGTCGATGATGATGGTGTTTTCTTTACCGATTTCGATACGTTTTGCCTGACCCAAATCCGTGAGCGCTACTTTTTCCAGTGTCATCCCAACTTCTTCAGCAATAACCTGACCACCAGTCAATACAGCGATGTCTTCCAGCATCGCTTTACGACGGTCCCCAAAACCAGGCGCTTTTACTGCACATGTTTTTAAGATGCCACGGATGTTATTAACAACTAAAGTTGCTAATGCTTCGCCGTCGATATCTTCAGCGATGATCAGCAAAGGACGTCCCGCTTTGGCGACTTGTTCTAATGTTGGAAGCAGATCGCGGATATTGGAGATTTTTTTGTCGTACAACAAAACAAATGGATTTTCCAAGATAGCGACTTGCTTTTCAGGGGTGTTGATGAAGTACGGTGACAAATAACCACGATCAAACTGCATACCTTCAACGATATCTAATTCATCGTTCAGTGATTTACCGTCTTCAACAGTGATGACGCCTTCTTTGCCCACTTTATCCATTGCTTCAGCGATACGGTCACCGATCGATGCATCGCTGTTTGCCGAAATAGAACCGACTTGCGCGATTTCTTTATTGGTTGTGCATGGTTTAGCGATTTTTTTCAATTCTTCCACTGTCGCAGCGACAGCTTTGTCGATACCGCGTTTTAAATCCATTGGATTCATACCGGCAGCAACGAATTTCATACCTTCGCGAACGATAGCCTGAGTTAACACAGTTGCTGTAGTTGTACCGTCACCAGCGTTGTCGCTGGTACGTGAAGCAACTTCTTTCACCATTTGTGCGCCCATGTTCTGAAGCGGATCTTTGAGTTCGATTTCTTTTGCTACCGAAACGCCGTCTTTAGTGACGGTAGGTGAGCCGAATGAACGTTGCAGCACAACATTGCGACCTTTAGGTCCCAGAGTGACTTTTACTGCGTTAGCCAGAATATTTACGCCTTCAACCATCTTGGCGCGTGCATCATCGCCGAAAATTACTTGCTTAGCTGCCATTTGAAACTCCTGAATTGTTAATGGATAGTGGATTAGTCAAAAAATTAGTCAAAAAATAGAAATTATTTTTCTACAACTGCCATCACGTCGTCTTCGCGCATGATCAATAATTCTTTGCCATCGAGCTTCACTGCCTGACCCGAATATTTACCAAATAAAACGCGGTCACCCACTTTTACTGCTAATGGACGTACTTTGCCATCTTCTAAAATTTTTCCATTGCCAACGGCTAAAACTTTACCTTGATCTGGTTTTTCAGCAGCAGCATCTGGAATTAAAATTCCGGATGCTGTCTTGGTTTCCTGATCCAGACGCTCAACGATAATGCGGTCATGCAAGGGACGAAAGCTCATACATACTCCTTTAAATAAGTTATGAAAAACATAAAAACAAACAGGATGCGCTGGTGGCTGACATTGACAGAGCAAATTAACTACGGGGTGTTTAAGACATTGTTAGCACTCTATCCTGTTGAGTGCTAATTATAGGGGTGAGGTTCGCTTTTTTCAAGGGGCGAATTAATTCTTAATGTTGATATTTAATAATTCTCCTGATGCAACTTATTGATTTGTATCAAATTTACGCGATATAAAAAAGAGAAATAGGAGACAAAACCGGTTGAATAGCTTGCTCATTTTAAGAATGTCCTATATTTATCAACCCCCGACCTCGATTAAATTGGTTGGTTGATGTCACGAATAACTGAACGGATTGTCGTCATAACGTAATCATTTTTGCTAAATTAAACACAGAGGAAATTTATGAAATTTCGTACTTTTGTGGTTGTGTGCGTAGCACAAGCCTTTCTGGCAGGATGCGGTGGTGGCGCCGGCGGCGTTGATGGCGCCAGTGGCGTTGATTCGGAGACATCATCCACTTTTGATTTAAGTCGAATGGCGTTTTCCCTCGCTAGCTTGGGTGGCGAAAAGCATGGAATAAATTTAACAGGCATTGCCTCATCAGGTACTCCGTTAGTTGGCGTTATTGTTACTGCCGTTGACGGCAAAGGGCGCGTGACTCAGTCACAGGTAACGGATGCTACCGGCAGGTATTCCATGAACATAAACAAAAAGGAAACGTATGTGCTGACTGTTCCTTTTAACGATATTGATGGTTCTCCTGCATTGCTGTCATCCGTGTTTATATTTCCTGACCATTTTTCAGATTCGTCTGAAGGTAAGTCGGGGCACGCCAATATAAATCCTCTCACCTCGTTAATCACTTCACGTGTACTGAAGATGATCCCAACTTCTGTTCCGTCCGGTGAACAAATCAAAAAAATTAAGCGAGAAACTGTAACTAAAGCTGAACGAGAAATTTCATCGTTGTTTAAACCAATCTACACGGCGTTAGCTATTCATAACAGTGAAGCAGAGGATCCTATTGGCTCGACGGAGTACCAGGCAATTAGTTCTGATCCGTTAGAAACTTTATTTACGTTGGCACGTTTTAATGTACGTACTGGTCAGGTCAGTATTGGTACTGGCGATAATCGTTTTGTGATTCCTGTCCCGGCAACCGGCGCATTACCTCATCGTATCCCGGATGCATCAGTCAACTCGCTGGCGGCCTTAAACGCCGGTGAAACCAGAACACCGATTAAGCATGTGATTGTGGTGATTGGTGAAAACCGTACTTTTGACTCGGTATTTGCCACCTACCAAGCACCGGCAGGTCAAACAATTAAAAATTTGCTTTCACAAGGAATTATTAATGCGGATGGCACTCCCGGGCCTAAATTTGGGTTGGCTAAGCAAAATAAGGCTACCTTGCCATCAGACAAATACAGCATCACGCCAACCCGATCAGTTGCGTTTGCAACGTTGCCACAACCAACCAGAATGGGTGAATACAATTCTCAATTCCAGATGCTTGATGGTGTGCCGGATGTGAGATTCCCCGTTAATTTGCTAAATGGCCCCTTTCAGCAAACTAATTACGTGCCTTATTCAACGCTAGCGCCGATTCCTCTCGGCATAACTACCGCGGGCGATCCCGTACACCGTTTCTTTCAGATGTGGCAGCAAACTGCCGGAACGAATGCTAATTTGGATTTGTACACCTGGGTAGCAGTGACTGCGGGCAAAGGGATGGACAACGCAGAGGGCGGCATTACGCCAGACAATCCTGGGCAGGGCGGTGAATTAATGGCCTTTTTGAATATGCACACAGGCGATGTTCCGGAGTGGAAGATTTTGGCAAAAGACTATGCAATGAGCGATAACTACCACCAATCAATTTTAGGTGGCACAGGAGCAAACTTTTTTGCGATAGCGACAGCCGATGTACCGTATTTCAATGTGGATGGTGCGATTGCTGTTCCCCCTGAAAATCAGATCGAAAATCCAAATCCGATGGCAGGCACATCTAACCCTAATTTTTATACGCAAGACGGTTATCAGGGCGGTTCTTATGTCAATTGTGCCGATTCTGCTCAACCCGGTGTTGCGCCAATTTTGGCTGTGTTAGCAACTGCCAGGGTAAAAAGTAAATGTGAAGCAGGTAAGTACTATTTAGTGAATAACTATGCGTTTGGATATGATAAAAACGGAACTGTTCAACCTGTCGGTCCAAATAATTTCGTGCTACCTCCACAAACTGTGCCAACCATTGCGGAAGCGTTAACGAACAAAGGCGTGACATGGAAGTGGTATACCGGAGCGCGTCAACAGGAGGATGTAACGGCTGATTTAATTTTGTTTGGTCTGCCGCTCCTGCCGCAATACTACGCATTTGCTCAGGGATTGCAGTACAACTTGATAGGCGATCCTTTGGTCGCATCAAAAAATATCATGACTACGTCCTTGAAATCCAGTTTGGCGGGCTTAACGACTTTTTATAACGATATTAATAACAATACGTTGCCAGCAGTATCGTTTGTGGTTCCCAAGAATTTTGATAGTGGGCATCCAGGGTTTTCTGTTCAACAGAAATACGAACAATTTACGCAAAATCTGGTTGACTTGATTTCGAAGGTACAAGCCAATGAAGAGTTATGGAAACATACCGCGATTATTATCACCACAGATGAAGGCGGCGGTTATTTTGATACCGGCCCGATTCAAATGCAAGATTTTTTCGGTGACGGCCCACGCATTCCATTTTTTGTGGTGTCACCTTATGCGCGTAAAAACCATATCGATCATCTCTATCACGATCATGCATCCCTGGTGAAATTCATCCAACGCAATTGGAAACTGGCGCCATTATCACAACGTAGCCGGGATAATCATCCAAATCCTGTTCATACCAAGCCAGGGAATGCATCGGATGTCGCATACATCCCAATTAACAAGACACCAACTGTCGGTGATTTGATGACGATGTTCGAATTTTAATTTAGTACGTTAATCAAGCTGTTTACGGAGTAAGTATTAAAAACACTTACTCCGTTTTTATTTTTACCAGGTATTAGAAATGAAATTGACTACGTTGCTTTGCATTTTAGTTGTTAGCTTACTGAGTGCTTGCCAAAAACAGCAACCTGTTGAGGAACCTTTTGATTCAGCGCAATCGAAGGCAGTACCAGCGCCGGTTCCACCCAAAAAAAAGACGAGTTGGGTGCGTTACCCCAAATCCCAGCCGTTAAGTGCGCAAGCACAATTAGGCCAGCAGATTTTTTTTGATGCCTCGTTATCCGCATCGGGAAAAATGTCTTGTGCTACTTGTCATAACCCCGATCACGCACACGCACCAGAAAATAATTTGGCTGTTCAATTGGGTGGTCAAAAGCTGGATCAACCAGGCACACGTGCGGTTCCGTCATTGCGCTATTTAACTTTCACTCCTTTATTTACGCGTCATTATTATTTGCCCAGCGCCGAAGGTGTAGAAGACGAAGGGCCGGCGGGCGGATTTACGCAAGACGGGATAGTGAGTTCCCTGCACGAACAAGCGCGCATTCCATTATTAAGTGCGAACGAAATGGCCAACAAAGATGCTGCTGAAGTTGCTCAAAAAATTCAGGCCAGCGCCTATGCGAAACAGTTTCAGCAAGTTTATGGCGAGCAGATTTTTAGTGATCCGGACAAAACCCTGACACAAGTAGGGAAGGCGTTAGAAGCTTTTCAAACGGAAGACGGCAGTTTTCATCCGTACACCAGTAAATTTGATGCCGTGGTTTCAGGAAACGCCACTTTTACGGATCCCGAATTACGCGGTTTTCGTGTCTTTAACGATCCGGCCAAAGGGAATTGCGCCGAATGTCATGCCAGCACGGTTGGTGCAGGTGGCAAACCGGCGCAATTCACCGATTTTGCTTACAAAGCGTTCGGGGCTCCACGTAATGCAGCGATTCCGGCTAACCGTTCTGCAAGCTATTTTGATATGGGACTTTGCGGTCCATTTCGCAAAGACCTGAGCAAAGAAACGCACTATTGCGGTATGTTTAAAACACCAACGTTGCGCAATGTCGCCACGCGCAATGTGTTTTTTCATAATGGCGTTTTCACCAATTTAGAAGACGTGATCCGTTTTTATGTAGAGCGCGACAGCAAACCGCAAAAGTGGTATGCCAAACGCGGCGGCAAAGTGCAGATGTATAACGATTTACCAAAGAAATATCACGAGAATGTTGACCACATCAATCCGCCATTTGATCGAAAAAAGGGCGAGCCCCTGGCATTAAATGAAGAAGAGATTAACGACATGGTTCAATTTTTAGATACGTTGAATGATGGTTACTCCAAAACCTCCGGTGGTGAGTAACGGCAGACCGGAATGTCATCCTATGCCACATGCGACAGCTGCCCTCTGACATTTGACTCCTGAAGTTGCATCAACGGTAAATGGGCGCGTATGATGGCGTCTCCGTGGATTTACACATTGGCCAATCACCATGATGAAACTTTATTCTTACTTCCGCTCATCCGCTTCATTTCGCGTTCGCATCGTTCTCAATTTAAAACAACTCCCTTACAAAACGGTTGCTGTTCATTTGGCGAAGAATGGCGGCGAACAGCATGCGGCTGGTTACCTGGCGTTAAATCCTTCCGGTGCGGTGCCGTGTCTGGATCATGACGGTAAAATTTTGACCCAATCCAGCGCTATCTGCGATTACTTAAACGAACTGCACCCCCAACCCGCATTGTTACCTGCCGATATGATTGAGCGCGCCTGGGTACGTTCAGTTTGTAATCTGGTTGCGTGCGATATTCATCCCGTCAATAACCTGCGTGTTCTTAAGTACCTCACCAAAACAGTTGGCGTGAACGAAACCCAAAAAACGGATTGGTACCGGCATTGGATCGCGCAAGGTTTTAACGCATTGGAAAAACTATTATCTCAACGAGCAGGAAATTATTGTTGGGGCGACGAAGTCACCATGGCTGACGCGTTCGTTATTCCCCAAATTTGGAACGCCCATCGTTTTGATTGCCCGATGGATGGTTACCCGATACTCAAACGTAGTTATAAAAATGCGATGCAGCTGCCCGCTTTTCAACAAGCTGAACCAATGGCGCAACCGGACGCCGAATAAATTTAAAACTAGCCAGGAGAAAACATGAATAAACTTTATCCCGATGCCGACACAGCTCTGCGCGGCATCGTTAAAGATGGGCAAACTATTGCAGTCGGTGGTTTTGGTTTGTGCGGTATTCCAGAAGCGTTAATCAAAGCGTTACGTGATTCTGGCGTACAAAATTTAACGGCCATTTCGAACAATGCTGGTGTGGATGGATTTGGTCTGGGGCAGTTATTAGCAACCCGTCAAATCAAAAAAATGATTTCTTCCTACGTCGGAGAAAACAAAGAATTCGAGCGCCAATATTTAGCTGGTGAGTTGCAGTTGGAATTTACGCCACAGGGAACATTGGCCGAAAAATTGCGTGCCGGTGGCGCAGGTATTCCCGCATTTTTCACTAAAACAGGTGTGGGAACGATAGTTGCAGAGGGTAAGGAAATCAGGGAATTTGATGGATACAACTACGTAATGGAACGTTCACTGGTAGCTGATGTGTCGCTGGTAAAAGCATATAAGGCGGATAAAGCGGGCAATTTGGTGTATCGCAAAACAGCGCGTAACTTTAATCCGAATGTGGCAACGGCCGGTAAAATCACCGTGGCTGAAGTGGAGCACATAGTCGAAATTGGTGAACTTGATCCGGACGAAATTCATACTCCCGGTATTTATGTGCAACGCATTGTGTTGAATGCCAATCCGGAAAAGCGCATTGAACAACGAACATTAACTTCTAAAGCGGGGGCATAAAAATGGCTTGGAATCGTGATGAAATGGCAGCTCGCGCAGCACAAGAATTGCAAGACGGTTTTTACGTCAACTTAGGAATAGGATTGCCTACGATGGTGGCAAATCATGTGCCAGATGGAATGGAAGTGTGGTTGCAATCAGAAAATGGTTTGTTGGGTATTGGACCGTTTCCAACCGAAGAACAAGTGGATGCGGATTTAATTAATGCGGGAAAACAAACGATCACTACATTGCCTGGTTCATCGATTTTCAGCTCAGCTGATTCATTCGGAATGATCCGCGGCGGCAAAATTAATCTGGCTATTTTGGGCGCAATGCAAGTAAGTCAAAGCGGTGATTTAGCCAACTGGATGATTCCGGGAAAAATGGTCAAAGGCATGGGCGGCGCGATGGATTTAGTTGCCGGTGTCGGTCGTGTGGTGGTGTTAATGGAGCACGTTGCCAAAGGCGATGCGCATAAAATTTTAAACAGTTGCAATTTGCCTTTAACAGGCGTTGGCGTGGTTGACCGTATCATTACCGATCTTGGTGTGATTGACGTTACACCGCAAGGTTTAAAACTGGTGGAACTGGCGCCTGGCGTTTCAGTCGAGGAAATTAAGGCTAAAACGGAAGCAAAATTGGATGTGAGTCCGTTGAGTTAATGTAGGTTGAGCTAACGGTTTACCAACCCAAGGTTTTGCTAACAATCGCCTTGCATTAACTTAATGCAAGGCGGTTTTACATTGACCACATTGTTATCTCAAAATTTAGGAACTAACATGACAAGTGAAACAGAACAAGTCCGGATTGAATCGGTGCAATGCATCTCACCAGATGGTTTGCATCGCATGGTTTATAAAGATTGGGGAGATATTGATAACCCGAATGTATTGGTGTGCGTACACGGAGTTACCCGTGTTTCGGATGATTTCGATGCGCTGGCCCGTGAATTAGCTCCACGCTTCAGAGTGATTTGCCCGGACGTGGTGGGTCGCGGACGTTCTGGATGGTTACGCACGGCCCAGAATTATCAGATACAACAGTATGTTTGCGATATGGTGACGTTGTTAGCTCGCATTAATGTCAATGCGAATGCGGGCAACTTGTCTTTCCTTGGCACGTCCATGGGCGGAATAATCGGATCTGTTCTGGCTTCTTTACCGGAGAGCCCGATTCGAAAATTAATTTTGAATGATATTGGGCCGGTCTTGAATAGCTCAGCGCTGGGACGTATCGGTCAATACATTGGTCAACCAATACGATTTGCTACGATTGACGAGGCTGATCAATACATTCGGAGCCTTTCCGTACCGTTTGGAGAACATACAGAAGAACAATGGCAAAAATTAAGCAGAGATGTTTTATGTCAGGATAAAGAGGGAATGTGGACACGGAATTACGATTTAAAACTTGCCGTATCAATGCAAGCGATAACTCCTGATCAGGCACAAGCTATGCAAGCGATGATGTGGGCAACTTATGATGCAATTTCATGTCCGACTTTGGTATTACGTGGGGCTGAGTCTGATTTGTTATCGTCGGAGACAGCACAACAAATGACGCAGCGCGGACCAAAAGCAAAAGTGGTGGAATTTGAAAAAAATGGGCATGCACCCACATTGGTGCATGCTGATCAGATCGCTGTTGTAAAAGAATTTTTGTTGGGTTAATTGTTTTCGTAGGGTGGGCACGCTTTTGTGCCCACCATGGTTGAGATGTCGCGGTAAGTCAGCATGGCGTATATGCTGATAAGCCATAGATTTTTATTGACGAATAGCAATGATCAACGATGGTGGGCACAAAAGCGTGCCCACCCTACGACTGAATAGTTATTAAACTAAGGATGACAATGCAAATGCACGAAAACAAACAAAAAATTGAACGATTTCATGTCGGTGCGCGTATGTCAGAAATGGCTGTGCATAACGGAACAGTGTACTTAGCTGGACAAGTCACAACAGATGACAATTTAGATATCGCAGGACAAACCGCGAATGTGCTGGCACAAATTGATACTTTATTAGCAGAGGCCGGTTCAGATAAATCGCACATTTTAATATGTCAGATTTACCTCTCCGACTTAGCTAATTTTGCGGCGATGAATCAGGCTTGGGATAGCTGGGTAACGCCCGGCCAAACACCACCACGTGCAACTGTGCAAGCCGCGTTAGCTAAACCGGCATGGTTGATTGAAGTAGTTATTACAGCAGCAACGGCAGCATTCAAATAGATAAATTCCATGGTCTCAACAGTCACCAACAATAGCGAAAATAAAGACCATTTAATTGCAGGGCTTTCGGCTGAAGACGCGCAGCGCGTTCTTGCTGCGCTCGAATTTGTTGCCCCCATTTACGAAAATGCGGAATTGGTGACGGGACAAAATGCATTGCAATTTGCTCGCGGTGTTGCAACAACGTTGGGTGCACTGAGCAGCGATGCTGATTCCCGCATCGCTAGTTTGCTGTTTGAACTTCCACAAATTGACCCTCAGGCAGCCGAAAATATTGAGTCACGTTTTGGAAAAGATATTTCAGATTTAGTCGATGGAGTACGCAGCCTGATGCGTTTAGCCGCATTACATTTAAAGCAGCAAGCAACGGTACCGGAGTCGGGTCGTAATAAAAATGCAGCGCAACAGGCTTCCACTCAGCTTGAAACGTTGCGCAAAATGTTATTAGCAATGGCTTCGGATATGCGCGTGGTGCTAGTACGTTTAGCTTCACGTTTAGTTACCTTGCGTTATTTTGCTGAGAGCAAACGGTTTGATGAAATTAGCAAACAATATGCCCGTGAGACGACTGATTTGTACGCGCCTCTCGCTAACCGTTTAGGTGTTTGGCAAATGAAATGGGAATTGGAGGATCTTTCTTTCCGATTTTTAGAGCGTGAGTCTTATACAAACATTGCCAGAATGCTGGAAGAAAAACGCGTTGAGCGTGAAGCATTTATCGCCAAATCGATTGCTCGTCTGCAGCATGAAATGAACGAGGTCGGAATTAAAGCAGAAGTGTATGGTCGTCCTAAGCACATCTTTAGTATTTACAACAAAATGCACGGCAAAAATATCAGTTTTGATGAACTCAATGATGTGCGTGCGTTTCGGATCATTGTTGATGATATCAAAGCCTGCTACACCGTTTTAGGCATTGTGCACAATATCTGGATACCCGTTTCTGAAGAGTTTGATGATTACATCGCACGACCTAAACCGAATGGATATCAATCGTTGCATACCGTTGTTATCGCGGAAGATAACCGCGGGTTTGAAGTGCAGATCCGAACCGGAGAAATGCACCATTTTGCCGAATACGGCGTGGCTGCGCATTGGCGTTATAAAGAAGGTGGCAGCTCAGCAGGACATGAATACGATGAAAAAATAGCGTGGTTGCGCCAATTACTGGCGTGGAAAACCGACATGACCGAAGCCGTGGTCGGTGATGATGATGTGCAACGCGAATGGGTAGAAAAACTCAAGTCAACTACGTTGGATGACCGTATCTATGTCCTGACACCCCAGGCACGCGTGATTGAGTTACCGAGCAATGCGACGCCGATTGATTTCGCATACCATTTGCATACATCCCTGGGACATCAATGTCGCGGTGCGCGTGTTGATGGTGTGATGGTGCCATTAAATACACCGCTGAAAAATGGTCAGACGGTGGCAATTATTAGCGCAAAAAAAGATCTGGAATCGGGGCCATCACGTGACTGGTTAAATCCGGAGTACGCCGTTGCTGCGCGTACGCGTTCAAAAATTCGTGCCTGGTTTAATGCACTGGATCAGCAAGAAACCATCAATAAAGGTCGTGCGTTAGTTGAAAAAACCTTGCAGCGCGAAGGTAAGACCGTTATGAATTTAGAGGAGCTGGCACGTAAATGCGGCTTTGATAAAGTGGAAGAATTGTTTGTGTCGGTAGGCAAAGAAGAATTCAGCTTACGTCAGATAGAACATATATTGCATGACGTTGTAACTGAAGCCGTATTTGATGAAGTGTTAATTAATAAAAGCCGTTCGTCCAGCGTAGTTCAGGGTGCTAAGTCCGGCGTGTTGGTGGTGGGAACGGAAGGTTTGCTGACGATATTAGCCAGGTGCTGCAAACCCGCACCGCCGGATGTCATCGTCGGTTTTGTAACGCGTGGCAACGGTGTATCGATCCACCGCGCCAATTGTAAAAACTTTATTGAAATGCGTAAAAAATCACCGGACAGGGTGATTCCGACTACGTGGGGTGAATCTGAACGGGAAACGGTTTATCCGGTTGATATTTACGTTTTAGCGCAAGATCGTCAAGGTTTATTGCGCGATATTTCTGAAATATTTTCACGTGAAAAAATCAATGTGATTGGTGTCAGCACGCAAAGTGCAAAAGGTCAGGCGCGGATGTCGTTTACTGCGGAAATTGGTTCAATAAAGCAATTGCAGAAAGCATTGACCGTGTTGCGTGAGGTGAGCGGTGTGCAGGATGTGCGGCGACAATAATTAAAATTTACACCAGTGTTCGACCAATTATCTTTATAAAATCTCACCTGTTTCAACCACTACGAAGTCAAAAAAATTAATCACTGCGAACATCAACCTCAATATTCACCTTGATAGGAATAACCGATGCCATCTGTTTGGGTAATATTTTTACGTTTAACTGAGTAGCTGCTTCGCCTATTTTTGGATTAGCGTAATAGCTAGTGACTAACGTGGCGCCTTTAATTTGACTGGCTTCAATAATCTGTAATCCATTCTTATCCTGGCGTAGCAATTCATAATCACTTAAAAAAAGTACACGGTCTTTTTCTTGGGAAGTTAGTTTATCCAAAAAATCCAGTACTTGTTGTCCCTGCTTAAAGTGATGTAACCGCAAGGATGGGTATGTGTTTAGGAAAGAAGCAAAACGCAAGTCCCATGCGGTATGAATGGATTCATCATCATCGAGTATGACGACGATATTATCAGTGGCAAGATGAATTTCTTGTGCAATTTAGGTTGATGCAGCGATGCGTGGGACGGTGAGTTGGATGCTTGTACCTTTGCCTGAATCGGACTGGACGGCCATAGTTCCCTGGTTGTATTCCAGAGTATCCCAGATCTGTTGTAATCCTAAGCCATGGCCGTTTTCTTTACCGTCGGTAAAGCTCTGGCGTTCCAGTATTTTTTCTACTTTATCCCTGGGCATGCCTTTACCGTTGTCGTGCACTTTGACGATAACCGAATCAGCATCAGCGATTAACTGAATTGTGATTACGCCGTCATTTTTACCTTCGAGCGCATCGACAGCATTGTTGATCAGATTGGACATAGCACGTCTAAATTCGGTTGTCTGCAAATAAGCAAAGGCAAAATGCGCATCACTGGCAATCGTAGTTTCAAAGGTAATCGGATAACTATGGTATTGCAGTTTTTTTCACTCAATAATTGAACGATCAAATCAGAGATTAGGACAGGTTGAGGTTGCTCAATGCCGGCTGCTGCTCGCTGTTCTTCATTTCGATAGGTATTCAATAAATTATTAGCGATATCTAAAATACTTTCGGTTGCTCTTTTTATCATTGAGCGTTTACTTTCCGGCAGCTCATCACAAAACTGCATCATCATATTGAGTGCGCTTAAAGGAGAGCTGATATCGTGTGCGACTTTGTGTGCAAGCGTGATGAGTTTTATTTTTTCTTCGACAATAAGCCGTTGCATTTTGATTTCATTTTCGTGTTGCAACCGTTCTGCTAACCGTTGCAAACGTTCAGCTTCTTTTTCAGCTGTGATTTCAATTGAATTCCCTATCAGACCGATAATTTTTCCGTCTTCATCACGTAAGGGCGACTTTAAAACCGTGAAATAACGTAGTTTCCCTGTTCGTAAATCCTCAATAACTTCTTCCTGTGAAAGGGTCTGTCCTTTCAGAATTACTTCTTTATTGTGTTTAACTATCTTTTCGGCCATATGCTTTGGCCATATCTCCAGGGAAGTTTTACCAATTAACTCCTCAAAACAACTTGCTCCTATTGCTTTTAATGTATGGTCATTTGCGCCTAAAAAATGCTATTAATATCTAACCAGTAGATTGGAGCGGGAAGAATAGGTGCAATTGACTCTAGATTCTTAATAACGTTAGGCTTAGTGGGCATGGGCAATTTCTACGGTTAATGGTATAGATTTGGTGGCGAATTCTGTGAACACGGTCGCCGTCATTACCGGCCACTGAAAAATCTAATTCCACCAAGATAGCGGCTGTTTTTCCTGGACTGGCTTGATGGTGGTGCAATGGCGATTTCGTATAACCAAAGTTGGTAGAGCATCATATATAAATGAAGCTGATCACTCAAGATGTTGGAACTGTTTATTCCTGACACGCTCGGAAAATTTCTTTACGTGAAACATGAAATTTGCTATAGTTTCGCGCTTTTGGGGCGGTTAGTTCAGCTGGTTAGAATACTTGGTCGACATCCAAGGGGTCGGGGATTCGAATTCCTCACCGCCCACCACACATCATATTTATATAAGAGCGAGAAAGACATCCGGGCTATGACACCGCGAACTTCTACCTTACCTGGTACGCGACGCTAGTCGAGGATCTTTTTCTTTTGTTCTATCGAAAAAGCGCGGCTAGTCCGCGTTTTTTTTCATGTGCGCCCGGCAGGGCGCACTTACCTGGAGGTGAAAGTCCTCTGCTCGCCCGACAAGGGGAAGAGCTAGCCGAACGGCAAGGGTGTCGTGGGCGACTGCGAATCTGAAGGAAGCCGAAGGCAAAGCGTTGGTCTGACGAACAGGAAGCGGATAAGAGGCGTGATAGCGGGGTGAGGTGGCATGTATCACTAAAGCCCAATACTTGTA
>Ga0209512_1003182_pt1 | contig 15969 bp, 9 predicted proteins | sample frozenSSSSmetaG_FD_184142 | JGI IMG/M metagenome (GOLD analysis project Ga0209512, IMG submission 184142) | Glacier valley bacterial and archeal communities from Borup Fiord, Nunavut, Canada, to study Microbial Dark Matter (Phase II) -... | ecosystem: Environmental > Aquatic > Freshwater > Ice >... | reverse complement strand
TCATTTTGATAAAATCGTTGACCGTAAATAAAAAGACTGTCTGAAATAATAAAATATCCCGCTGAACATACAGAACAGCGGGATAATTTCATAACGCTGCAGCAAAAATTGAATAGTACCATTTTTCACCTTCACGCTCGCTACTCAACTGACTACAATACTTATACAACATTTAGTGACAGGTTAGAGCGTTTCAGCTGGATTTGATGAAATACTCTATAAATGTCCTCCTGGCTTGATTACGGCACGACAACCTTTACAATTGGCGAATAGTTATATCTACGGCTTAAAGCGTTTACATTAGCCCCTACACGTACATAATAAGTATAACCCGGTTTCACAAGAAGAGGACCCATGGTATAGGGTATCTTTTCGGAGTTGGCAGGCAGGCCTCTTGCTGTCAATTCTGCAGCCCAGGTTCTATTGATGGATCTTTTCGCACTGGCAGTCGCACTGGTACTCGATTGCGCCGTATTGTAATCACCTATGTTAATATTATTGGAGTTTCCACAAAATGTAGTAAGGCTTAGGAAAGGCCTAACCTCATAAAGATTGGGAAGTCCCGTAATAAGAGGAGCTTTCACATTGCAGGTAAAAGTCAAAGTTGGAGCCAAAGCTGTTCCGCCCAAGGTTGCAGTGGCATCCACTACCTGCAGGTAAGGTTTAACCGTAAAATCCTGTTGGGTCTCACTTCCCAATACTACTCCCTTTATTGTATCAACAGGCCAGAAAGGACCATCGTATGCAATCATGTCATACGTTCCTGAAAACAGCTTTGAATTATTATACACACCGTCTTTCTGAACCGGTATACTCTGATATGTGGCAACAGTTTTGTTCTTTTGTTCCCACGTCCTGTCAATGATTCGAATTTGCCAGTCGTTTTGATCCATCACCAAATTCGTCCCCGTATATGAATCGATCACATTTCCGTGTAACCGCGAACCAGGTTCATCCCAGTTATCGATCTTATTACAAGAAGCTAAGCTCAATAAGGTGGCTCCTATCACTAAATAAAATATTTTTTTCATATTTTTTTCTTATTTATATCAATAAATTAATATAGCGGATTCTGAGGCAGGAGATTCTTGTTCTTGTTGATTTCTCCCTGAGGAATGGGTTCATACGCAGCACGCTTTTGAGCTGAAATGGAACGGTTATCCCTGTTTATCTCATCAAGGTAGATATATTTGCCTTCATCGAAAACATAATAACACGTCAGTGCATGCGGATAATAAAGATTTAATACCTGGTCAGCAATGCGCCAAAGACGGATGTCCCACCAATACTGGTTCTCAACGTAAAGTTCGCGGGCTCGTTCATCGCGAATAAATTGCAAACTTTTCTCGATCGGGTAACCATAGGTCGAACTCACGGACTGGTCCAGAGTCGGGCGTGTTACCAGGCAACCTGCACGTACACGGATCTTTTCGATGTAATCCAGTGCTTCGCTCCTTAGACCCAATTCGTAAGCCGCTTCAGCCGTATTCAAATAGATTTCACCCAACCGGAATACAACCCATGACTGGCTTGACTTGTTAACATTTGCCTGGGCTGCACTCAATGCCGGATCAATGTATTTACGTATATAAGCACCCATCATGGCATTGTTTTCAGCGCTCCTGCCACTGAAAAACCCATGATCGCCCGTGACAAAAACACCTTGATATTTATCGCCCTTGTTGCCTAAAATGCGGTTTGACGTGGCGTTAACAGCAGCTGCGTTACTCCCATTTTTCGCATCTGATGCCGGCCCGGTAAACTTAACGTAAACGCCCCGCTGGATACTGAAAGTTTTTCCGCGAACGACATCGCCATCAAAATAGCAGGTACCCTTCAAACGGGGTTCCATCGCATTTTTAATGTCGCTACGATTCGTGAAACGGACTGGTTTTCCATCTGCGTCCGTGAGGGCGGGGAAGTCAAACTTCTGCATTATATCCAGTGTAGGACCAGCTTCGGTGCCTACAAAAGAAGAGAAATCCGGATTAGGCAACATCAGCGCATCATAGCAATGGCCATAAGTCTGCCCGTCATAACCTTTGCTAAACATCGTCTCGGGTGATGATTTATCCAAAAACAGGTTTGCAAAATTGGTCGCTTTATCCGGATAATTCTTTGTATACAAGGAATAAGGACCCTGTTCGACGATCTTTCCGGCATCGTAGGAATACTGGAAGAATTCATTTGCCTTGGCAGGGTCCATACCTGCAAAGCCTCCCTGTACTGCAGCTTCTGTGCTAAAACCCAGGTACTGCGTATATTTTGCAGACCTGCCTGCATAAAGCATCGAACGCGACATTAAAGCGGCAGCCACGTATTTGTTGGCGCGCCCGGATTCACTGGTTGCCACCATATTATCCATGGCAAACTTCAAGTCAGCATAAATGAATTTCCAGGTATCATACTCCGTATTACGCGGTACATTCAACACCGCCGGATCGCCGTTCACCGGATCCTGCACCTCCGTTACAATCGGCACACCCCCGTAACGTTTGGCCATCCCCTCGTAAAAGAAAGCGCGCAGGAAACGTGCTTCTCCCAATAAAGAGTTATAGGTAGCAACGTCATACTTGTCCTTGTAAGCGGGGAAATTATTAATAAATACATTCACAAGGCGGATGTTGTCGTATGGCCAGTAACCAAAACCATTACCCATCGCTACGTTCCACCCAAAAGTCTGACCGCACATTTGGTCCAGGCTATTTTTATAGGCCTGCCAAGAGTTGTTGTTGCCTGGTTGATAACCATTGTTTGGATTACCTGTACCATTTGCGTAATAAATAAAATCTTCTATCGGAAGTTTGAAATAGATACCCGTAAAATATTTTTTAACGCCAAATGCGGTACCGAATAGTTCGGGCTCACCTAAGATTCCTTTGGGATCCAACTGCAAGTCTTTGCATGAAGAAATGACACACCCAAGAATTGCTATAAATAATATTAATTTATGTTTCATAGTTCTCATTTTTTTTAGAATTTAACGACCACCCCTAGCGAATAGGTCTTATTGACCGGGTAGCTATAGTAATCCACATATGGGACACTATTAGTTGTTGGATCAGCACCCGCACGTTCTGGGTCTACATTCTTCAATCCGGTAAATGTCAATAGGTTATAACCACTCAGATAGACTCTTAAACTCTTTATTCCCGCTTTTGACAATAACTTATTCGGTAAGGTGTAACCAATTTCCAGGGTCTTCAAACGTATGTAGGAAGCATTCTGGACAAGGTTTGTCCCCGTATTACGTCCATCATGTCCGGTAACAGGGTAGTAACCCGATATCCATTTTGTTGCGGGACTAAAATAGTCTGCATTAGCATCTGCAGGGCGCCACCTGTCCAAAAAGTAGGATAAGGTATTTTGTCCGCCAAAAGACAAAGGGGAGGCAAGCAACTCACCATATTGGGCGTAAATCCCGTATGCTCCCTGGAAATTCGCTGCAAAATCAAAGTTCTTCCAGGAGACCCCCATATTAATACCATAGTTAAAGATGGGTAGACCGGACGTTGCGATCGGGTGGATATCATTGCCATCAACCACACCATCCTGGTTCCAGTCATTCAGGATCCAGTCACCAGGTGTTGTGCCCTGGCCTGTAGGAAGTTTGTAGTTTCGGGCTTCCTCCATGCTTGTAAACATGTGTGCTGATTCGTTGCCCCACCAGATATTGTTATAACGGCCGCTGGTACGGTTGCGCCAATAGTCGTACTGGTTGTTGGCAACCCCTTCAAGCCATTCGGTACGCATACTCCTTGTTCCGGATATCTGGCCACCTATAAAATAAGAGAAATCTCTGATTTTATTGCGGTAATCGAGGGAAAGTTCCCATCCGAAATTACGGTCAGCATTCAGGTTTTCCTGAGGCAGGTTAGCTCCCACGGTACCGGGAACCACGGAAGCGCTGGTTGCAAGCAAACCTGTTCGGTCGCGTCTGTAAAGTTCAAAAGAACCGCTCAGTTTATTTTTTAATATTCCAAAATCCACAGCTGCGTTGTACATCTTGATATGGTACCAGGTCAGGTTTGGATTGGGAATAGCCTGTGCTTGAACGCCCCCGTTCATTACACCGTTATATACCCAACTAACATTATTCGATAAGCCGTAGCCCAAAATTGGGGGATAATTGCTTGCTGAAGCGTCGTCGCCCATTTCCCCGTAAGAAGCTCTCAGTTTCAAATTGTCGATAAATGTAAAATTGTCCTTTATGAAATTTTCTTCACTCATGCGCCACCCTGCTGAAAGTGATGGGAAGAACCCCCATTGGCTGCCTTTCGGGAACCGGGAAGACCCGTCGTAACGGAATTTGAAATCAAACAGGTATTTTCCGCTGAAATCGTAGTTAAACGAACCGATCAAAGACTTGCTTAAGCGGTCGCCGGGGAGTCCACCCTGAGCTCTTTGATTGAGGTCTTCACCGGCAAACAGGTACTCGGAAGCAATCATTAACTCGCGGTAAGCGCTAAAACTGTCCCAGTTACTGTAGGCCTCTTCGACGACAAGAAAGCTGTTCACATTATGTCTGCCAAACTTGTTGATATAGTACAATCCCAACTGCATATCGGTATCGTAGTTGAAGTTAGCGCTTCTCTGTATAGTTGAAGGCGAATTTTTAGTCGAGGGCGCATAAACATCAGTTGCAGCATTATATACGTACAGAGGATATGTGTTTTTAAACGTTTTATTGTCAGGCAGGTACATGGAATAGTCGTACGACCCTTTTGCTGACAAACCTTTAATTCCCGGTATGTCGTAGGTTAATTGCATAGTGCCGTTTAGCCGGCGCGATTTGTTTACGGTATAACCAACTTTGTCTGTCGAGACTTCTGCAACCATGTTATGCCCGTCGTACAGCAGCGAAGCATCACCGTTCAGGTAAAGCGGATTGTCGTTTGCATAGATCGGTGCATCCGGGCGCATCAGCCATGTTGCCTTATAGGTCCCCCAGCCGGATCCGGTTGGTGACGTTTGGGTGTCCAGTATGGCTCCGACGGAGACCTTTGCTTTTAAACGGCTGGTAATCTGCGCGTCAACAGTCGAACGGAAATTATATTTGTCGTCATTAAAACCACCGCCTTTGTATGAACCTTCCTGTTGAGCGTAAGAAAGGCTCATGAAATAGCGTAACTTATCGTTTCCTCCATTGATGCTGATGTTGTGTTGTTGCATTGGTGTGGTCTTGTTGAATACAGCGTCCATCCAGTTATAGGACGGTTTTCCGTCAATGTAGGGCTGCATTTGGGCCTGAGTGAACATCGGGTTTTGGCGCGCTAAATAGTTATTGTTGAAGTTTTGAAAGGTTGACTCGTTGCGCAAGGTCATATAATCCTGGGCGTTTGTCCCCTGTGGCACATTCAGGAACTGTTGCAACGTATAATTACCGGAATAGGTGATATCCACTTTCCCGTTTTGCGAGGTACCACTCTTCGTAATTACCAATATTACACCGTTTGCTGCACGCAAACCATAGATGGCCGCTGAACCATCTTTCAATACGGATATGCTCTCGATTTCCTGCGGGTCCATACGGGCAAAATAAGCCTGGTCGCGGGTGACACCGTCAACGACAAATAAAGGAGTACCCATACCACGGATGTCAATCGTGGTATTGTAATCGCCCGGCGAGCTGCTCTTTTGAACAACCCTTACCCCCGGCAATTTACCGGTTAAGGCATTTAGCACATTCTCGTTTTTAGTAATAGCAAGATCTGCACTCTTAATTGTAGAAATAGCGCCGGTCAACGTTATTTTCTTCTGTGTTCCGTAACCAACGGCTACTACCTCATCCAAATCGATGGATGCGTCTTCCAGGACAACATTCACGGAGGTCTGGTTTCCGACTTTTATTTCCTGGGTTTTCATACCTATAAATGAGAACTGCAAAGATGCGTTTTCAGGGACATTGGCAAGAGTATACTTTCCTTCGTTATCGGTTATTACGCCAGAGGTTGTTCCTTTTATAATCACAGTTGCACCAGGAATCGGACTCCCTAAATTATCTTTTATTATTCCTGTAATTTTTTTCTGCTGCTGAGCTTCTGTCGGGGTTTGGCTCCCTGATTTTGATTGGCTCGCGGAAACCTGAACGCTCAATATTATGAGCAGAAATGTACAGACCCTTCGAAAGCAAAATCTTTTCTTTGGTAGATTCATTTTCATAAATTTTTATTCGATTAACATTTATAATTAACTCAATCAATGAGCATGACTTCATGCAAAATCTCTTTTAATGAGCAATTCTTCCTTTTTTGACTACATAGGCTTATTGAATTTAAAAATTTGTAATTTGGATGTCTTGTTCAATTTGGAATACAAATAAATCTTTTGCCTATTAATACCACGATTAATATTCAGTAAATGCAGGTATAATAATCTATTAATATTTTATTAATAGATTATTAATTTGATTTAGAGTAGTTTATTCCCATGAAAAAATATAAAATCGGGAAATTGAAGGTGACAGAGACAAAAATTAATTCATTTTTAATTGCAGTAGCGCAAATTAATTGAACATAATTTAATTAATTTTGAGAAAAATCAGGAAAAAAATCTCCTTTTAAAAATATGGCGAAATTTGGAAATTTGAAGAAAGGATTGTGTCGGAAGGTGAATTATTCTATTGTATCGTTGAACGAAACAGCATAATCAGTTCCTAATACGTGTTTGTATTCACGGCAAAATGAATCATAGAGATTCTTTGCTGTTCCTTTTTTCCCGAGGTGGTACAATACAGAGCATTTAATGGAAAATGCTTCATCATTCAATGGATCAAATAGTAGGATGCTTTCAGCCAGATAATATCTTAAATTAATATTGTCCTTTACAATGTTTTCAATAAATAGTGAACTGAGTCTGTCGATTGTTTCGTTAGCAAACTGTGATTTAAATGCATCCATCCATTCGGATTGTATATTGGGTAAAAATTCGCCAAATGATAATAGAGAGAGGAGTTTGTGAATTTCAGTTTCGGCCATGCCGGACGTTTTTGATTTTCTGATAAGATGCAATATTTCAGTATAATCACAGAAAATTGAGTCGTCTATTTTAATCTTCCATAACGAATTCTCATTTACGACCTCAGCTCCTCCGATTTCTTCAAGTACCGTTCGAAGTTTACTTATATTGACATTCCGGTTGTTTCGGGCACTTTCGCCTGATTTGTCGAACCACAATACTTCATCAAGTTTTGCAGATGATACACCTTTCCCATTTTTTATCGTGTACAAAAATAGGAATAAGAATAATTGCTTCAGTGTTGGGGGGAATGAAGCAGTGATATTGATACCTTTACGATCATAGATTTGAAATCCTCCCATAAAATAGATCGAGGAGATTGTTTTCCGTTCAGGTAATATGATTGGTACAATATTAGGATGTTCAATATGTTCGTCCAATTTCTCATATTTGTTGATCCTTTTTTTCCTCCAGAATAAAAAATACAAGCTAAAAATTAATCCTCCAACCACAAATAGCATTGTCAATCCAATAAACAATTTCCCGATTACCGGATCATTCTGATAAACATCTTCAGGCATTAAGGGAGGATAGGCAATGGAGTAAAGTGAAACATCCGAAATATTTGTAGTTACTGCAATCAATCGCGATGTTTTCTGGTCAAGGAAAAGCGTACTCCACGATTGTATATCAAGAAATTTATAGGGGATGGAATCGTTGTAAACCTGGTACACATTTTTCTCAATCCCGAATTTTGCAAGGTGCAGATAAGTCGCAAAATTGTCTCTATTATAAATCAATGTATAAAAACTATCTGATTGTTTGTCTGGAATGAGTTCTTCACATGGGACGAAAGGTGTTGAAGGTTTATCGAGCGTCCAAAGTTTTTTAAAAGAACAATCATTCAGGTTAAAGGAATATAGATCATAATAAAATTCCGGCGATAACTCCTGCCGGCCAGTCTTGCTTCCATAACCACCAAAGATTAGCATTTCGCGATTATTCAGAAATCCGGCACTCGTCAGGTATCGGGGCTGGATTTGGTCGCTTCGATCGGTTTGGCTCCAGGCTTTGGATTTTATATCAAATCGATTGATTATACTTTTATAGGTATAATGTCCGTAACCAAAAAGTGTTACTAACGAAGAATCAATTGGGGAAATGAATTTGTTGTGGTGCCAAAAGTTAGGTTCCTTGGTTGTTGAATCGCTAAACGACCATTTGTTGTTGGTAAAACTGAATTTACTAATTTCGGTAGTATTGAAATTATATGACCAAAGTTCGTTTGTATATTTGTTGAATAGAATTTGCTTCCCAAGTGCATTATAGGGTAGTCCACCTGTGAATAAGAGGGTGTCAAAAGCAAATGTTTTAGTTGAAAGGATATAAACAGCGCGGTTATTAATAAAAAATATCCTGCCATTTGCCTCGTCTTTTGTGACCCCCTGAATACTATCGATTTTAAAATCTTTTAATTTTCGCCATTTTACATGCTTATCAATGCTCCAGATCGGATTTTCTACGCTTGCTTCTTTACGGTTGATCTCATCGTAAACTTTAGATTGACCATGTTTCGATAGTTTCCAGTCGCTGATTAGCTTATTTTTCGCATCAAATATCCGAATGTTTTTTAATGACATGGGACAAACGTCGGTATTTAAAAAAGAAGTATTCCTGGATGCACCAAATACCACATCAAAATTCTTCAATCCGGAAATATCAGGGACAACTACTTCTTGTTTATTCCCGTTGAACGAAACTACCAATTTTGAATTCCGGACATCGATGTCTACTTTTATTTTTATCCATTGGTCAAAACTGCCATTAGGTACATCTATCCATTTGTAAGAGACAAGAACTTTGTCTTTCAGGACTAACCAGAAATTCGATGAGGTGGAAGCCAGGTTTGAAACCAGGTCAATATTAGTATGTTCATCACCAATAATTCGGAAAATATATCCATAGTATCCATCACCCCGACGAAAATTTGCTTCCATTTCCAATGAAAAACCATCCGGATATTTACACGCACCGGAAGGTGTCAGATGTAACGAAGTGCGTTTTTCCTGAATGACTTCATGGGATGAGAAGTACAATCCTGACAATACCTCGTCCTGACAAACGGCGGTTAATCCGTAAAATAGAATTGAAAATAGAATTATTAAAATCCTCACCTAAATACTGATTTTTGAAGGTTCAAATGTAACTAAATCCATATCACAAATGTAATTATTTGTTAAAGCCTATGGGGACATGATTTCAATGCTTAATTAGGGACACTTGCGATGACATATAAACAATAAACGTAAAATAATTCAGGAATAGGCAAAAGATTCTCACCATCAAAGAACTTCAATATTCCGATAACTAATCGTCAACTCATTTGCAATCAATTCCGCCCGTTTTAACACCGTTTCGGTATCCAGCAACTGCAAATCAAGCGGATAACCGAATTTTCTTAAGATTCGCTTAACCGTAATTTTTAATTTGACCTTTACGCTTTCTTTGAGGGTCCAGTAAAGGGAGGCGTTCTGCCTGATAGTTTCAATTAAAGCAACAGCCAATTCTCTCAATTTATCCTGCGTCATCAGTTCTTTGGCACTGTCGTTGTTGGAAACGGCTGTGTAAAAAGCATATTCGAAGTCGGTCAAACCAAGATGTTTGGCTTCACAATCCATATTGACAATCTTTTTGCTCAAATGAATAAGTTCATCAATTACTTCAGCCGCGGTCAGAATTTTGGCCTGGTATCTTTTAATGGCATTTTCGAGCATTTCCATTAACGACTTACCTTTGACGAGGTTCTTTTTCAAACGTGATTTTATCTCATCGTTCAAAAGCTTTTTAAGCACCTCAAGGGCAGTGTTTTTGTGCTCCAATCAATAGTAACCTTATTCATAATCCTTTGCGCATCTAAATCCAGTATTGAATAATGACGTTTCCTGAGTATTAAATGCCCTGCCAGTCGAGGTATAACTGTTTTCTCCGTTTTGATCAAAAAAGAACGAACCGCCCCGGATGACAATTAATTCAGGATTGTTTTGAAAAGGAATATCACTACCAGGATAAGGTTTGTAAATTTCCGAACACCAATTCCAAACGTTTCCTCCCATATCTGCCATCCCGCACCGCGTTTCACCAAAATGACCAACCGGAGAAGTGAGGTCAAATCCATCTAATCCCTGCTTTGCAGAAAGATCTTTACCCTGCCAAACATTAGCCATATATTTCCCACCGATTATCAAATTATCACCCCAACTGAAACGGGAAGTACTCTTACCACCACAACGAGCTGCATACTCCCATTCAGCCTCTGTAGGAAGCCTTTTACCAATCCATTGTACATATGCTTTTGCATCGTTCCAGCTAACCTGAGTTACCGGATGATTGCCAGCCGCCGGAGATGATTTTTCACCAGTAGGATACTGCCAGTTTGCCCCTTTTATAAGAATCCAACCCGAAGTTTTAAAATCAAAAACACCGGAATCTCCAAATTTCTCAGCATCAGTTTTGAAGCCGGTTGCCTCAACGAAGCTGCGAAAATGACTTACTGTAACCGGATATTTATCAATTTTAAAAGATTGAACTGCAACCTTATGGACTGGCAGTTCATTCGGTAGGCCATTTACAGAACCCATCATGAACGTTCCACCTTTAAAATAGACCATCTCACCCTCCTTGACAGACACTGTGGTTTCTTTAATTTCTTTGGAACCAGTATTCTCATTGTTGGTCTTAGATTTACCTCCCTTATTATCAGAACAGGACAACAATGCAATTGACAATGCCAATATTAAACTACGAACAATCATTTCTTCTTGTTTAATTTTATTTAATTGTACTACTTTTTTACGAAATTATTAAAAGCATTATAAGTGCCACCTGTACGCTCACGTTCCTCGTAATCGGACTGTTTCTTTACCCATTGTTCAGCCAGTACTTTCATCCTTACATCGGCATGTTCAAAAAATAGCTGGTAGGCACGGCAAAACCTGGGTTGTCTTTGGTCGTTCGGATCCTTGATCCGATCTTTAGTACAGCCACCAAAACATTTCGTATACCAGGGGCAGAACTTGCATTTGCGGGGAAGTAAAGCTTTGATTTTGCCAAACTCATCCTGCTTTTTTGAATTGAGCATATCAGTGATTTTGCTCTGGCGGATATTTCCAAGCCGGTGACGGGGTTCAACAAAGAAGTCGCATGAATAGACATTCCCATTGTGCTCAATAACAACGTAAGGCCCACATTCTTTCATCATTGTACATTCAGGTGATTCTAATCCCACATAACTGTGAAAAACAGATTCGAAGTGGCGAACTGATGTAGTTGGCTCACCATTTTTGAAATCGTTGATCCATAAATCAAAAAGCTTGATCAGAAATTGACCGTATTTTTCATCGGTCACTGAAAATGGCGCTGCTTTGGATGGATCATCTTTGTCTGTCTCCACGATCGGGATAAACTGCATCCAGGTAAGTCCAAGATTTTTATAGTAGTTATAAAGCTCTTCGGCATAATTACACGAGTAATCGGTAATGCAGCACATCGCATTGACTGCGACCCCTTCATCCAGCAACATTCTTGCTACTCCCTCCACCTTCTCCCATGTCGGATGAAGTCCCTTGTCTAATCTATGACGGTCGTGAATATGCTTCGGCCCATCGAGTGAAAGACCAATCAACCAGTCATACTGTTTAAAAAATTTAGCCCAATCGCGATCGAGTAGTGTACCATTTGTCTGGAAGCCGTTTCCTACAGACTGTCCGTGACCAAATTTCTTTTCAAGTTCAATTGCTCTTTTGTAAAAATCCAATCCCATCAAGGCTGGTTCGCCACCCTGCCAGCCAATCGAAACCGCGTCGCCCGACTGTTGCATTACCTGCCTGATCATCTCTTCCTGGATCTCCGGGGTCATCCTGTGAACCTTGGTTTCAGGGAATAGTTTTTCTTTCTCAAGGTAAAAACAATAAGTACAACCCAGATTGCAGTCTGGACCAGACGGTTTAACCAAAACAGAGGTTAATGGCCGATGTTTTTGCGCCATATTTTTATATATTTAATAACTCAACATAAATGTAACCGTCTAAATTATATTTTTTTCAATCATTTACTTATTATTAGTTCTTATAACAAGAAAATAATTTTATCTATACGATACTTTCAACAAGATGTCTAACGAACTAAAAAGGCTACCATTTGAAGACTTTTTCAATTGGTAGCCTTGGAATAATGTTATTCTAAACCACTAAATTTAGTTGAGAAAATGGTTTTAATAATCGTATTTTGCAATTTACAATCTGTTTAGATTGCCCTTTTTCCAAGGACATTAATAGCGCAAATACTTTAACTAATAAATCATTTTTCAAGTTGATTTTCAACAGTTACAATACTTGCCTGATGCTTTTCAAGAATTATTTTCATTTCTGCTAAGATATCAGGATGCTTATCTGCAATATTATGCCTTTCAGATGGATCAATATTTAGATTATAAAGCAATGGCGGATCCTGCACTGTAACAACCTCACTACCATATTCCGGTTGTGTCCTGAAATGTGCCTTGTAATCACCTTTTCTGATGGCGAATATCTGAACATCACGATAATAAAATACTACATCACGAGGATCTTTACCTGTACCGAATAAAACCGGTGAGATATCATAACCATCATAAATCCTGTCATTTGGAAGACTAACATTGGCGAGTTTACAAAATGTAGGTAACAAATCCATTGTTGTTCCCATTTCCATGATTACTCCCGGCTTAAGCACTCCCGGCCATCTGAAAATAGTAGGTTCCCTCATTCCTCCTTCATATGTTCCCCCTTTACCTCCTGTAAGTAAACCTGCACTTCCTCCTTGGTCCTGAAAGACTGTCCAAGGACCGTTGTCAGATGTAAAAATTACAAATGTGTTCTTATCCAGTCCATTTTGTTTTAATGCTGCCAGGATCTCCCCGACGCTCCAGTCCATTTCTTCAATTACATCACCGTATATACCCCTGAGGCTTTTATTCTCGAATTCTTTTGATCTGAACAAGGGAACATGAGGCATTGAATGTGCCAAATAAAGAAAGAAAGGTTTATCTTTATTCTGTTTGATGAATTTTGTGGCTTCCTGGGTATATCTTTTTGTTATGGTAGTTTGATCAGCAGGCCTCTCAATAACCTCCGAATTTCTCATAAGCGGCACATTGAAATAATCAATCTTTGGGCTAGTCACATATGATATATAATTGGCGGTTTCTTTAACATCCATATCATTGCTGTAAGGAATTCCATAATAGTAATCAAACCCATGCGAATTGGGCGCAAATTGCGGCAGGTGGCCCAAATGCCATTTCCCTATACAAGCAGTTGCATATCCTGTTGTTTTCAAGGCTGATGCAATTGTAACCTCTTTTTCAGGCAGTCCTCCTGTTGAATTGGGGAATAAAACCCTACGTTTTTCGCTGCACATCCCTGTTCTAATTGGAAGTCTCCCTGTTAATAAACCCGCCCTGGAAGGAGTGCATACTGGTGCCGCCACATAAAAATTCGTCCATTTTTGACCTTCTGATGCCATTCTGTCAAGATTGGGTGTTCTAATAGTTGGATGGCCAAAAACACCCACATCTCCATACCCCATATCATCAGCAAGGATGATTATAAAATTGGGTTTTGAAGTCTTAACTTTCTCTGCTGCAAACAAATTTTGATGGTTCGCTAATCCAACTGATAATAGGCCGGAAATTAAGATGATACTACTACTCTTGTTTTTCATAATATGATATTTATGACAATTTATTAATTTGTTCCTTGTTTTTCCCATGGAATTGCTCCTGCTATTCTTATGTGTTGAGATAAAGCGGATTTCAACTCCTTAAATTGTGGCAGGTTTATATCCAGTAGATTCTTTTCCAACGGATCATCCACTATATTGAAAAGTTGATAATTTTCGAAGGGTGTATTTTGCAACAACTTAAATTCTCCCTTACGCACAGCGTAATAGCACATACCTCCGTAATTGCCTCCTTCCCTTCTCATGAAAAATACCATCCGGTTTTCTTCCTCTCCTGTACTCTTGCCGAGAATACCCGGCATAAGATCTATTCCATCTATTGGATGCTTCACTTTAATTCCAGCTATCGAACAAATTGTAGGGAAAAAATCCATTGTTAAAGCAAGTTTGTCATCAACTCCTTTTTTTAGCATCCCATTCCAAACTATACAGGTTGGCACCTTAATTCCCCCCTCATAAAAATCTTGTTTCCCCCCTCTGAGATTTCCATTGGATGCCCCACTTGGAAGATGGCCACCATTATCAGAAGAAAACACGATGACTGTATTTTCATATTGTCCTGATTTTTTCAAAGCCTCAATAACCCTTCCAATATTGTAATCAAGATGTTCGACAAGAGCCACATTCTTTGCCCGCTTCTCGGTAATATTTTCCTCACGCTTCTTTACTTTCTCCAACCATTCAGAGGGAGGTTGTATCGGAAAATGTGGGGCATTGTATGCCAGGTATAAAAAATACGGTTCCTTTTCCTTCGCTTTTTCAGTAATGTAATCTATTGCCCAATCCGAAAAAATATCGGTTGCGTGACCCTGAGGCTCAATTTCTGTACTATTTTGACGCATATAATTAACACCTTCACGCAGATGGGTCCAGTAATCATCCATCATATCGCTCAGGAAACCATGAAAAAAGTCGAATCCACGTTCATTTGGAAGGTTGGGTGTTTCCAATCCTAAATTCCATTTGCCAATGATTGCTGTTTGGTAGCCAGCTTTTTTCAACATTTGAGGCAAGGTAACTGCGGTTGGCAGAAGGTATCCCCAATTGTCATTTTTATTACCGCGCACAAGGCCGGGTACTCCAACCATATCCGGATAACGACCGGTCATCAGGCTGGCGCGCGTTGGTGAACAAACAGTGCAACTGGCGTAAAAATTTGAAAGCCGAATCCCTGTGTTGAAAAGCTGATCAATATTTGGAGTATGGATATCTTTTCCACCTTGACATGAGAGATCTCCATAACCCAAATCATCAGTTAAAATAAAAAGAATGTTAGGCTTTTCATTTTTTGTAATGGCCGGGGAGCCAAAAAGTGAAAGGCTGCATAAAAATGATGGAATTGTCAGAATTAATTTGTTTATCATGTTGACTATTGTTTTATATATGCAGGTCGGAGCTCTTTTGTCAAAGTTGCATCAAAAGAAACGGCTTGTCTGCGTAAATTTTTAACAATCTTCTGATTGGACTCCGAAACATTTTTGGTTTCACCAATATCAGATGAAAGGTCATAAAGCCAAGGAAGTGAGGTTGATGGTTTGGTATCCAGCAAAGATTCCTTAACAGGTTGTTTGCCGGCCCATTTTTCACTTGGTTCAAGAAAGTGTAGTTTCCATTTTCCTTTCCGTATTGCAGCCAGTTCGCCATCCCTGCCGTAATAACAAAGAAATGAATAGGAAGATTTTGCATTTTTATCTGTCAGGAGCTGGAACATATCCTTCCCGTCTATTATACGGTCAGCAGGGATTTTTGCACCAGTGATATGGGCCAGCGTTGGAAAAAAGTCCATCATTGTTGCCATTTCACGACAAATACTACCTGCAGGGATTCGCTCTGGCCAGCGCACAATGAGTGGTTCCCTGAAGCCTCCTTCCCACGTACTGCCTTTTCCTCCGTGCAATGGAGCAGCTGCTACTCCTGATGGTCCATTATCCGAAGTAAATATTACAATAGTATTATCAAGGATCCCGACATCTTTTAGTTCCTTTAGTATTTCGCCGCAACTCCAGTCAAGCTCCTCGGTCATATCACGATATAAACCGTTTATTCCTTCGTGTCTGCGAAATTCTTTTGATGCAAATAATGGAATATGTATCGCACTGTGCGCCAAATACAAGAAAAAAGGTTTTTCTTTATTTTTCCTGATAAATGAAATCGCTTCCTGAGTATAATTTAATGTAATCTGATCGTATTCAACATCACTATTCTTTTTTATCAGGGTATTATTTCGAAACAAAT
>Ga0209512_1003180_pt1 | contig 15973 bp, 18 predicted proteins | sample frozenSSSSmetaG_FD_184142 | JGI IMG/M metagenome (GOLD analysis project Ga0209512, IMG submission 184142) | Glacier valley bacterial and archeal communities from Borup Fiord, Nunavut, Canada, to study Microbial Dark Matter (Phase II) -... | ecosystem: Environmental > Aquatic > Freshwater > Ice >... | reverse complement strand
CGCTCAATTTGCGTAACGGCTCCACTTTTCGACGGCTCATTGGCTTACTCACTTTCACGCCACTCTGTTCGCTACAATCCATTCTACAGCACCTTTATGTCGCTACGCGTGCCACTTGACCCACTAGCGGGTCACTTGGCTTGCGGACTGCCTGAGATCGCGTATCGAGAGATCACGCGCGGCCAGACGCTCAAGTTCAGCCCGTGCAGCACCGCGTGCGGGCATCAGCACCCGTTTCTGGCAGTTGAAAGCCGACGCATTTTACCAGCGGCTACAACGTCCGCGTGACCCCGATAACCACATTTCACACAGCAAAACGTTTGCTGGTTAGGGCGGTTAGCCGGGTCGGCGTAAGGGCAAATCAGGATTCAGCATTCGCCAGCCGCCGTGAGGCACTCCCACGCATTGCCCTGATCAATTGAAACGTAGTGCCCATGGCTTTCCGTTTCAGCGTATAGCGTTCGATCATGCGCGTATTCCGGCGAAAGACGCACTGCTACCACGGGCGCTAACGCACTGTCGAAGCCGCATTCGCGCCATGCCCGACCACCGTTGGCACTCCGAAAAATTCCCGTACCCGTGCCCACGTACACTGTCTGATCGTGTTCAAAATCCGGCGAAAGTGCCAGCGTCAGCACATCCAGATCGAGCAGCCCAAAGTTCCAGGCTGTCCAGTGTGTGCCGCCGTCCGTGGAACAAAATACGCCGTCTTCCAACGTTCCAGCCAGCAGCGTATTATCGATCGCAAAATTTGGCGAAACAGCCAGTGTCGAGACGAGCGGCGGCGGTTTGGGGAGCATGGCTGTATGCCAGGTTGCGCCACCATCAGCGGAGCGCAGTACGCCACCGTTGATGCCCGCGAACACCACCTGATCGCGCTCGAATGTTGGCGAAAGTGCGACGGCGGTCGTTGCCAGCGGCTCGCTCAGGTGAAGCGCATTATACGCGGGCTGCCAGCTTGCGCCGCCATCTTCAGAACGGTACAGCCCGGACAGCCGCGCCGAAAAACATATTCCGTCGCGCTCGAAGGCAGGCGATCGCGCTAATCCGTACACCACATCGTCTGCATCAATAAGCGTATTGGTTAACATATATTATCCTGGTTGATGAACTTGCTGCGGTTTGCGGTGATGAACGAGCACGTCTACCGTCAGCGCTAACGCCGCCGTGGTGATCGCCGTGTAGACTGCCTGCTTCTGGACATCAGCAGCATCCAGAATGCCAGCGTCAACCATATCGACTACCCGCCCAGATATAGCATCGAAACCACAGCCCGGCGCGCTTTCGCTCAACGTCGCCAGCGTATCACCGACATCGTAGCCCGCATTGAAAACGATGATCCGCGTCGGCTCGGACAGCATATTCAACAAGATACGATATGCTGCGTGCGAGTCGGGATCGGCGTTCTGCGCCAGCTGCGCTTCAAGCATCGGGCGACAAGCTCGCAGCGCCGTTCCGCCACCCGGCAAGACGCCGCTTGTGACCGCCCGCCGGAGCGTATCGGCTGCGCGCTGCGCCAGCGCTTTGCGGGTTTCGAGCGCGTTTTCGGTGGCCGCACCGACCCACAACGTCGCGGCGCCGCCCATCAGCTTGCCGATCCGGTCGCGGGTATGCTGGCGGGGCGCGGCGTCCGTTTCCAACTCGAACTTTGTTTTGAGCATCGCAATATGCTGTCGCAAGCGGCGTGGGTCGCTCTTTCCGCCGCTCAGCCCAAAGTAATAAGGAGTTGCCCAGGCGCGGCGCGCACGGCCAAAATGCGCCGGGGTGACCTGACGCAGCGTATCGCCTGCCGCACTGATGAGCGGTTTGCCACCCGTCAATATTGCCAGATCGTCCATCGCCCAGGCGTACTCGTTGAGTGTTGTGCCGGGCGTTCGGACGGCCATTAATTGGAGCTTTTCGGGGTGTTTGTTGGCAAGCGCAAAAGTCGCACTGACAACATCCGACAAATGGCGCGCCACGATCACCAGCGCCTTGATCCCGTTATCGAGGCAGCTTTCGACGATTGGCAGCAAGGCGCGTGGATCGTCCAAATCGAGGTCGGTGATCAGGATCGCCGGGTTCTCGAACTCGGTGCGCAGCGTAAGCGAGTCCGCGATCATCTCACGGGAGAATAATCCGCTTTTCCAGTGCATCCCTTCGATGTATTCGCGCTCCAGCTTCTGGGTACGCCCGGAACGCACTTCAAGCTGCCCATAGCCGCCGATTACATCGAAAATTTCGCCAAGCAGTGCGGCCAGTGGTGGGTCGGCGCACACCGACAGCGCAATGTTCGTCAATTGATCTTTGCCAGCGGCGGGCGTCGTCATGCGCGCCAATTCACTGACAATAAGCTGTGCACCACATTCGAGATGTTCACGCAGGCGCATGGCGTCTCCGCCTGCCGCGAGGTACTTCACGCCTTGGGCGTACACCGTTTGCAGCAATACCGCCGCCGTTGCCGTACCATCGCCAAATTGATCGTGCAGATGGCAGATCATGCCGCGCGCCAACATAGCGCCCATATCGGCGTCACGCTCCTTGAGTTGGATAATCCGCCGTGCGATCACGCCGCCGCTGTCGAGCACTTCGGGCGTGTTGCGCGTCAGCAGCGGGTCGATCGCCACTGTGCGGGGCAGCGGACCGAGCGTCGGACGGATTGCAGATGCGATCTGATCGATGCCGCTTTGCAGCCCGTGGTGAGCGGTTGGCTGAAACACCAAACGCTGGACAGCAGGCTCTGTTTTGGAAATCCCAGGAATTTTAGAAGTCGTCATAAGTCAATTCACTCTTTGTGCACCGCGCACATGATTATTTATTTTTACGACCAGATGCGTTTCAAAGGATACACATCCAACGTGCGCAGCCGTGCCTCGCCACCAAAGGCGAACGCTTCAAGCTGATCGCTGGTCGGGTCGGGGAACACCTGCACCGTGAGCGCCACTTCGCCGTCCGCGCCGAACACTTCGACCGATGCCCAATCGACCAGTATCCGCAGTTTGAGCGTGCCCGCTTCTAATGACCCCGCTTCTAATGACAAGGGCGACTGGTACACATCGGCAAAGCCGCTGGTGAAATCGCTGACGCCAGCGTTAGTACGATCCACGAACAACGTCTGGCTGCGCACGTCATAGCCGATCGTGGTTGCCTGTTCGCCATCTTTGAGTACTTTCAAACCAACCACCATCGCGCTACCAATCTCGATCTCGGCCACGATGTCCATCACCCTGCCAGTCACGCCGGAAAGCACATTCTGGCCGGGCGTCAGGCTTTGATCGCGCCAATGCTGACCGTCACCGCGCAATTGCTCGATTTGCGGAATCGGAGCCTGGATCAGCCGGATGCCAGCCGCCGTTTGTCGCAACGTCAGCACGCGCGGGACGGTCATCGTGCCGCGCCATGTGGGAGTCGGCGCTTGACGTGCGTATTTCCAGTTATCCATCCAGCCGATCAAAAGGTGGCTGCCATCGGGTGTATCGTTCCAGGTTACGCTCGCATAGTTGTCCGGCCCGTGATCGAACAACAGCTTGCTGTTGGCCGGGTTGCTATTAGTGAAGGTGCGACCGTCGAAACTGCCGATGAAGTATTGCGTGCCGGGTGACATGCTGTTCGTCAATACCCAATGCGTTTGGCCATCAAGCGTCATTGGGAACAAATCGGGGCATTCCCAGGTGCCCCAATGGATGCCCTGGCCGACGCCAAAATCGCTGGCGAACGTCCACGTAATCAGGTTGGGGGATGTGTACAGCTTGACTCGATCGGCTGCGGCAAGGATCATGACCCACTGTTTAGTTTCCGTGTGCCAAAACACTTTAGGGTCGCGAAAATCTTTGCCGCCCACCGGAATCACCGGGTTTTGCGGGTATTTGGTCCAGGTGCGCCCTTTATCACTGCTGGCAGCGATGCCCTGGCTTTGATCCTTGTACGAATACACCGCGATCAGGCCGCCGCCGGGCACCAAGCCGCTCGTATTATGCGCGTCGTTTACCGCGCTGCCTGACCAGATGGGGCCGATCGCATCGGGATAAAGCGCGATCGGCAAATGCGTCCAATGGATTAAATCAGTGCTGACAGCGTGTCCCCAGTGCATCGGTCCAGCGTCCAGGCTGTGCGGGTCGTGCTGATAAAACAGATGATATTCACCCTCGTAATAAATCAGCCCATTAGGATCGTTCATCCAGTGATCGGGTGGGCTGAAGTGAAACTGTGGGCGGTACAACTCATCGTAACTGACAGTCGGTTGAGTCTGAATACGCATCGGGATGCTCATCGAAAAAATTCCTGTTGCAGAGTAGCGTAAAAACAGCGCAGAAAGCCCAAGCAGGCGACGGCGGCTGAGCGTCGGTCCAGCATGATTCGCACTCGTAAAACCTTTGTTCGGCATCAGCCTTTGAGGCCACCCGCCATTAAGCCTTCGATCAGGTAACGCTGTCCGAAAATGTACACGATCAGCACCGGGATCATGGACAGCACGATACCCGCCAGCACGACCGATATGCTGCCTGTTCCCATGTAGCCTTGCAAATCGAACAGCCCCAACGGGATCGGAAAGTGCGCTTTGGTGGACATGAAGATCAGCGGGCGGAAAAATTCATTCCAATAGGCGTTGAACGCCAGCACCGACAGAATAGCAAGGCCGGGCGTGACCAGCGGAAAGTAGATGCGGAAAAAGATTTGCCACTGGTTCGCGCCGTCGATCATGGCCGACTCTTCATACTCTTTCGGAATCTGCATGAAGTATTGACGCAGCAAGAACGTCCCAAAAGCAGTTGGCAGCGCGGGCAAAATCAACGAAAACAGCGTGTCGTTGAGCTTGAATTGGCTGATCAGCATGAACACCGGGATGATCGTTGCCTGGAGCGGGATCATCAGCGTCGCCAGCACCAGGTAGAACAGCAGGTTTTTACCCGGAAATTTCAAGTGGGCGAATGCATAACCCGCTAACGCAGCGGTGAACAACTGCCCTAGCACGATGCTCAGGGTGATAATTGCGCTGTTCAGAAATTGATTCCAAAATGGAATCTTGACGAACACTTGCTGATAGTTGCTGAAATCCGGGTTGACCGGAATCCACTGCGGGGGCAGCGAAAACGACTGCGCCGGTGTGCGCAGTGAGGTTGCCAGCACCCACACGAATGGGGCAAGCATGATGAAGCTGATCAGCAGCAGAACGCCGATTTGCAAGCGCCTGTCAAAGCGCTGCCCGATGCGTCCGCGCAGTGCCGCGATCCCTTGTGGGCGGGGTACGTTCGATTGAAGCGTTGGTACGATTGGCGAGTTGGTGGTAGCCACGTTTATTTCCTTTCTGAACCGGGTCGATCGGTCGAGTTATTGATAGAACACCCAACGGCGGCTGCCCACGAACTGAATCAGCGTTACCAGCATAATCAAGATGAACAGGATCACCACGACCGTCGAACCGTAGCCCAGTTCTTGTTGTTGAAAGGCCGATTGGTACACGACCATCACAGCACTGCGGCTCGCATCGCCGGGGCCGCCGCGCGTCATGACATACGGTTCATCGAACACCTGTAAAGCGCCGATGACGCCCGTTACAGCGGCAAAGAAAATCGTTGGGCTGAGCAGCGGCAGCGTCACCCATCGCAAGCGCTGCCAGCCGCGCGCGCCGTCCAGGTCTGCCGCTTCGAGCACTTCCTGCGAAATACCTGCCAAACCGCCGATGAACAGGATCAGCGTAAAGCCGACATTGTGCCAGACAGCGGCGATCACGATCGTGATGAGCGCCCAACTGGACGACGTGAGCCACGGAATACGCGCGATATGCAGAAAGCTCAGATAATAGTTGACGACGCCGAAATCTTTGTTGAACAGATAAGCAATCGTGATCGACACCGACGCGCCCGACATCAGAATCGGCAGGAAAAATGCCGTGCGAAAATAGTAACGCAGCAGACGGTTGGTGATGCGTTGGATCGAAAGCGCCAGAAACAACGCCAGACAGATTTGCACCGTCACCGCCATCACCACGAATTTGAGGGTGTTGCCAAAGCTGGTCAAGGCTTGTTGATCGTGCAGGAAGCGTTGATAGTTATCCAGGCCGGTAAATACGGGTGACGAGAACACATCCCACTTGAAAAAGCTCAGGCCGAGTGACACCAACACCGGGCCAGCAGTGAACGTGAGAATGCCAAAAATGGTTGGAATCAAAAACAAATAACCCAACAGCGCACGCCGCCGTGCGATCCCGGCAATGGTGCCTTCGCGCAGCAAGGCAAGCGGACCAAGCGGTGCAGGCGTGGCACTGAGATGCGTTGCAGAGGCCATAACAATAATCCTTTGTCAACTTCGCTTAGCACTATCTAAAACTTGTTTTCAGTGATGTTTCATCGCCGCGAGTCCCTCCCCGAAACCAGGACGGGCGGGGAGGGAATAAAGAGGCGATAGCGCGCTAAATGCTATTTCTGCGCGTAAATCGCTTCCAGGTCTTTCTGCATGGCGTCCAACGCTTGCTGCGCTGTCATCTCGAATGCCATTGCCGAACTGGTGTACTTGGTAAACACGTTCGTGATCGCGTCGGACTTGGCGGGCGCAGGGATGGGCGCTGTGTCCGGGTATTTGTCGAGCGTGTCGTAAAAGATTTTCCAGTTGGCGGGGCCGGTCTTTTCAAACCGATCCGCTGTCAGCATCGAGCGACGGGTTGGCGTAGTCAGGATGTACGGCGCGAACAAGCCATTGATGTTCATGCTGTCCAGCGTGACTTCATCCTTGAGGAATGCCCACACCGTATCTTTGGCGGTTGACCCTTTGCCCATCCAGTGACCGCCTGTCCCGAACTGATGCCGCTGCGATTTCCAACGCGGCATCAGTTGCACGTCGAACTGGCCTTTGGGAGAGCCGGTATTGAACAAGCCGCCCGCCCAGAACCCGCCCGCCGGAGTCATGCCGAGCTTGCCGCTGGTGAAGAAGCCCTGCAAACTTTGGCCGCCGCCCAGGTCAGCGGCAGGCGCGGTGCCGTCTTTGGTCATCTGCATGACAAAATCGAGCGCTTCGACGTTCGCCGGGTTGTTCGCCTGGGGTTTAGGCCAACGCCAACCGCCGCCGCGACCTTTAGCCGCCGGGTCATCCTTGTAGAAGCCCGACCACAACCAATCGCCGCCCGGCGCGCGTTCTTCCGTCAAGAGGTTGCTGCCGTTGACGAAAATCCACGGCATCCAGCTTCCCCACAGGCGATTCGTCCAGCCATAGCCAAACACATTGGTCTGGCCGCTGCTGTCTTTCTGGGTCATCGCCTTGGCATATTTGCTGAACGTATCTTTGTCCCAGTCGGGCGGCGGCGCACTCAGCCCGGCTTGCTTGACCAAGTCAGTATTGTAATACATGTTGGCGGCGTTGAAATCGCGGGGCAGTTCGTACAAGCTGCCTTCGTACATCATCGCCTCGACCAGCGACGGTGCGCAGTCCGAGAAGAAATTCGCCATGTCTTTGGCATCGCGCTTGACATACTCGTCGAGCGCAACCGATAGGCCATTGCCCGCGTACAGTTCAGCCGCTTCGGTCGCTGCATAACCAATGTCGATCGGCTGACCAGCGGCCAACATCGACAAGATTTTGCTAGCGATTTCAGCGTGATCGGCGCCGGTGATGTCTAGAAACTCGAATTGAACGTTGGGGTTGTTGGCGATGAAGCGATCGACCACTTTTTGATAGTTGTCTTTGTTTTCTTGCAGCCGCAGTTTAACGGTATCGAGCGCCATTGGGGCACGTACCGGCGCGGTCTCGGCAGCGGCCAGCACGCTGCCGACTTGCGTGCTCGCAACGACAGCAGCCGTCCCGACGGCAGCCATACGCAGCAGTTCACGGCGTGAAATTTGCTTGCCTTTATTATCCAGATTGCTCATTTTTGTTTCCTTTTTGGCAAACATAGGGTTTGCCATTTGACAGGGCTTGTCCAATGCTTGAATTCTGTTCAAAACGGCTCAAACTACTTTTATGCGCCAAACTGACTGTCCACCTCCCCGAAAAGCTGTAGAGCGCCAATTCGCCCTGGATTTTAATTTTACTCGCGTTCAAAGTGGGGTAGAGTAGTAGGGTATTCAAAGTTAGCGTAGTATTCGCAGCATTTGACGTAAAATTCGGATCGGTTCGTATAAAAAATTTAAGGTGATGTGATGTCGGTTGCTCAAAAGTTTTATACAACGCTGGTTGATATTCTATGCGAAGTTGGCGACCTTGAGGCGCAGGCTGGTTTATTACAAGCCGATCGAGTAATCGCACGGCGGTTCGGAGTGTCGGAAAGCACAACCAGAAATTGGCGGCGCGGCACCAATACGTTGATCGCGGCCAATACGATCCAGATGATCATTTTGTTGTGTGAGCAGATCGCGCCGCAGCGGGTGGCTGATCTGGAATTTATCAGCCGGTTGGCGCGCGGCGTACCCGATGTCAAGCTGGCTGCCGAGCGGATCGTCAATACGTTATCGGAACAAGTTTTTACCAACGGTGCGGATTGGCATATTTATTCCGGTCCGCTCAAAATGGCGCACGATCCGGGTGCTGATCCGCTGGTGCAAGTGCAACTCATGCACCAGGCGAGCTTAGTGGTCGAGCGCATTCTGGAGACGGGGATCGATCAGACCGATATTCCGTGCATCGGGGAGTTGATCCGCTATTCGGCGCACGGTTGGTTTTTGCGCGGCTTTCTCAAAACGCGCGAACTCAGCCTGAGCAGTCCACTTGGCAGCACGTTGATCGCCGCTATCGATCCGCTCGAAGCGGTGCTGTACATTGCTGATGGCTGCGCAAGTCCAGCTATATCGGCGGGTCGCCTCGGACGCGCCAAAGCCTACGTTGAACAAGCGCTTGCGCTGCTTCAACAGATCAACCTATCGGTCGCGCGGCATTCGGATGTGTCGCTCAGCGATGCATTCAGCATCATTCGCTCGTTTCAGGTAGGCATCGCTTGTCTGGAAAATCCGCATGAAGACCGCGCCGTGTTAGCGCAATTCGCGCAAGATTACGCGCATGGAAGTTGCGAAAACGAGTGGATTGAGAGCATCAAACAAGAAGCACTCGGTTCGCTGATGTTGGTACAGAAACAGTACGCAGCGGCGACCTATCATTATGGGCAAGCCACCTACTTGAAAGATTGTTGGGTGACGCGCCTGGGATTGCCATTTTGCGTGACTGCGCCGCATTTCTTGAGCGGCTATGCACGTCTGCAATATGAAGGGCCAACCGAAAGCGTAAAAGCGCAAATCGAAGAAGGGCTGCTCAAAACGTTGGATTTTGGCGCTGTGAACGATCAAATCAAAGGGCGCTTGTGCTATGCTGCCTTCTACGATAAATGCGAGGACTGGCAAACTGCTCAGTTTCACCGCCGCAAAGCGCGTGAAACAGCAATTCATCATGGCTTGATTGAATGGTACGGTTTGATCACGCGCATGATCGCATGAGATACTTACAGTGCCTGAAGTTGTATTTGAACTTGACTGCGTGATGCTTAGAACCGCCGCCATAGGTTTTGAGTAGCAAATGGGTGGTGGTCGGAAAGCGTTGAGACTGTTCGGTCATTTTTGACTGTTTACAACCCTTAGAAGGTGTTTTGAGTGCCCTCACCCAACCCCTTTTCCGTTGTAGTCCGGCAGCCGTTGACTCTCAGTACATAAATCGTTACAATCGTATTTTTGACTTGATCTTTATGAACTTTCAACACCTGGCAACATGGTTTGATCGCATTATAGCATGTTGACTAATGCAGCTAAGGGAAACTCAAACATGGACAAGCAGCATCCGACAGCAGATCTTGCGTTAAATATACTTTTAGACGATCTCACATCGAGTATTCACACAGCATTAGGGGATAATCTGGTTGGCGCCTATCTGCAAGGATCTTTTGCGGTGGGCGACTGGGATTTGGACAGTGATGTCGATTTTCTGATTGCTATTGATCATGAAGCCTCAGACACTGAATTATCAACCTTGCAAGCCATTCACGGGCGGCTTTATGATCTGGAGTCGAATTGGGCAAAGCATCTGGAAGGTGCTTATTTCCCAAAAGATTCACTGCGACGGCGGATCGAACCGCCAGCTCAACAGTGGTTTCTGAATAACACGAGCCGGGAGTTGATCCGGTCAGCGCATGATAACACGCAAGTAGTCCGCTGGATTGTGCGTGAATACGGGATTAGCCTGTATGGACCACCACCCAATAGCCTGATTGATCCGATCTCTGCGCATGATTTACGGCAGGAGATCATGAAGAAGATGCACAATTGGTCTCAGGAAATTTTTGCCAACCCGGATGAGCTGAATAACGGATGGTATCAGCCATATGTGGTCTTGAGCTTTTGCCGGATGCTGCACACATTGCAAACTGCGCGAGTCGGATCAAAATTGGCTGGAGCGCACTGGGCAAAAGGGGCACTTGCTCCGCATTGGAAAGATCTCATCCAGCGGGCATGGGATGAACGCCCTAACCCAACATTGAAAGCCCATCAGGAAGCCAATCTTGATGATGTTAAGCATACACTGGATTTCGTTCAATATGCGCTTGTCACAACTACAAAACCCGGCTATCTCCAGGAAATGCCAAAGCAAAGTTAAGGCATAAGCGGACGCTTGTGCAGGAGTCAAGTTCATCATTCATTGCTTGCCTTATACTGAACGGTTGAGGTTGGGCGATGGTCAGCAAGGTATAAACAAAGTTGCCATGTAGTCCAGTCGAAAATAACACTAAGCAGTTCGTGGTTAAGCTGGCTATAAAAATCCCGACTGGTAGTCAGCAGCAAGTATGGTTAGACGGTTGGTGATCAGCGTACCGAAGGTCAAGAAATATGTCGGCAATATCTTATTCGGCAAAAACAGCAGCCAGCTAGCCACACTGAGTGAGTCATTTATTCGAGCAACGTTACGAAGAAATTCTATTTGAGGTTTCGAACGCGGAAAAAATCACAATGACAAAAATCAATTGGTGTACGGTGAAATCAATTCAAACAACAAAAAACCCGCTCAGTGAGCGGGTTTCTGAAGTGACCCCGTTGGGACTTGAACCCAAAACCAATTGATTAAGAGTCAACTGCTCTGCCAGTTGAGCTACGGAGCCATGACTGCCTTTTCAGCGTCGTTGTTGATTTTAGCAGCTTCTAATCCAACGTCAAGGGCGAACCGTTCCGCCGGGATCGGGCACTGATACCAATCATCATTCTCTACCAGAATATTCAGCACGCCGACTTGTAGGCCGTCGGGCTGCTCGACAAGAGCTACGGCTTGCCCTGGATGCTCACGGGCAAGGCATATCAGTTGTTCAACGAAACGTTCTGCGTTCATAGCGCCTCCTAAAGCTTCAAAATCAAAAATGCAATTGTGCTGAATCCCGTACCGATCATCCACGTTAGCGACATCTGACGAGGTGTAGTGCTTTGGAACTGCGAAATGATCAAAACGAAAAGAGCATTGGCGGAAGCCGCCGTGTATACACGCAGGCATATATCCATAATCGGATTGCGATTTTTAACTTTCACAACTGACTCCTTTCAGATAAACATCTGCTGACAAAAGTACGTCCTTTCAGGTCGTATGAGCACCTGGTGCTCATCATATGCGCTGCTGCTCATGAAGCTGAGAAGCTGCGTTCCCACGAACTCCGTATACACAGGTGGGATTGATTCGACCACCTGATGCTTGCTGCTATGCTTGCACCAATCGATACCCAGGCCAATCAGTGCCTCAGCTTTCGTGCATAAATCGCCCGCAACACTGACCATGCCGTTAGCGTTGCCAATGGGTTGACGTTTACATGAGCACCGGTTCTCATGTGGGCGCAATATCACGTTGCTCTCAAAGAGTCGGTGACGCTGCACCCCGATCCCGAACTGCGTACCGCACACCTTGACCGCGTTTCTCGCCGGGCTGCCTTCAACGTTCTCAATCACGTAAGGTAGCCCAATTGCCACAAGTAAACGTTTTGTGGCAGGGTACAAGTTGGGATAAATCTTGCCCGCCGCACGTATCCGGGCAGTCATCTTGCTATATGCTTGGCAGGGTGGCGAAGCGTGTATAGCATCGAACGATAGCAGCTCCTCAATCGTGATCGCGAACACATCGCGCTGCTGAAACTCAAACGGATAATCGAGTTGCGGCACATTATCGACTCCCACAACGTCAAATCCGGCACGGTAGTAACCCATGGCCGCGCCACCCATCCCACAAAACAAATCAAGAAGTTTCGGGCGCATGGCGCAGCACCTCGATCGATAGCATATAGCCAACATCGCCACGCCACTCAATTCCCACCAGTGCTGCATTTGGTTTGATCAATTCGCTTACGAGCGTGCATATACCTGTCAAGTCAGGACGAAGTACCCATCTCATCGGAAGATTAAGGCTACGGCCATGTTCGATACCCACAAAGAACACTTCCCCATGAATTGTTATCATTGTTTGTGAATGGATGACTACTACGGTAAACGTAGGCTTGAGTAGTTCAAGAACTGGAGCAAGATCAGCATGAATGCTCATATTCATTCTCCTTTGCCAAGCATAAGGTGTGGCACAAGGTCAAGAAAATCGGCGCTGGTTGCTTCGCTGGCAGTCTGACCGGTTGATAACATCAGGTAGCCAAAAAACGCATTGCGAGCGCCTAAAAACTTTGCTGATACCACGCGCGCTTTAACATCATGATAAAGTGCGGTAGCTGCCTGAATCTTTGCTGCTTTCTCCTTGTTAGTCCTTGAAGACAACACGGGCCATATCACCTTGAAAGTCTCATCGCTAATGGTAAATGCGAGCATAAATGCTGCCCGGCCACTACCATCAGCTCCAAACGCCTCAGCTTGAATCTTGCCATTGATGCTGACGATTTCCTTTTTTGCACGATCAATCCAAGTATCCGCTGCCGTTTGGCTACTCAAGAAGTATGGAACATCTTCCGCATACACCTTAGATTTTGTGGGTATTGTCATAATTTCCCTTTACTTCACTCAGCATCTTTTTACGTGTTCGAGAAACACGTTTGCGGCACGCTGGCGAACAATATTGAGCATCCCACCGCAAAGACTGAAACATTTCACCACATGCCATGCATGGGTGATTTTTGTACATGCCCGCTCCGTGTCGGGCACGATAGGCGAATTGGCAACACGCAGATGAACAAAAGCAACCATCCCGGCGGACAGGAATGAACGTTTTGCCGCATCCCGTGCATCTCCGAGATCGTGGGCTGGTAACGGTTATCTGTGACATAGGTTGAGCACTCATCATTTACTCCTGAGAACTCAGCTTATCGAAACTTTGAACGACATTGCGGGCAAGCCAATGTCGGCCTGCCTCAGTGATTTCGTAGTTATGGGCGTTGCGAAGAGCAAAGCCACGCTTCGCCAAACCATGCAACAGAGATGCAAATTTGCTTTCCACCGGTTCGGATTTGGCAGATAAATTTTCCAGCGCAAACACATCGTCAGCATCAATTTCTGGCAACCGTTCAATTAGTTCATTCGTATAGCCGAAAAACCAGGAATCAACGGCCTTTTTCGCTGTCTCATAATCGGAATATGTGCTTCGTGGCTGCCACTCTCCATCCCCCCAAGCAGCGTAAAAAACGACGGTATCAGTGTCATTTCCTGGCACATCGTAGTCAGCCATGATGCGTCGCTCAGCCTCATCGATCGGCACGATTATCAATTCAGATAGGCCATAAATGGCTGCATCGAGATTAATGGCAATCCCTTTTTCGTTAGGCTGGAGCTGCCAATTCAAGGGTTCGTAGAGCGTGTTCTTAACTTTCACAGCAACCTCTATATCTCTAGCTTAAGCTGATCATGATTTGCGACGGGCTTCTTATTGTGCTTGCACCCAAATTCCGCACGGACGACCGAATTTTCAACGCGCTCAACGGTCAGTCCATCGCGGATAAACTTGGCAACCTCTTTGGCTGCCCGTTTGGGGTATCCGGGTGTATCCAGCACTGCGGCCACGATACATCCACAGGCTTTGCGACCAATGTAGGCATGTGTCGCTTCACCGATTGCATCAGACTTACTCATAATTTTGAGAATCCTTTTGCTTTGAGCTTGCCTTGATACAAGCGATCGCCACACGGCTCGGCATATACGCAACGCCCGATTTGAACTTTCTTTTCAATGGCTGCACCGCAATGCGGGCATATGTCCGAAGTCAAATCACTAAAGAACTTAGCCACTGCCTGCACGGTCGCTGCTTCTTTAGCCTCGACCTCAGCGAGCGTGTGCCATTCGTGAAGCGGGCACGTTGACGGCCCCGCCACGTTTTGCAAGCATGGAAGTGGGTGACCAATGCGGTCGTAATGTATGCCCGCCTCGCATGACTCGTTTTGTCTGCCTGTGAAGTGTCGGCAATGATAAGTCATGATTTTCTCTATCTCTGTACCGCTCATGGATTTCTCCTAAAAATCTTTCATGGGGCTGAATTGCCCATGAACCTGTAGTGCTTCTTCATCTGAAAATACTGCATACGAGCGTAGGGTTGTGGCGGGATCGGCGTGCCCCATAATCCGGGCAAGAGTGCCCATGTCACCTTTGTTTCTGAGCCACTGGCGGGCAAATCCATGGCGAAACGAATGTGGGTTGGCGCGTCCGGTCACGCCTGCCAGCTTTTTCAGGCGCTTGATAATCAGGTGCAGCCCGCTCAATGACAACTCACGACCGTGGGCTGCACTGGATAAGCCACAGAACACGGTCAGTGCAGCTTGTGGCCGCACCCGTAACCATGCCTCGATCACGCTTGCCGTATACGGTGTAAACGCAACGATCCGCGACCGCTCACCTTTTTCACGGATCGTGGCGCGGCCAGCATCCGTATCCAGATCGGGCAACCGCAGTGAGAGCATCCCGGCAGCTCGGCAACCGGTGTCAGCAAGGAAAGCAACCATTGCCTTATCACGTCGGCCAGCGATCGTATCGGGCGCGGCCAGCAACAGTGCTCGCAGATCGTCGAGCGCTATGGCTTTCGGGATCGCCTGCTGTTTACGCGGTGTGCGGATCGCTTTCATCGGGTTGCAAGTTGGATCGAATTCGTACTCGACGATCGCCCATGCCCATAATCGGCGCAGCGCCCGAACGTGACCGCGCACCGTTTCCACACTCAGTGCCCCGAGCTGTGGCGGATGATAGCGAGCATCCAGATACCGGTCCGGGCGCGCCTGAAGATCAGCAAGATAGTTGCGCATATCACGCACAGTGATCGCGGCGAGCTGTCGATCACCGAACTTGCCAGCGAACACGCTCAGCAAACTCTTGTACCAGCGCACCGTACCGGGTCGCAGACCATCAGCACGGCACGCCAGCAAGAAGTCAGCAAGGGCGGTGCTCACTGTTACCACTTTTTCGCTCTCTTCATATTCGCTTCACGCTGCGCCAGCTCCTCGGCTGTGAGGCGCGGCGTTGCTTCAAAAGGGGCTTGCATTGATTCGCCCGAACCGGCCACAATGGTGATGTTCGCCAAGGTTTCGCGTGTGGTGGCAAACTGGTTATCCATGTGTATTGCCAGCTCGCTAAACCAAGTGCTGAGGGTGGTCAGTGCGCTATCCAGAGCAACATCAGGTTTGGCGGGCTGACCACTATCGCGGTACGCACGTAAAGCAGCTTTGATCGTTCCCTGGCGCGTGCCATCTGCCAAACCGGATAACCAGTTCAGCAGATCAGCGTCAGCATCCGTCAGTTGGATCGTGATCGGCGTGCGTGGCGTGCGCTTGTTAGCGTTGCGCGTGGCGGGCATGTTTTTCATAGTAGTACCTGGTAACACCACTTGGTATTACCGTGTAGTACAGTCTATTCCTTCGCCCACAGCGCATAATTGAGATACCCACGCGCGTTGGCAGTTTGGGAGTTTTCGACCAACACCGCCTGGCTGTACCCTGCCGCGAGCACTGCATCTGGCTCTGTCGCAAAAAGCGGATAGTTTTGGAAAAGAGGCGGATTGCGTTCAGAAATTGGAAAAGTTAGGCGACGATCCCAAACAGGCAATTGATCAGGTGAATCTGGGCGAGAATGTCGCCCTTTTC
>Ga0209512_1003179_pt1 | contig 15978 bp, 17 predicted proteins | sample frozenSSSSmetaG_FD_184142 | JGI IMG/M metagenome (GOLD analysis project Ga0209512, IMG submission 184142) | Glacier valley bacterial and archeal communities from Borup Fiord, Nunavut, Canada, to study Microbial Dark Matter (Phase II) -... | ecosystem: Environmental > Aquatic > Freshwater > Ice >... | reverse complement strand
GGTAAGGGTAAGTTTTTGATTTTTCTGCCATTAGCGGAGAATTGCCTCCCGGTGTTTTAGCTGTGAGCGACACAGTAAAACCTAAAAGTGCAATCAGGGCGATTAATCTCATATCTTGTCCTGTTAAAGTGAATAATAAACAAATATAACCTTTTTATTACTTTCCAAACCGAAATTTAGACTTTTTAAAATATTTTAACACTAAATTCGAAAAATAAATTAGGCTAATTTATTGATATAATTCGCGTTGGATATAATAAAATTCATATACATTTTTTTGCATTTGTGATTAAGAGACACCATATCTGAAGTGTTTTCCTCCTTCAAGGATCAAAAACAGGATGCAGTAAAGCTATTACTTCTGAGTAACGCGAACATTTCATCTCTGGTTTCTTTGGCACTTTCAGCCGCTTTCAACGCAAAATAAGTCTCATTTGAAGCATAAATAATAGCTCTTGAGGAGTTTACGAGAAGACCGCACTGAGCGTTCATTCCATATTTGACAACTTCCTGCAAACTTCCACCCTGTGCACCAACACCGGGAACCAACAGAAAATGGCCCGGAATTATTTTTCGGATATCGGCCAATTCTTCAGCTTTGGTGGCACCAACGACATACATCATATTCTCTGCGTTTCCCCAGTTCATCGACGTACGAATTACTTTTTCGAAGAGCTTTTCACCTGCATTGTCAGCAATATATTGAAAGTCAAATGCTCCTTTATTGGAGGTTAAGGCAAGTAGTACAACTCTTTTCCCTTCGTATCCCAGAAATGGCTTCACAGAGTCTTCTCCCATATAAGGAGCTACAGTAACGGCATCAAATTTCATCTTTTCGAAAAATGCCCTGGCATACATGGATGAAGTATTCCCGATATCTCCCCGTTTTGCATCAGCAATCAGGAAAATGTCAGGATAGTTTTCGCGAATGTAGTGAACCGTTTTTTCAAGACTTCGCCAACCTTCCAATCCTTCCGATTCGTAAAATGCGAGGTTAGGTTTGTATGCTACTGTATATTCAGCTGTTGCATCAATGATCTCTTTGTTAAATACAAACATCGGATCTGTGGTATCGAGTAAAAACGCAGGTATTTTTTTGATATCTGTGTCGAGACCGACACAAAGAAACGACCCTTTCTTTTGGATATTTTCGAATAATTGCTGATTGGTCATGTTATTCAATCTGTTTTAATTTTTTATACGTAGAGACGCACGATATTGTAGAAACGCACGGCCGTGCGTCTCTACAATATCATACGTCACAATTCCGTTTCTTTTAACCGCTCGGTATTCTCTTCAACCCTGAGCTTGTCGATAATGTCTTCAATATCACCATCCATAACGGCAGGAAGATTATAAACAGTGTACCCAATCCGGTGATCGGTCATACGACCTTGCGGATAATTGTACGTGCGAATTTTGGCAGAACGGTCACCCGTTGAAACCATAGTTTTCCTCCGCGATGCAATGTCGTCCATATATTTTTGGTACTCCATATTATAGATCCTTGTCCGGAGCTCGCCCATGGCCTTCGACAAGTTTTTTATCTGCGATTTCTCATCCTGACAAGTCACGACAATTCCGGTTGGAATATGGGTTAACCTGATGGCTGAATAGGTGGTATTTACACTCTGACCACCCGGACCGGAAGAGCAGTAAGTATCTTTACGAATATCTGTTTCACGAAGATCAATGTCAAACTCTTCTGCTTCAGGTAATATGGCAACCGTAGAAGCCGAAGTATGAATACGTCCCTGAGTTTCAGTTTGAGGAACCCGTTGCACACGATGAACGCCCGATTCGAATTTGAGGATTCCGTAAACGTTTTCACCGGTTACCTTGGCGACAATCTCTTTATATCCGCCTGATGTTCCTTCTGTTGAGCTGGTAACTTCAAGCTTCCAGTTCTTACGATCGCAGAATTTCGAATACATTCTAAATAGATCACCGGCAAAAATGGCAGCTTCATCGCCACCCGTTCCGCCACGAATCTCCAAAATTGCATTCTTACTGTCTTCCGGATCAGCCGGAACAAGCAGAAACCGGATTTCGTCTTCATGTTCTTTGATCAGATTCTCACTGTTTTCCAGCTCTTCACGAGCCATCTCACGCAAATCTTCATCTGTTTCGGTTTCAAGTATTTCCTTGGCATCCGAAAAGTTTTTCAACAGATTCTGATACCTTTTAAATGACTTTACAAGCGAATCGAGCTGTTTGTAATCCTGATTTAGTTTTACATACCGCTTCATATCTTTCATGACATCCGGATCGGATATCTGTTGGCTAACTTCGTCGAAGCGGATCTTAATCCCTTCGTATTTTTCTATTAATGAATTATTTGCCATCTAATTGTGTTTTTACTGGTTAAGGAAAATAAAATTGAATCTGCCACTAAAGTATAGCGTAGCTAATACTCAAAGGTGCCAAATTCGGAGTGGATGGTTACCTTTTTACCATTGTACACTTCGACATGTCCAATAACCTGGGCATCAATATTAAATGATTTGGCGATGGCAATTATTCCATTGGCTGCTTCCTTTTCAGCATATATTTCGAACCGATGTCCCATATTGAAAACCTTGTACATTTCTTGCCATGACGTTCCGCTTTGATCCTGAATCAATTTGAAAAGAGGTGGAACAGGAAAAAGGTTATCCTTTATAACATGAACATTTTCAATAAAATGAAGCACTTTAGTCTGAGCACCACCTGAACAATGAATCATTCCTGAGATGGATGTTCTGAATTGTTCAAGTACCTTCTTAATAACCGGTGCATAAGTTCTTGTAGGAGAAAGAACCAGCTTTCCGGCATCCAGATCGGTTCCATCGACACGATCTGTCAGTTTGCAATTTCCCGAAAAGACAAGCGTTTCAGGAACTGAAGGGTCAAAACTCTCAGGATATTTTTCGGCCAGGTACTTGGCAAAAACATCGTGACGTGCCGAAGTAAGTCCATTACTTCCCATTCCTCCGTTGTATTCTTTTTCGTAAGAAGCTTTTCCTGAAGATGATAATCCGATGATGCAATTTCCAGTCTTGATCTGATCAGCCGAAATAACCTCCGATCTTTTCATTCGGCAGGTTACCGTCGAATCGACAATGATGGTGCGAACAAGGTCGCCAACATCGGCAGTTTCACCACCCGTAGGCCAGATATTAATACCTGTTTCTCTTAGTTCTGCGCAAAGATCTTCAGTTCCTTCGATGATGGCCGCGATCACTTCACCGGGTATTTTGTTTTTATTCCTTCCAATTGTAGAAGAGAGGAGGATATTGTCAATTGCACCAACACAAAGCAGATCATCAAGATTCATCACAATGGCATCCTGGGCAATTCCTTTCCATACCGAAAGATCACCCGTTTCTTTCCAATAAAGGTAAGCAAGCGACGATTTTGTTCCTGCTCCATCGGCATGCATAATATTGCAGTATTCGGGATCTCCACCCAGAAAATCGGGCACAACTTTGCAAAAAGCTTTTGGGAAAAGCCCCTTGTCAATGTTTTTGATGGCGTTGTGAACATCCTCTTTCGAAGCCGAAACACCTCTAAGGTCATATCTGTTTTCGGAACCCATGTTAATAATCAATGGTTTGCAATATTCCTGAAATCTATCCGGATACCCCGGTTCAGGTGGCGCGAAATTAGCATTATTTCGTGGATTTTTCCGCTTCCTGCTTCAAATCCTTTCGTGCTGGCTATTGGCAACTGGAGGCTGGCTATTGGTGGCTTTTTAGTTTCAATGTATAAAGCCAATTATGAAAAATGCAATGCAACGAATAATGGGTAACGAATTTAGGAAAAAGGAACATTTAATTGCCAAGAAATCGGCCATTTTTCTTAACGTATCGTCAGTTAAAGTCTTTCAGTTATTTCCAGAATGTACTCAGGAATACTTAAATTCTCAATATAATTTATAGTTAATTTCTCAGAACCGAGTTCATCGAATTTTTCATCAAATAGTTTTGCATTGAAGTCTACATAATCATAAAATAATTTAAGTGGTGGATCCTGCTTATTTATTTTTAATGTTTCACTCGACCAACTATACAGACATTCAAAAAGTTTTTCGGTATTATTGCCATGTACTTTAATGTCAAAGGCATTTATATCTGAAATAGCCTTCATATAATCGTATTTGACAGCCTCAAGGATCAAAAATTGCTTGGAATCTAAAGGTTTTATGTTGCTTTTTCTCAAACCGTAGTCTATTCCAAGTTCAAAAGGCATATTCATTCGGGCGAATTCTTTGGCTTTCTTTGATTTAACTATTGATAAATCGTGAATACCATATCGACAGTCCTTAATAATATCAATAATTTTTTCTAATCTAAGTTGACCAGAATCTGCAATTTCCAATGTCAAACGCGGAATGTATCCATTCTTAATTATCACATACAACATTGGTTTTAATAGATCGTTTATGTATGTGATGTCAAAAGGACAATTTATAAAAACGTTGTTTTCAAAACTCATTACTTTTTGTCTTTCGGCGGGTTAGGATCATTACTGTATGAATTTCGGTTTTGAATCATGCCATTTGCCTTATGAATATATAATTCTGTTTTCTCGTTTTTACTTAATTCAATAGCGTATTTTACGGCTTTATCTTTAGTATCAAAATTTCTCGACGCTTTCACGGAACCAGATTTTTTGACAGCCCAACCATCGGATTTGGATGGAACGACGTGATTTGATTTTTGTGCCATTTTTTTTGTTTAAAATTAATGAAATTATTAATGCCATTATAACACATATTTGTAAAAATAATTGTTGCTGACATTTTTATATGTATTTCATTCGGATGGCCTACTTCTCGAACTTCTCCTTATAATCCGAAGATAAAACCCTGAATTCGGTCCGTCGATTGATCTGGTGACAAATTTCCCTTTCCTTTTCGTCGGCAAGCGATTCAATAAATGTGCAGGTGAGTTCTCGTCCCTGTTTAAGAAACGGGTATTCTTTTGCGATCTTTTTAGTGACCGTTTTTGGCGAAGTCTCACCGTATCCCTTAGCGACCAATCTGCCGGCTTGTATTCCTTTGTCAATAAGATAGGTGACCACCGACTGTGCCCGTTTCTGTGATATTGCCGAATTTGTGGCATCGTCACCACGGCAATCGGAGTGCGCCATTAATTCAATCACGGTAGTTGGGTTAAGAACGAGTAATTCAGTCAGGCTGTCGAGGGCTGCAACAGACTCTGGAAGCAGGTCCCATTTGCCGAATTCGTAATATATATTGTCTACACTGATTGGCAAGTCGGCGGGTGTGAGTTCCAGCCTTACCTGAAACTGTTTCCCTTCGTCGATTCCGACTGTGGAGGCAACCGTTTTCGTATTCAGGAACCCTTTTTTATAAGCGGCCACAATGTATTCAACTTCAGGTTTTAACTTAAAGTTGAACTTGCCATTCTCTGCAGTCATCTTCAGCATCGTACCATCGGTTCCAATTAGCCTCACAGTGGCATCGTTAATTCTCGATCCGGTTTCCTTATTAAATATATTTCCTTCAATCTCATAGGTCTTGGGAGGCAGTACGAAACTGTAAATATCGTCTTTGCGACTTCCTTCGCGGTTGCTGCTGAACAATCCCCGCTCTTCGCCCTGGTAAAAGGAGATGGCGAAGTCATCGCCCGTAGAATTGATGGGTGACTTCATATTTTCAACCATCCATTTTCCATCTTCTCCCTTGTGAGCCATAAACAGGTCAAGTCCTCCCATTCCGATATGCGCGTTGGAAGAGAAATAGAGTGTCCCGTTTTCGCGGATGTAGGGGAACATTTCGTCACCAGTCGTATTGATTTCAGGTCCTGCATTCACCGGTTTCTCCCACGATTCTCCCTTTTTCTTCATGGTGTACCAGATATCTTTTCCTCCGAAACCGCCCATACGGTCCGAAACGAAATAAAGCGTATTTCCATCAGCCGATACCGAAGGGTGAGCAGCCATCAGGCTATCAGTGCCAATCTTAAGTTTTACAGGATCGCCCCATAAACCAGAGAGTTGTGTGGCCGTAAAGATTTCAGCTCCCCGCTCTTCCGTTTTGGCGTAAGGGCACCGCGTAAAATACATCTTGTTCCCGGTTGTATTAAAAGAAGCAGCCCCTTCTTCATCAAAAGTGTCGATGACCTTTTGTTCGTCAACAAGTTGCGGTTTATCCCACCGGTTTTTCTGGAGATTATAACTGCTGTGGAAAATATCGGCATTGTATTCTCCCGTAATAGCACTTTTCTTCTTGCCAGTTGCCCCTTTTCTTGAGGAGGTGAAGAAAATCTCATTGTCGTGTACCCCGGCATAGGCGGCAGCAAAATCATTTGATATCGAATTAATCTCTTTGAGATTATCAATCTTATAACGGGTTGGCGTTTTCATCCACTCTTTTGTTTTCAGCGACGATTCAATACCATTGAGCGCCATTTCATCTTTGGGGACAGAATCGAGATAAGCCTTATAGTTCTTAATGGCCTCATCATATTTTCCATTGGCCCGCAACACTTCGGCATAATGCAGCCAGATGATTGCGCCACCTGCGTTTCGAATCAAAGCACTTTTATAGTACCCTTCGGCAGAGCGGTATTGGCCGATTTTGTAATAGGCCTCAGCAATTTTAAACTGTATTTCGGCTTTTTTCTGCCGGTCCTTGGTCTGAACATACACCTTCCGGAAGGAGGCAATGCTTTTGGTATACTCGCCAATCTCGAAAGAGGTCATTGCCGAACGATAGCGCTTCGAAACGGTACACGAAAAGGTGAGTCCGATCAGTAGCAACAGGCACAAATGACATATTTTAAGATAATTCATATTCGAAAACCAATTAATTCAAGGGTTGATCGCTGAGTTGTGATTGACAAAGATAACCTATTAACAGATTTTTATTTAGTCCGATTGTGAAAATTATCGCTAATTGATCGAAAGATTGTACCTTTGGCCTTTTAAAATGTAACAATTATGATTCAAGCTGAAATTCATACAGTAAAAGGGGTGATGAAGGTTAATTTCTTCGAAAAGGATGCACCGATAGCAGTGGCCAACTTTGTAAAACTTTCGAAAGAAGGTTTCTACGACGGGCTTACTTTCCATCGTGTTATCCCGAACTTTGTAATTCAGGGCGGATGCCCAAAAGGAACAGGTTCAGGTGGTCCGGGCTACACAATTAAATGCGAATTGGACGGCGACAATCAGTACCACGATCGTGGCGTTTTGTCGATGGCACATGCAGGTAAAGACACCGGCGGATCGCAGTTTTTTGTTTGTCACAGCCGCACCAATACCAGTCACCTCGACCGTAAACATACCTGTTTTGGTAAGGTTTACGAAGGTTTGGAAGTTATTGATGCCATCCGTCAGGGTGACAAAATCGAAAAGATCGTGATTATCGAATCTTAACCGATCATATCATCTTTTCAATTAGATGAAAACCGTCTCCGAATTCGTTTCTGGGACGGTTTTTTTATATGGGTAATAAAGACGTTTGCAGTAAATACAACCGGGCTTCGCTACTTAAATCTTAGTTGTCAGTTGTTTGTAACGATCTAGCAAAATTCATTGTTATCAGAAAACGAACCCATTATAGTATTTGAATTTGAGTTTTATCACCAGGTTTAAGCTGTTTGGAGTTTTGTTTAGCTTTTGGTATTTTTGTAAAAACGAATAGATATGACTACAACAATGTTATATACGAAGATAAATAACTTGTCACCATCAATGATAAAAGAGGTCGATGATTTTGTTGAGTTTTTAAAGACAAAACAAAAGAAAGAAAAAGTCAAGGAGAGAAAATTTGGCTGTGCAAAAGGATTGATTATAATGCATGATGATTTTGATGCTCCATTAGAAGATTTTAAAGAGTATATGTAATGAATTTGCTTCTTGACACACATGCCTTAATTTGGTTTATAAATGGGGATAACCAATTACCTGAAAAATCCATCAAACTCATTAAAAATCTTGATAATAAGTGCTTTGTAAGTATTGTGTCAATTTGGGAGATAGCAATTAAACTTTCTTTGGGAAAGCTTGATTTGCATGGTGGATTTGATGAGATTTCCAGAATACTGAGACGATACGAAATAGAGTTGCTTCCAATTACATTTGAACATATTCAAACACTGATGTCATTAGATTATCACCATCGTGATCCATTCTATAGAATAATCATCTCGCAAGGATTTGTTGAAAATTTGTCAATCGTTACTAAAGACGAGAACTTCCCAAAGTACAATATAAAAATAGTTTGGGATAAATAATTGACATCCTCCTAAATTTGCAACGAAGATTAACGGGTCAGTCGTTTGTAACGATAAAGGTAAAATTCAATATAAATCGAAACCTTTGAAGTATTTGAATGTGAGTTTTAATCACGTTTTGATTGATATGAAAACCGTCTCCGAATTCGTTTCTGGGACGGTTTTTTTGTGACAATTGACGTACGTCACACATAAACATGTTTGATAACATATTCGTTGTCGGTTTAAAATAAACCAATAAATTTGTTAGCGATGTGAATAGTTACTAAACATCTAAAACCATATCAAGATGTTGAAGTATTCGTTAACCAGAAATTTGCTGACCGGCAATGCCGACGATTACACAGCAAAAACGCAGTCTTTGGGAAGTTACGACAAGGAAGCCATCATCACCAACATGCTCTGGCGCGGATCGCTACTCACCCGAACCGATATCGTGGCCGTGCTGAATGGTTTTGAAGAATCGATCGCCAACATTATTCACGATGGTGGAACGGTGAATACCCCCTTATTCAACACCTCGTTTTCGATCTCGGGTGTGTTCGAAGGTGCGGTGGATAACTTCGACCACAAACGCCATAAGGTCAATGTGAAATTCAATAAAGGTATCCTGATTCGGAACGCCGAAGCAAAGGTAATCCCCGAAAAAACAGGTGCAATTGCCAACAGACTACAAATTCTTGAGGTGGTCGACAGCGTTTCGGGGAAGATGAACGAACAACTGACCTCGGGTGGTGTGCTGAAAATATGGGGGGATAATATTAAAATAATGGGCGACAATCCCGATTGCGGCCTGTATTTTGTCCCCGAATCGGGCGAAACCGTAAAAGCGCAGGTTATTGCGCAAAACAAACCAAAGTCGCTTATTGTCTTGATCCCCATGTTGTCCGTAGGAATTTATACAATAAAGGTTGTAACACAATTTACACGTGGCACTTTGTTAAAATCACCAAGTGCTTATTCTTTTTCCAAAACACTATTGGTTGATTCGCTTTAAAGGCAAAGTGTTAGATTTCTCACCTCTTTTATATTTACAACATTAATATTGCCGATCGTATATCACTGTATTCATCGATGAAGTAGCATTTGGTAGAGTGTTGGAAAGGCACTGCGTAAAGTGTTGATGAAGCACTGCATACAGTGTTAGTATCGCACTAAACCTAGTGCGTATATAACACTTGATTTAGTAATATCGTTCCAGCAACACTATAATTAGTATTCGATCGAAACGGACTGTGATTTGCCAACCTTTATGAACGGGTATTCAGCTATTATAATCAATTGTATTAAACAATGTGATAATTCCACTTGATTGAAGTGAATCTCAGGCAGATGTTACTGTTAATTAGTAGGGACATATTTCGTAAATAATCATTTGGTTTTTTTGTATTATTTTAGTCGGGAATTAATTCAGGCGAATGGACGAAAACAAACTTTATAAAACGTTGATCATATGTGTACTTGTTCTCGCCGGTCTTTCGTTGGGTGCATTCTTTCCCCGAATTAATGTGGCGGGACTTGAACTAAAAGGCATCGACCTGTTTTCCGATCTCCGAATTAAATCTCACAAAAGTGTACCGAATCATCCCCTTCAAGCAAACCAATCAATCATTTTTGACCTGACTTATCTTCCTTATTTAGATGGTTTCACCTATTACCTCACAGCCTCTGGTGGAATATCTCCTCTACTTAAATTGCCCCATTTTGCCGTTGAAAAGGAAGAAAATAAGAAGCGGTTCGTTTACCGGTTTAAAGAAGACCGGTCGGTGAGTTTAAAATCGATTGCAGATGTGCTCGCAGGACCTGTGTTGTTCGAGGATTTTTCGCCTGAAGGTCATTCAATGAAGCAATTCTTTAAGGAATTGGGTGCGATCAAGCGGGGAGAAGAGAAGGGCCGTGTTGCCTTCTTTGGCGATTCGTTTATCGAAGGCGATATTTTCTGTTCCGATGTACGAAATTCACTACAGGATCAATTTGGTGGCAACGGCGTGGGATTTGTACCAATCACTTCGGAGGTAGCGCAATTCAGAAGTACGATTGGTCACACTTTTACCGGATTTCAGTCATACTCGCTGGTTAAGAAAGATTCAGTTCCTGAGCCGTTTGGTGCGGGAGGTTACTGTTTTACGGCCGGTGCAGACAATGACGTAACCTATTCGGTCAATCCAAAATACAAGCATCTTGACCTGTTCCGCTATATCCGGCTTTTTTATAACTCGCCTGAAAATACCACCTTTAATTATAGTCTGAATAATAATGGCATGAGGGAGACCAAGATCATTGGTTCGGATAGGCTTCAGCAAAAAGTATTTAACGATGTCAACGCCACAACCGTGAGTTTCATGTTCCCAGTTTCAGATACGATTAAATTATATGGTGTAAGTTTTGAAGATTCAACAGGGATCTATGTTGACAATTTTGGTTTGCGTGGAAATTCGGGACTTGCTCTCTCAAGGATATCAGAGTCGATGAACCGTCAATTTAATCAATTGCAGAATTACAAGTTGATCATTCTGCAGTATGGATTGAACGTAATTGCTGCCGATACCAAAGATTTGTGCTGGTATGTGAGCCCGATGGTCAGTATTATCCAGCGATTGAAACGGTGTTATCCCGATGCTGCAATACTTTTAATGAGCGTTTCGGACAGGAGTACCAAGGTTGGCGGTGAATATCAGACGATGGAAAGTGTTCCGTTGATGGTGGCAGCACAGCGGGAGATTGCGCGTCAATCGCAAGTTGCATTCTACAATCTATTTGAAGCGATGGGAGGAGAAAACAGTATGGTTGCCTATGTTGAAAACGATCCGCCCCTTGCCAATAAGGATTACACGCACCTTAATTTTCTGGGTGGCCGAAGGGTGGCTGGTATCTTTGTAAAGAGTTTAATCAATGAATATCAAAAATATAATGATAGGATTCAAAAGAATACTCCTGCTGGCAGCACTTTGGTTGTCAGTGCAAAATAGTATTGGACAGCCTATTGTAATTCCTGAGCTTGAGAAGAATTATCCTTTTGTGAAAGAGGAGCTGAATGTTATTTCAAACAGCGGGCACCTTGCCGGACTCATGGAAAAACTCTACGATCTGAAGATGAATGGCAAGCGAACCATTAATATCCTTCATATTGGTGATTCACACCTGCAGGCCGATTTTGTTACGAGTGTGATTCGCACAAAATTGCATTCAGCGTTCGGGAATGGAGGCAGGGGATTGGTTGTACCTTTTCGTGTTGCCAAAACAAATGAGCCATTTAATTATAAATCATCTTCTTCCTATCATTGGCAGAGTAAAAGATGTGTTTTTCCTAATCAACCGCTGCCGATTGGAATTGGCGGATTAACCATCAGTACAACCGATTCATGCGCTGATTTCACAATTAAAACGATTGATGATTCAACGTTGAAATATAGTTTTAACATGGTGAAAGTGTTTTTCGAGAACGATTCTATTAGTTACGGTTTAGCGCTATTGGACAGTCTCGGAAGCAAGGTTGGTCTGTTTGCTCCCGATTCGATAGATCATTTTCCATATATTTCATCAATTGCACTTCCTGCCTTAACGAATACAGGGACGATTAAAATAGTTAAAACGGCAGAGGAACAGTCGCGGGCAATAATTTATGGACTACTGCTTGAAAACGGCAATCCAGGAATCATCTATCACACTGTTGGTGTAAATGGTGCTGAATTTCATCATTATTCCGAAGCGCTTCATTTCAGTGAACAGACCAAAGCGCTCAAACCCGATCTGATCATTATTTCACTGGGGACGAATGAGGCATTCGCCCTGAACTTCAACCAGGATAAGTTTTATGCAGATATGCAGTTGTTGTATGGCCAATTGAAAAAGGAAAATCCCAATGTCGGATTCCTGTATACTATACCGGCTTGTTCGTACCGCCGGAAAAAGCCCAATCCACGGCTTACACTTGCCGGCAAAACAATTATCCGCTTTACCACCGATAACAATATCTCTTACTGGGATTTACAGGCAGCCACTGGTGGCAATAATTCGGCAGTTAACTGGAAAAAGAACCGCCTGCTTCGTCCTGACGGCGTTCATTATAATCTTGCAGGATATTACCTTCAAGGGAACCTTTTTTGTAAAGCATTCTTAAACTCTTATAACGCCTATGTTGCAAATAGACCTCAGTAGAATCTGGCAACAGTTGATTTACAATCCAAAGGAACCGCTGCTTTTCAGTTCCGGGTTGTTTATTTTCCTGTTTACAGGATTTATGTACGTCTATTTTCTTGTATATAAGCACCATCGGGCTAAAACCATTTTTGTTACCCTCTTTTCGCTCTATTTCTATTACAAGTCAAGCGGGATCTATTTTTTGCTGCTGATACTCTCTGCCATCGTCGATTTTTCGCTTGCCAATGCAATTTTCAGGGCCGAAAGTGAGCGTAAGAGAAAGTTAATTCTGATCCTCAGCTTAGTGCTGAACCTTGGGTTACTGGCTTATTTTAAATATACAAACTTTTTCTATTCAATTATTTGTGATTTAACAGCCCAGTCCTTTTCTCCAATGAGCATCTTTCTGCCTGTAGGTATTTCGTTCTTTACCTTTCAATCACTTAGCTATACATTCGATATTTATCGTGGAACACTTAAGCCTGTAAAAAGCTTTCTCGACTACGCCTTTTTTGTCACCTTCTTTCCGCAATTAGTTGCAGGTCCCATTGTTCGGGCGGCTGATTTTATTCCACAGATATTTAAGCCAATAAAGGTAACTGACGCAATGATCGGCAGAGGCATCTTTTTGATTGCCAGTGGGGTGATCAAAAAGGTGGTGATTGCCGATTTTATCAGCGCCAACTTTGTCGACCGAATATTTGAACATCCCACACTTTATACCGGACTCGAAAACCTGTTTGGCGTTTATGGCTATGCCTTGCAGATTTATTGCGATTTCTCGGGCTATTCCGACATGGCCATCGGTATTGCTTTGCTCATGGGATTTCATTTTAAAATCAATTTTGATTCCCCTTATCAATCGAAGAATATCACAGAGTTTTGGCGAAGGTGGCATATCTCGTTGTCTACCTGGCTTAAAGATTACCTCTATATCTCGTTAGGTGGAAATCGAAAAGGAAAGATTAGAACCTATATTAATTTATTCATCACCATGTTGCTCGGAGGGCTCTGGCATGGAGCAGGCTTTCGGTTCATGCTATGGGGTGCAATGCATGGAATTGCACTCGCAATTCATAAGCTTTATCTTGAAGTTTTCCCTGCAAAGACAGCGGATCGTTCACCCGTCAGACAGTTTTTCACTACGGTTTTGAGTGTTTTTGTTACATTCCATTTTGTAAGTTTCTGTTGGATATTTTTCAGGGCTGATAACATGGAGATCGCAACGCAGATGATCCGGCAAATCGTTTTTCATTTTAATCCTCAGATATTCTTTGAGTTTATAACCGGATATAAGTCGGTACTGCTGATGATGCTAATAGGATATACGCTCCATTTTATTCCTAAGTCGGTTGAGCTTAAAACAGAGAACATCGTCACGAACCTTCCTTTGCTTCTAAAAGTTTCATTCATGATCCTGGTGATCCTTTTAGTCGTTCAATTTAAATCATCAGAAATACAACCGTTTATCTATTTTCAATTCTAACACTTTGCAGAAATCAATCTGACCTGTCGGAAAGATTTTCACAAAAAAAAGATTTTTTATCGTGAATGTTTGCGACTCTGAAAATATTCGTTTTCTTTGTATTGGTATTACAGTATAGTACAGTACAAAATCAAACTAATGAGCTTTCAGATCGAAATTGACAAATCGCTTAAAGTTCCAATTTATCAGCAGATTACCGATTTTATTATAAAAGGCATTGAATCTGGAACCATTCAGGTGGGAGATGTGCTTCCCTCAATCAATCAGGTTGCCCGGGAGAACAATGTTGCGCGCGAAACAGTCATAAAATCATTTTCGGCCTTGCAGGAGCGGGGAATTGTACAGGCAGTTCAGGGAAAGGGCTTTTTCGTGATGACCAAAAGCGTTGATATCCGAAACCGGGTATTCTTGTTGTTCGATACTTTTAGTGCCTACAAACAGACATTTTACAAGGGACTCCGCGATTCACTGGGACCGAACAGCATTGTCGATCTCTATTTTCACCATTTCAATCCAAAGATTTTCAAGAAACTATTGCGTGATGCGGTTGGTAATTATACTTATTATGTGGTACTTCCATTCGATTATCCCGAAATTGCCGACTATTTGAAATACGTTCCTGAAGAGCGATTGTGTCTGACAGACCGGTATCCGGGTTATTTAAAAAACGGTTATTCTGCAGTATATCAAAAGTTTGATGATGATGTTTACAAAGCTCTTGCAGTAGCCGGGCAACTTATTAAGAAATACAACTGTCTGACGCTTGTATTTTGCGATACGATTACGGAGGTGCCTTCTGAACTAAAGGAGGGATTTGAACGGTATTGCAACCAAAACGGAGTTAATTATCAGATTTCGTGTGGAATTGCTTCTGATGAGATCATCAGCAAAGGTGATTCATTCCTGATTATTGATGATGATGATTTAGTACGGCTTGTTGAAATAGCAAACGAACGTAAACTGATTATAGGACAGGATATTGGAATTATTTCGTACAATGACACACCATTAAAAAAGGTAGTTGGTAGCGGGATTTCGGTGATTTCTACCGATTTTAAAAAGATGGGGGAGACTATTGCAGGCATGATCCTAAATAACGAAAAGGCTTGCGTTCAAAACCCTTGCCGTTTTATAGACAGGGGATCGTTTTAAAGGCGTTAATAAAAACAAACCAAAATTCAATAACTATTGCAAAATGAAACAATTAACTATTTTATTACTTTTTATCTGTTTTTCCGTTGATGGTTTTTCAAAGTCGGGGGATTCAAAAAAAACTGGTTGGAAACCACTGTTTGGAAATGATTTAAGTCAGGCCAAATACGACAAGAATTGTTGGAACATGGAGAATGACGTACTTACGGCATCTGAAGATAAGGTAATCTGGGCGGAAGGCGACTACGAAAATTTCTCGCTTGATCTTGAATTCAAAACTGCAGTTGGGACAAACAGTGGCATAATAGTTTATTGTACTGATCCTGAGAATTGGATACCTAACTCAGTGGAGATCCAAATTGCCGATGACTATTGTGAGAAGTGGGGAACTGCCAGCAAGGATTGGCAATGCGGAGCTATTTTTGGACATCTTGCTGCTAATCAGCAGAAAGTCGTAAAAAAGCCGGGTGAATGGAATAAGATGTTAGTTACATGCAAAGGAAAAATGATCGAAGTAGAACTGAACGGGAAGAAAATCACCACAATGGATATGAGTAAGTGGACTTCTGGAAAGCTCAATCCCGATGGCAGCAAGATCCCTGACTGGCTACCAAAACCATTTGCTGAATTGGCGACTAAAGGGATGATTGGGTTACAGGGCAAACATGGAGACTCAACTATCTGGTTCAGAAATGTCAGAATTAAACAATTGTAATATTAGTATCATGAAAAATCTCTCACAACTGTTTTTATTGAGTCTGATTATCATCTTAATGATATCATGGACTCCTTCCGAAAAGAAAGATCCTCTAACTTTATACGATCAAATCGATCGTTCATCGGCACCAAATACGCTGATTGCAAAGGAGAAAAAGGCGGGATGGGACCTTCTGTTCGATGGTAAAACAACGAATGGCTGGCATGGTTACAATTTAAAGAGTTTTCCTGACTGTT
>Ga0209512_1003178_pt1 | contig 15979 bp, 11 predicted proteins | sample frozenSSSSmetaG_FD_184142 | JGI IMG/M metagenome (GOLD analysis project Ga0209512, IMG submission 184142) | Glacier valley bacterial and archeal communities from Borup Fiord, Nunavut, Canada, to study Microbial Dark Matter (Phase II) -... | ecosystem: Environmental > Aquatic > Freshwater > Ice >... | reverse complement strand
TTATTAGGATAGAATCTTTTCACCCTTTCTACGAGAGGGTTTTGAAAGAGACGGTGCTTGCTGATAAAGTAAAGACCTTCCAAAATATTGAGTTCATTGAATAAGCTTTAGGAAAAGTGTGTTTCACAGAGCAGAGTAGTCTCTGAAGCGGACGAGTGATTGCTCAAGTTAAAATGCAGGGAACTGAGCTTGTGATGTGCAGGTCGTAAATCTACTTCGTTCTAAACCCTTTCAGCAATTCCCATTCTTGGTTAGAATCGAGGCGCTAGAGTTAGGAAGTGGGATGAGAACTTTTACCGCGATCGTTGAGCGAGATTCCGATACAAACCTATATGTTGGCTACGTCCCCGGCTTCCCCGGAGCGCATTCTCAAGGTGAAACTTTGGATGAGTTACACGAGAACCTGCGAGAAGTAATTGAGATGCTGCTGGAAGACGAACAAGTTGTATTCAGCACGGAGTTTATCGGGACTCAGCAAATTGTGGTTGGGTAGGCGGTGAGCAATATTCCTGTTTTGAAGCCACAAGAAGTTGTTCGGATTTAGAGAATCTTAAATTTGTGGAAGTGCGTCAGAAAGGTTCACACAAGCAGTTTCGGCACGAAGATGGTCGAGCAACGACGGTTCCGTTTCACAAAGGGCGCGATATTTCTCCTAAGCTGCTGCGGCAAATCGCAAGCGATATTGAGCTAGCAATTGAGGAGATGCTGAAGATGCGTTAAAGACTGAGATGTGCCCTCAAGTCAAACGATCAAACAGCCTTGTCAAGGAGGCTAAAATGCGAGTAGTTCACACTGAAACCTCTCGATAATTCCAATTTTTGGTTAGGATCGAGTCGCTAGATTTAGGATGTAGATGAGAACTTTTACCGTTGGCGCAACTGCAAGAAATCGAAGCAAAGTTGGCTCACTATCGTCATCTTCCTAATCCAAAAGTGCGAGTGATTTAGTTCACTGAATGATTGAGCATTCTCCAACATTCTTGTGCGATCGCCCAATCTTCTTGAGTTTTAATCACCAATACTCGAATTGTTGAGTCCAGCGTTGCAATATCTTGATCTTTGGGATTGTGACTATTTTTTGAGTCATCCAGTTTCAATCCTAAAAAACCAAACGCTTCACAGGCAGATGCCCGAACCTCTGGACTGTTCTCCCCCACGCCAGCCGTGAAGACTAGCGCATCCAATCGGCTTAAACTGGGCAGCATTGATCCAATTTGAGCACGCAGCCGATGAATGTAAACATCAAATGCCAGCTTTGCACGAGGCTTGTTTTGCTCGATCGCCGCTCTAATTTGTCGCATATCGGCAGACACTCCAGAGACTCCTTTTAAGCCAGATTCTTGGTTGAGCATCTGGTCGAGGGTGTCTGCATTAAAGCCTTCCTGCCGCAATAAATAGATTAAGATTCCAGGATCGACTGAACCCGATCGAGCACCCATCATCAAGCCTTCTAGCGGGGTAAAGCCCATCGTGGTATCGACGCTGTGACCGTCACGAATCGCGGCTAACGAGCAGCCATTTCCTAAATGACAGGTGATCAAGCGCAAATCTGACGGGTCACGGTGCAAAAGTTGGGCGGCACGATCGGCGCAATAGCGATGACTGATGCCGTGAAATCCGTAGCGCTGAATGCCTCGCTCAAACCACTCATAGGGAATTGGATAAACTTGAGTCGCCAAAGGCAAATCAGAGTGAAACGCCGTGTCAAAAACGGCAATCTGCGGCACCGAGCCGAGGGCTTTCTCGATCGCGTTAATGCCCTCTAGATTGGCTGGATTGTGAACCGGGGCGAAAATAGCGAGACGAGCGATCGCTGCCTTTACCTCTGCGGTGACTCGGACACTTTCTCGATAATCTTGCCCACCATGAACGACTCGATGACCGACCACATCAATATCTGAAGGTTGCTCAATGACCTGGGTGTCGCCACTCCAAAGCAAGTTAAGCATATGGGCAATCACCGTAGAGCGATCGCCCGGACTCTCTCCTTTTAGAGTCGCTCCGTGCTGGGTTTTGACCTCGATTTCTGCAACGCCTTGGTGATGAGTCCAATCGACTTTAGCTTCCCAAATCGGCTGTAGCGGCTGATCGGGCAACTCGTCACCCAACTCATAAAGACAGCTTTTTTGACTACTTGAGCCAGCATTCAGCACTAATATCTTCATGTTCCTTGCAGGTTTCGCAACGCTTCACTCAAGTGATTGCGATCGCCCAGCCGCTCTAATAATGGACCGTGGCGATCGAACTTCACCACACTCACCGACGCAACCGGAGCCGCAATGCGAGTGCGAAACCGCCCTAAATCAACGCCCAATAAGCTACATAAAATAATCCGAATGGTGGCTTTGTGCGACACGACTAAGACATTGCCATCGGTATAGTGCTGTAGAATTTCAGTAATCACTGACGACGATCGGTTGGCAATTTCAACCGCCGTTTCTCCGCCTGTCGGAGCGTTCCAAGCGGGTTCTGCCAGCCATTTAACATAGTCTTCTGAATAGTTAATCTGAACGGCTTCAACGGTTTCGCCTTCCCATTTACCATATTTAATTTCTTTCAATCCGTCTCGCAGTTGCATATCGATTGCAATGGCATCACAGAGAGGTTTTGCGGTTGCGATCGTCCGCTTCATCGGGCTAGCAAAAACGGCTGTCCAGGGAGTCGCTTGATAGGCGATGGCAAACGCTTCTGCCATTTGAATGCCCTCGTCTGTCAACTCAGGATCGAGGGCACCACAATAGCTATTTTCGCGACTAAATGGGGTTTGTCCGTGACGTAGAAAATAGATTCTGAGGCTCATTGGGTATTTAGGGTGGAGTGAATTAAGAGAGGTTGCTGAATCCGGGTATAGTGCGACGAATTAGCCCTCACCCTAGCCCTCTCCCCAAGGAGAGGGAACAAGATTTCTAGCTCCCCTCTCCTTGGGGAGAGGGGTTGGGGGTGAGGGCTAACATAAGTTAACCCTACGCTATGAATGATTCGAGGCGGACGAGTCATCCATTTCACCCGCGGCGATCGAGCCGTCTTGACTAGTTTGTTTTATCTGCGTTTTCGACTGAGTTTTATCAGCATTTGAACCACTGTAGTATTTCCATTTCCAATTAGTAACCTCTGGCATATCTTCACCATGTTTGATGATGTAATGCTTATGATCGATCAGTTTGTCCCGAATCGCTTGTTTCACATAAGCGGCGGAGGTGTGTAACTTGGGCACTCGATCGATGACATCTTGCGCTAAATGGAAGCGATCTAGGTCGTTTAACACTACCATGTCGAAGGGGGTCGTTGTGGTTCCCTCTTCTTTGTAGCCGCGCACATGTAGATTGTCGTGATTGGTGCGGCGATAGGTTAAGCGATGAATCAGATAAGGATAGCCGTGGAACGCGAAGATGATGGGTTTGTCGGTGGTGAAAATTGAGTCGAACTCTCGATCGGAGATGCCGTGAGGATGTTCGGTTTGGGGTTGCAGCGTCATTAAGTCTACAACGTTGACCACGCGAATCTTCAGATCTGGGAAATGCAGCCGCAAGAAGTCAACGGCGGCAAGGGTTTCTAACGTGGGAACATCTCCAGCACACGCCATCACCACATCGGGTTCGCAGTCTTGATCGTTGCTTGCCCATGACCAGATGCCCAGCCCAGCAGTGCAGTGTTTGACCGCCGCATCCATGTCAAGCCATTGCAGTTCGGGTTGTTTGCCAGCGACAATCACATTCACATAATGACGACTGCGGAGACAGTGATCGGCAACCGAGAGCAATGTGTTGGCATCGGGTGGCAGATAAATCCGTACGGTCGTCGCTTTTTTATTCACAACGACATCTAAAAAGCCCGGATCTTGGTGTGTGAATCCGTTGTGGTCTTGTCGCCAAACGTGAGACGTGAGTAAATAATTGAGCGACGCGATCGGCTTCCTCCAGGGAATATGACGACAGGCTTCGAGCCATTTGGCGTGTTGATTAAACATCGAGTCAACAATGTGAATAAACGCCTCATAGCACGAGAAAAAGCCGTGGCGACCTGTGAGCAAATAGCCTTCGAGCCATCCTTGACAAAGATGCTCACTCAACACTTCCATAACGCGACCATCACGAGACAGGTGATCATCCCCCGGTAACATTTCAGCAGCCCATACTCGATCGGTGGCATCCAAAATAGGAGTCAATCGATTTGAGTTGTTCTCGTCAGGACTTAGCACTCGGAAGTTGCGCTGTTCTGCGTTCAGGTTCATCACGTCGCGCAGAAATAGCCCCAACACGCGAGTCGATTCCGCTTCGACAGTGCCGGGATCTTGAGTATCGATCGCATACTCTCTAAAGTCCGGCAGTCTCAGATCTTTGAGCAACACCCCACCATTGGCGTGAGGATTTGCCCCCATGCGGCGATCGCCCACCGGAGCCAATTCTGCCAGTTCAGGAATCAGTTTGCCCGTCTGATCAAAGAGTTCTTCTGGCTTATAGCCTTTCATCCACGATTCCAGCATTTGTAGATGTTCGGGCTTACTTGCCAGTTCGGCTAAGGGCACTTGATGCGCTCGAAACGTATTCTCAATTTGAACTCCATCGACGACTTTAGGACCTGTCCATCCCTTCGGAGTTCGCATCACAATCATCGGATATTGAGGACGATCGCTGAAGCCATGCGTTCGGGCTTCTCGCTGAATGCCTTGAATTTCGGCGACGATCGTATCCAACGTTTCCGCCATCAGGGGGTGCATTAGGGCGGGATCGTTCCCTTCAACAAAATAGGGTTTGTAGCCGTAGCCGATGAACAGGTGTTCGAGTTCTCGATCGCTCAACCTTGCTAAAACAGTTGGATTCGCGATCTTATAACCATTCAGATGCAAAATCGGCAACACTACCCCATCTCTAGCGGGATTGATAAATTTATTAGAGTGCCAACTTGCCGCTAATGGACCTGTCTCAGCTTCTCCATCGCCAACGACACAGCAAACAAATAAATCAGGATTGTCGAACACCGCACCATACGCGTGAACCAGAGCATAGCCTAACTCACCGCCTTCGTGAATCGAGCCAGGTGTTTCAGGAGCCGCATGACTCGGAATTCCGCCCGGATAGGAGAACTGCAAGAACAGTTTTTGCATTCCCTCTTCGTCTGGCGTGATGTTGGAATAAAACTCGCTGTAGGTGCCCTCTAAATAAGTGTTTGCCACTATTCCCGGTCCGCCATGACCCGGACCTGCAACATAAATCGCATTCAAATCGTAGCGTTTGATTAAGCGATTCATGTGAGCATAAATGAAATTTAGCCCCGGCGTTGTGCCCCAATGACCGAGCAATCGCGGTTTGACGTGTTCTAACTTGAGCGGCTCTTTGAGTAAAGGATTGTCTCGTAGATAAATTTGCCCAACTGACAGATAGTTAGCGGCTCGCCAGTAAGCATCTATCTTTTGCAGGTCTTCTGGAGAGAGAGCAGCTTTGGCTGGAATTGAGTTTGCAACTGTCATAGTGAATATCGCCGATGGCTTGTTGGGTTTAAGTTTGGCTCATCAACACGAATTCTGAATCTGTCACAAGTTGTAGTAAATAGAAACAATCGGTTAACAAATCTGTGGAATCTCTTAACTTAATAACTGGTCGAATAGATTCTGATCGAGCCGCTAAAGTTTATTTTGCTAACTCGGTGTAGCGATAATGAGCTTCAAAGCCAGAGTGGCAATATACAAAACGGTTAATGGTGCTAACAGTCTCGTCTCAAGGCGGCTACGCTACACATACTATTTTATGTTTTGTGAATCATTTTTCACTGAACACCCATGCTTCACTCCAGTTATCGGGGATGCCATTCTCGATCAGCCATTCCACTCGTTCTAAATAAAGTTTTGCCGTCTTATCAGCCGGATGAATTGCTAACACTTGCTCAAAACAAACTTTTGCATCCTGGATGGCTCGATCGCCATAGCACTTGACTCCGCGATCGAAGTCGGGTTGGGTTTGCAGCTTTAGCGATCGCACTTCTTCAACCTCAGCGTCTAACACTTCATAGACTGAAATCGCTTCATTTCGACCCTTGACGATCGCCCGATCTAAAAAGCGAATTTGATAGCGATCGGGGTTGCTCAAATGTTCTAACGTCTGACCTGAAATCAACATCGCCACGCCATAAAATTTAGTTAACCCCTCTAGTCGCGATGTCAGGTTAACGTTATCTGAAAACGCGTCGCCCTGAATGCGATTGGCTTCGCCGACCATGCCTAACATCATCTGTCCAACGTGAATGCCGATGCCCACCTGAATGGGTAAATCGCCCCTCGTCTTGCGCTGCTGATTGTACTCCTGCACTCGCTGCTGTTTGGCGACACCTGCCGCCACGGCATCATCTGCCCCATCAGGAAACACCGCCATCATGCCGTCTCCTAAAAACTTGACGATGATGCCATAGTGATTGCGAATTTCTGGACTGACGCGCTTTAAGTAAGCATTTACGAAGTCAAAGTTTTCGCGGGGGGTCATCGTTTCTGACATGGTGGTAAACGATCGGATGTCGCTAAACATCACTGCCATCATTTTGCTGACATAATCGCCAAGCTGCACGTCGGTTACGCTGTCTTTGCGAAGAAATTTGAGATATTCGCCCGGAAAAAATCGAGCAAAGGAATCATTTAACCGTTTCAATTCCTGTTCACGATTTTTGACCGTTCTCACCATTTGAGTAAAGACTCGTGCAAGTTGTCCTAACTCATCATTGCGATCGACGACATCGCTCAAACTCTCCGCCGCAAAGGTATCTTGCTCAACCGTTGCAGCCGCCTGAGTCAGTTTGTCTACTTGCTGAATGTAGAGAGATTGCCGCAGGTTTTCGTCGCGCAGCAGTGCCTCGGCTTCTTGGCGCTTGAGTAGGTTTGTATATGCCCTAGAGTGATAGCGAATTCGGGCGAGCAGTTCGACGCGATCGGGCAGCTTTACTAGATAATCATTTGCGCCCAGTTCAAACGCTTGAGCTTTGATCAGCGGCTCTTCTTTACTCGACAGCACGATTAGCGGAATTTGGTAAGTTGGGGCATCGTGCGATCGTAAAAACCGCACCAACAGCAGCCCATCCATTTGGGGCATGACCAAATCTTGCAAAATCACCGTGGGCTGGCACTCTCTCGCCATTTTGAGCGCTTGAGTCGGGTCGTCACAGTAGTGAAACGTGATATCAGGTTCAGCCTCTAACATTCGCCGCACGGCTTCGCCAATGATCGATTGGTCGTCAATTAACAGCACTGTGATGGATTCATCCATATCGAGAATAAAGTCTTAACGATTTAGACGGGTGCGCTGTAGAAGGGTGGTTGCGATCGCGTCCGGGTTTAACACCTCAACCGCCGCATTTAATTCAGCCGCCGCTTTTGGCATTCCATAAACCGCACAGCTTACTTTATCTTGCGCGATCGTGTGCCAACCCACACTTCGCAGCAGCCGCAGCCCTTCAGCCCCGTCTCGCCCCATCCCAGTTAGCAACACCGCTATTCCTCTCGATGTCCAATAGTGAGCAACACTCTTAAAAAACACGTCGATCGACGGGCGGTAAGGATACTCGATCGGCTCTCTGACGTAGTTTAGCGTCTGGTTTACCTGAAGACAGAGATGATCATTGGTGCAGGCAACCAGGACGATGCCCTTTTGGGGACGATCGCCCACTGAGGCTTTTTTAACCGTCAGGGGTGTGAGTTGATTGAGCCAGTCAACCATGCCTTCCGCAAATTGAGCATCGACGTGCTGAACGATGACGATCGCGGCTCCCAAGTTGGCGGGCAGTCGCGAGAGAATCGCGGAGAGGGCTTTCGGTCCGCCTGTAGAGGAGCCAATTGCGATTAGAGGAGGCAGCGTAGAGGAGGAAAAGGACACCGAAGAGGGGGGAGAAGGGAAAGGAAGGGGCGGAGGAGATTTGCCGTTCAGCTTGGCGATCGAGGCAATTTTTCCGAGTAGAGCTAGGGCGGCTCCGGGGGTGCCTTGATTGCCCAAAACGGGAGTGTTAACCGCATCAAGTGCGCCATAGCCCATCGCTTCAAAGACTTTTGCAGAATTTTGTTCAATGCTGGCGGTGACAATCAAAATGGCACAGGGCGATCGCTTCATGATTTGTCGAGTTGCCTCAACGCCATCCATGACGGGCATGATCAGATCCATCAAGATCAGATCAGGGGTGTTTTTGGCGCATTTAGCAACGGCTTCGGCACCGTCTTTGGCAATCCACACAATCTCATGCTCGGCGATCGTCATCAGCACTCGTCGCAGCGCTTCGATGGCGATAAACATATCGTTGACAATGGCGATTTTCATAGGTCATTCACCAATTAAATCCACGACGGCTCGAATCAGCGTGTCGTCATGAAAACTACTTTTGGTGAGATAGTAGTTTGCCCCGGCTTCTAAGCCTTGAATGCGATCGTCTTCCCGATCGCGATAAGACACCACAATCACGGGAGTTGAACCCAGTCGCGGATGCCGTTTAATTTCTTTAATCAGTTCAATTCCGTTCATTCGGGGCATATCAATATCGCTAATGACTAAATCGTAGGGAGACGATCGTATCGCGTTCCAGCCTTCCATTCCATCAACGGCAACTTCGACGACATAGCCGCGATTTTGCAGCAGCTTGCGCTCCATTTCTCGCACCGTGATCGAGTCGTCTACGACTAATATTCGCTTCTCTTGGGACACAGTGTCATTAAGAATGATTCCTTCAGGAGTCTTGTTAGACGATTCAGCGACTCTGGCGATCGATCCACTGTTGAGCAGTGCGTTGGTCGATCGTACCAGGTCAGACACATCCACAATCAGCACGAGTGACCCGTCTCCCATCAGGGCGGCTGCACTAATATCGGGCACTTTGCCCAGGCGAGCATCGAGCGGACGCACGACCAGTTCGCGTTCTCCGAGACAGCGATCGATCACCAATCCATAGGTGTTAGATTGATCGCTAATCACCACCACCCAAAGCGGGGAGGGCGACGAGGCGGGCGGAGGCAAATCGAGCACTTGATGCACCGGAATTAGACCGATATTTATCCCATCCAGCGTGAAATATTGCCGATTTTCGACGATGGAAATCTCTGAGGGCTGAACGGTGATGATCTGATCGATGCGCGCCAGAGGAAACGCATAGGCTTCTCCAGAAATCTCGACGAGCAACGTCCGCACAACGGAGAGCGTCAGGGGCAATTGAAAATAAAAACTGCTGCCTTTCCCCACTTGGGAAGCCGCTCTCACGGTGCCTCCCACTTCTTGCGCCATGCTTTGGGCAATGTCTAAGCCTACGCCTCGACCAGAGAGTTCTGTCACCTGTTTGCTCATCGAAAATCCGGGTAAGAACAGAAACTCCATCAGTTCAGCGTCGGTCAACTTGGCGACGACTTTGGGCGCGGCTAACTGTTTGTTGATAATCTGTTGACGTAACGCGATCGGAGTGATGCCCTTGCCGTCATCAGAAATGGTAATCGCCAACATTCCGCCCCGGTGCATTGCCTCGACTCGAACGGTTCCTTCGGCAGGCTTTCCCGCCGCGATGCGCTCTTCTGGCAGTTCGATTCCGTGGTCAACGGCATTTCGCAAAATGTGAGTGAGAGGCGCTTCGAGCTTTTTGAGAATGTCTCGATCGACCGACGTTGATTTGCCGACAATCTCCAATTTGACTTGCTTGTTGACGGTGCGAGCCAGATCTCTGACCATGCGCGGAAACCCCTGCACCCCATCCATAAACGGACGCATGTGGGAGGTGATCACTTCTCGATAGAGGCGATCGGAGAGATTTGCCGATCGTCGAATAAATTCTTCGAGTTCGGTCAAGCGATCGTTGAGCAGGTCGCGGCATTCTTGGTCGCGTTGACGAGTCGCATCGATCAATGATTTAGAATCTTGATCGAGATCTGGGTTGAGCATCGCGTTTTGCTGCAATCGCTCTAGGTTTTTAGACAGTTCTAGCTGTCGCGATTTGAGCACCATCAGAGAATCTGCAAACGGTGGCAGCCAATTAGCTTCGATTAAAGATTCTCCAGCCAGTCCCATCATGCGATTGAGATTGTCTGCACTGACTCGCACAACGCGCTCCTGAGCCGCCGCCGCGTCAGCAGGGCTTATCTCTCCAGAAGCCGGACTCAGCGGATTTTCAGGCTCGTGAGCAGTGGGAGTCGATTCAGCAGGAGCGATCGCTGGAACGAAATCAGCCTTTAAAGTTTGAATCGCCGCCGTTCCTTCTGCATTGCGAATTGCCTCGATCGTCGATCGCACTGTTTGAAACTCTGAGTCATGGTTTGTCAACCAGTTGGGTAAATCAGCGTCGCTCACCTGACTGAGACTCTGAAGCAAATCAACGCCCCGCAGCAGCACATCGGCGCGATCGCTGTTCAACGTGATGGTGTGAGCTTGAGCCGCAACAAAGCAGTCTTCCATCACATGGGCAAGCTGAACGGCGGCATCCAATCCCACAATGCGAGCGGCACCTTTGACCGAGTGAGCCGCCCGCATCAATGCCTCTAATTCTTGAGCAGAGTGAGACTGAGATTCTAGCGCCAGCAGCCCATTGTTTAAGAGCGTCGCCTGTGCTTCGACTTCGAGCCGAAATAACTCCATCATCGAGCTATCTAAAAGCAGCGAAGGCGGATTTGGTTTTGGGTGATCAGATGAAATCGAATGTTCTGGCTCCGTCGCCCTTTGTGGGAGGGCGGGGGGAATAGCCGCTTTGTCACCCTCCGCGATCGCTGTCTGCGTCTGTGCCAAATCCTCCGAGTGTTGTGACAACCAATTTTCTAACGTTCCATCGCTAGTCGCGGCACTGATTTCAATCAGCAGATCCCCAGCGTGGAGGAGGCGATCGACCAGCGCATCAGCCAAGGGCGTTGAGCCACTCTGCACGGCGATTAAGCGAACTCTCATCTGCTCAGACAGCGTGGCGGCGACATCGATTTCGATGAGTTGAGCAGACCCGGCGATCGCGTGGAGCGATCGCATCGCCGTATCTAATTCGCCCTCCTGAGAAGGCTGCTGCTTTAAAATTGACAGACTTTGCTTCAGAGATTTGACCTGAGTCTCCACTTCTTGACAAAACAGACCCAGCATGGAGTAATCGCGCATAGAGTCTCCATTGCTCATCACAAAATCCTGCGCTCAAGCGTGTAAAACAACAGGTCAGCGTCCAAATAATTCACCTTTTTGCTCTGCCAGTCAATAATCCCTTGGGTGTAAGATTCACTCGATTGAGAGACGACGACAGGCACCGCTTTTAGCTCACTTGCCTCAACACGATGAATTCGATGCACTTCATCCACCGGAAACACCCACTTGCGATCGTGGTGTCCCACCACCAAAAGCCGACTGAGAGACGAAGAATTCTCCACCGTCTTTAGACCGAGAAAATGACTCAACGATAGGGTCATCAAAATCTCGCCTCGAATGTTAATCAGTCCCAAAAACGAGTCGTTAGTGCGATGAGGCAGCCTGTGAACCGCACCCGGATGCGTAACTTCGTGGAGCACTCCAACCGATAAGGCAAACTGCTCATCTCCGAGCCGAAATAGAATCACAGATAGGGTGTTGCTTCCGGTTGCAGAATCGCGATCGCCCTCTGCGAAATTCAGCGTTTTTACCGCTTCGTCTAAAGGAGTGGCGATCGTGGCTGTCCACTCGTCAAGATACTCGATCGGAACGTCTCGCTCTAGCAAATTGCGCCCTGCTGTCGCATACACCGGGCAGTTGCGACAGTGAATCACCGTCTCTAGCTGAGGGCAAGAGCGATCGCCCCAAACGCCAATCTGATTCCAGCAGTCATCAATAGAATCCATACCGCGACTCACACCTTGAATTGAGAAATTTCTCGCTGCAAGCCTTGAGCCGCGTCATTTAACTGAGTCAGCGCATTGTTGGTTTCCTGCAGCGATTGCACCGTTTGATAAGACGCATCGCTGAGTTGCCCGATCGCTAAACTAATCTGTTCTGCCCCGCGATATTGTTCATCCATGCGTTGACTGACTGCCCCAAACTGCGGCGTTAACCCCTGCACATTTTGGATGAATCCGGCAATTTGTCCGCTGATATCTCCGACATCATCAACATATTGCCTGACTTCTCTGCTAAATTTATCGACCTCCATCACGCCCTGAGACACCGACGATTGCATCCCCTTGACCATTTGCTCAATTTCAAGCGTGGCAACCGCCGACTGATCGGCAAGACGACGAATTTCTCGTGCCACAACCGCAAATCCGGCTCCATACTCTCCGGCTTTTTCGGCTTCGATCGCGGCATTCAGCGATAGTAAATTGGTTTGATCGGCGACTTTAGTAATCGTAGTCACGACCGTATTAATATTATTCGCTTTCTCATCCATCACAGTTAACTTTGACGAAATCGAGCTAGTCGCCAGCACTAAATTTTGCATTGCAAGCTGCATTCTTTCTAGATTCATTTGGCTGCTAGTAGCTGCTTCAGTCGTGGTGCGCGCTGTCTCAGCCACTCCATCCATCGATTTTGCTAACTCGCCTGCGGTTGACGCAATTTGTCGAGAGGTGGCATTGACTTCGTGCATGGATGCAACTTGCTCATTCACCGTTGCTTCAAGCTGTCTGCCTGCCGCTGCGATCTGCGTCGTAGACGTGCTGATTTGAATGCCAGATTTTTGTGCCTGTGCAATCAAAGCATTCAAACTCTTGGTCATTCGTTGAAATGCGGTCATCAATTGCCCTACTTCGGTGGTGTCTCTGGTAGCAGCGATCGCTTGAGTCAGATCGCCATCTGCAACCTGTTGAGCCACTTTTGAAGCTAGATTGAGCGGGCGGGCAATCTGACGATTGAGAATCACGCCGATCAGAGCCAGCAGCAAAATCGCAAACGGCATCCCGTAGAGAATGGTGTTAAGGGTGCGTTGGGCAGACCTGTCAGCAATCTGCGATCGGGTCTGCAATAGATCGCGCTCTCCGGATTCCATCCGAGCTATTAAGTCTCGAATCTGATCCATCAACCGCTTGCCCTCGTTTGTTTTCACGATTTTGAGTGCAGCCGCCGATTGTCCATTTTGCTTGAGGCGAATGGTCGAATCGAGTTCGGCGAGCTTTTGATTGACGAGCGGTTCTAAAGTCTGAACATAATTTTGCTGAGTTGGATTGTCTCTAACGGTCTGTCTCAACTCTCCAATTCTCGATTGAATCGCAGTTCGTGCTTGATTGTAGGGAGCGAGATAGCGAGTGTCATTGGTCAGCAAATAGCCCCGTTGCCCCGTTTCGACATCTTTGATCAGCGAAAGAATCTCTTCTAACTCACCCAACACTTGATAGGTGTACTTTTCTTGACGAGCGGCTGAAACGAGTTGCTGTGTGCCCCGGTAAGAGACAATGCCAATGATCGAAAAGACGGTTAAGCCCAGGGCAAACCCCGCAGCGATTTGAGTGCTAATTTTCCAGCGATTTAACATCTAAGACCAGCCTACCAATACCCATTTCTAGAGTAGCGTAGCTGTGGTCACTGCCGCCCCTTCGCTCGATATCCACGATACTCGAACTTTCTAACGTTGAGTGTTGAGCAATCGCTGAATGCGCTGCTTTAAAAGAGTTGCCCCCGCTCGATCGCCCTTTTGTTCTTTTAACAACGCCAAATGAGTCATCGCTTCATAGGCACTGGGGTTGAGGTAAATCGCTTTCTGAAACGCTTGTTCGGCTTGCTCAGATTGATTGAGACCTTGATGAATTTCGCCTAACAGCACATGGGCTTGAGCGTCTGTCGGATGCGCTCTCAAATGGGATTGGCACACGGCGATCGCTTCTATAAGGTGTCCTCGGTTGGCAAGCTGCTGGGCGGTTGCCAACTCGGTAGGCTCAGAGATAGGAGCAGACGCAGGAACCGGAACCGAAATCGTTTGCGGAGGATGAGCGATCGGGGGCAGCGGACGATCGACGACGCGATTTTGTTTGTGGTAGCCAAATGCAAAGGGGTGGCGAATCGGCGTGAAGTGATCGGCGGTGACCTGCGGCATTTCGGGCGATCCCACAAACAGTAAACCCGATGGAGCTAGAGCGTAATCCAACCTCTGAATGAGCTGAATTCGGGAGTCACGATCGAGGTAAATCAGAAGATTGCGACAGAAAATTGTGTGATAAGCCTCTTGAGACAAAAAACCGGGATTGAGGAGATTCTCCGATCGAAAGCTCACAGTATCCCGCACGAAGGGGCGAATCTCTTGCCCATTGGCGACCGACTGAAAGTAGCGTGACTGCTCAGGCAACCCGCCTCCTCGAAACGATATTTGCCGATAAATGCCCTGCGTTGCCTTGAGAAGCGCCCGTTTGCTGACATCCACCGCGTCGATGTGAAACTGAGCCGGAGTCAACCCAGCCTTGAGCAGCGTGATGGCGATCGAGTAAGGCTCCTCTCCGGTTGAGCAAGGTGCGCTGAGAACCCGAAATACGCTGGCGGGATGGGCAGATCGCCATTGAGTGACAAATTGACTGAGATAGACAAACGGCTCTCGATCGCGAAAAAACCAGGTTTCGGGCACAACGACCGTTTCGATCAGGTTTTCCAACTCTTGGGGTGAGGTTTGTAAGTGTAAGAGATAAGCGGCTCGATCGGGCAACCCACACGTTAACCGCCGCTGTTCGACTGCGTGAGCGATCGTTCTCGACCCAATGCTCTCGGCATCTAGCCCGATTTTCTGCTTTAGCAGAGCCTCAATCGCGTCTTGCACCATTTGCCTCAGCGCTTTCTTGAATAAACAGAGATGCAGAGCGGTCATCTGACACTAAATGCTGCCAGTGAATCTGCTGGATCATGCCTTTCTCGTCCATAAATAGGTTGCCTAAGTAAGGCACATCGCTCACTTGAGCCGTGTTTTTTGCATCTAGGTCGGGTCGGTTAAGGGTTTCGGTGACGCGTTCTGCCATGAGTCCTAGCCACTGCCGAGTGCCGTCACTGGTGGGATAGTAAACCATCATAATGCGGGTACTAAAACGGGAACGGCAATCGGTATGGTGAAGCAAACGACACAGATCAACAACCGGAACTAAGTTGCCTCGATAATTAAATACGCCTGCAATGTAATCGGGAACGTGATTGAGAGATCTGAGCGTTACGATCGGAATCACCTCGACCACTTGAGCACTATCGATCGCATAGAGATTGTCGCCAGCTTGGAATAGGAGCATTAGCATGAGTTAGGCGATCGAGAACAGCGCGTCTCGTTTTGAGTGTCATCAACAAGGACTCTACAATCATCCCCTAGTAAATCTTGCTTGACATCGCCCCAAAGCTGGAAATTTAGGCAGTGCTGAATCTATTGATGAGACCCCAATTTTACCCTCACCCTAGCCCTCTTCTTTGGGGAGAGGGAACAAGAGTTCTAGCTCCCTTCTCCTTGGGGATGAGGGCAAAATCTATTAGCAACGCCGAAGTTTAGATTCCAAAGATGGATTGGATTCGTTTGCGAATTTGGTGAAATGAGGTGTCTTCTTTTGGAGCGGCACCGATCGTGATTCCTAAACTTTCTAATGCTTCTTGGCGATGAGATAGCTCTTCTGCAATTTTATCGGCTAACCCTTGATGATTTTTTAACAAACTTTGCAGGTTATTGTGGTCAACCACAAACAAAATCGTTTCTTCTAAAGTTCGTAGCGTAGCAGTGCGCGGGGTGCCCATCAGCAATGACATCTCACCGATAAACTCACCCGATCGGCGAACGGCAACCTGTTTTGAAATCGATTCGACAAACACCTCAACTGAACCTGACAAGATGATATAAAACGAGTCACCAGGATCGGATTCTCGACAAATGGTTTCTCCGATCGTCAGCTTTTTACGATAGCCTTTCTCAATCACCTGCCGCAGCTCAACCTCGCCACATTGCTGAAAATAGCTGACTTTTTGCAGCAAATCGCGCAGCATCCGTCCTGCGATTGGGGCTTCTACTTCGACCTGTTTTGCCAATCCATTGACTTGGTGAGGAGTTTGCAGTAGGGCTGCCAGTGAGGGCAGATTCTCGATCGTCAGACC
>Ga0209512_1003176_pt1 | contig 15985 bp, 20 predicted proteins | sample frozenSSSSmetaG_FD_184142 | JGI IMG/M metagenome (GOLD analysis project Ga0209512, IMG submission 184142) | Glacier valley bacterial and archeal communities from Borup Fiord, Nunavut, Canada, to study Microbial Dark Matter (Phase II) -... | ecosystem: Environmental > Aquatic > Freshwater > Ice >... | reverse complement strand
TAAATAACCTCGGTTGTATCGAGCTTTTTATCCCGCTTCAGGAAGTCGGAAGCGAGGAATACGGCGATAACAGCCTGCGCTATATTAATGATATAAAGATTTATAAACGGGATCATTGATGGCAGGGCCACCATATCGCTATTTGGCCAGCCAATACTTGTCTGCGTTCCCAGGTTAAACAGGAAGACAAAGAGTAATGCCAATATAGAGAAGATTCTGAAAAACCAGCTTCGGAACAGCGTTTTTGACTCGTATTTTGATACTGTCAGAATATTGTGAATTGCCTTCATAATAATTAGTTGAAAGTTGGATTTAAATGAATTTAACGCAAAACGGAGTTGCGAAAACATTCAGCCTTAGATCTCATGCCAGTGCTGATTAAGTTCGTTCTCCATAAAATTCACATAGGCATGTTCCAGGTTTGGTTCGATCTGTTCGCCTTTATAGCCATTGATCTCCTTGGAAACGACCTGAACTTCCCAGCCATCTTCGGATGGGATAGAGGAAATGATCGGGTATTTATCCTGGATTTCATGATATTCGGTGTCTGTTGCATCAATTCGCCAGACATTATTCCGTGCCTGATCAATGAGTAGTTCGGGTGATCCTTTAAAAGCGAGAAGTCCTTTATTCATAAGTGCCATATCGGTACAGGTACTCGAAATATCACCAACAATATGTGTTGAAAGGATGATGACAACATCGCGTTCGCTGATTCGTGTCAGCAAATTCCGAAACCTGATCCGCTCTTCAGGATCGAGTCCTGTCGTAGGTTCATCGACGATAATAATTTGTGGATCACCAATCAAGGCTTGTGCAATTCCCAAACGACGTTTCATTCCGCCCGAAAGGTTATTGGCAAACCGGTTTCGCGCTTCGTAAAGACCAACTTCTTCAAGCATTTTTTCAACAGCATCATTTCTTACCGATGATTTATTCATTCCGGCCAGTCGCGCAATGTAATCGAGAAACTCATACGTACGTAATTTGGCAAAAAACCTGAAATCCTGCGGCAGGTAACCAAGCATCGATCGGATCTCTTTCCGGTTTTTCTGCAGGTCAAGTCCGTTTACCAACACCTGACCTGATGATGGTTTTGCAAGTGTAACAAGGATGCGCATCAAACTCGATTTGCCTGCTCCGTTAGGTCCCAACAGACCAAACATCCCGTTCTCAATGGTCATACTCACATCTTTCAATGCGTGATTTCCGTTAGGATAGACCTTATTCAGTCCGTTGATCTCAATTTTCATGCGTTAATAATTTGTTTTTTAATGGTCGCATGGAATAGCAATTTGATCTTTTTTAGTTTGCAAGAAGTTTCTCTCATGGCAATTTCATGCTTTAGTTGTGTTACTGGTTTACGATGGAAATACATTTCTAACCTGGTTTCGACATTATTAGTATCAAAAGGTTTAATTTGAGCACACATAATTTACAGATATTTCACAGTTTTTTTTTTAGGTTCGGCTACTTTCTTAATTTTGTCCGTATTGAAGGTTAATTTTGACTTTAAATATAAAACAATTTAGCATATGAAAGCGATCGAAAGAGCGATTGAGCAGTTTATTTTCTTTAGTCGTTGGTTTCAACTGCCTGTATATTTAGGGCTTATTGTGGTGACGATACTTTATGCGTTCAAGTTTCTGCAAGAATTATGGCACCTGCTTGCTGATTTTTCCGTGATGAACGAAAATACAATCATGTTGTCTGTTTTGGGTCTGATTGACATTTCAATGGTAGTCAACCTGTTAGTGATTGTTTTCATAGGTGGTTATTCAACATTTGTAAGTAAAATAGATTTCGACAATCACGAAGATAAACCCGATTGGTTAAGCAAAGTAAATGCCAGCTCATTAAAGATTAAACTCATTATTTCGCTGGTTAGTATATCAGGAGTGCATCTTTTGAAAACTTTTATTGATATTCATAATGTTCCGTTACAGGATGCTCTGCTGCAAATCGGTATTCATATGGTATTTATTCTTTCGGCATTGCTCTTAGCATATACCGATAAAATAATGCATTCATATGAAAATACACAAACGCACTAATCAACTTGTTCAATAACCTTTGGGTTTCCGCGTAAAAATTCCGACAGAATATCGGTGTCAAGAATGGAGGGTTTAATCACTTGATTTTATTTCTATTAGTGCTCATACCTTTTAATTCATAACTCAATGTGACGGTCAAAAAGTTTTGTCCTGGCTATTTTTGTTTGATTAAGAAACTCTGAGTAATCCTTATCGCTCATATCGCTAAAGGCACCACCAAAGGAAAGAATTTTCTTCCGTGAACTTTCACTCGGTTTATTTGTCGGTGTCATTGAATGCACGAACTGATAAAGTTCTTCCAGCCGGTTAACAGGAACATCTTTGATCTCTCTCAATATGGCGTTTAATGTCAACATTGTCATCTTTTTTTTTCAAAGATAAAAAAAGTCGTGTAATATATTACAGAACTCAGAAGTATACTTTTTACCAAATTGATTGTCAAATAAATTTTGATATTTCTATAGCCTTCCATCTCTATCGTGTCCCTAAAAATTCAGTGAAGGGAATCACAAAGCTTACTCTAAGCGTTGATTTTAAACCTTTTCAACTTTGCGATTCCGTTCATGAAAATATAAATTTTAAAAACGATCAATAATCATTTACATGTATCTTACTTGACTCATCCTTTTTCAACGAAATCTCACTTGGTTGCCTGACAAAGATTCTTGAACTATCCGACAAGCTGCCACTGATTTTATTTGCTTTTATTTCAAGATATGCTTCCGATTTTTGAAGCATCAATCCCAGGGAATCGATCCTGAATTCAGATGAATTGATCCGTGAATGATTCCTTGCAACGATATCCAAAACCTGGAACCCAGATTTCACAAGTGTATCCTGATTGAGCCAAATTTCACTTTCATCCAACGCGAAGAACAATTTCCCCAATCCGATGCGCTCAACACTGAGGTTTGATTTTTTCAATTGTATGCTCCTTAACGAATCGGTTGCATGAATCGTAACTGAAACATTGCGATGATTTGTTTTCTCAAAGTCGCTAACCATCAACGTATCACCAATTATTGTATAATTCACTTTAGGTGCAATGGAATCTTTCAAACAAGATACTTCAATATACGAAGAATCATTTTGGACAAGTGTAATATTCATGCTTGTATAATTCACTTTAGGTGCAATGGAATCTTTCAAACAAGATACTTCAATATACGAAGAATCATTTTGGACAAGTGTAATATTCATGCCATTGTACACCCGAAGCGCTTTGAAGACTGGGAGGATTTGCTTATTCACTTTAAAATCGGACTTCCTTCCATCGTTTCGCCGGCCGTTTATCCGGAGATCAATCACTGAAGCCAGGATTAAAACAGCAATTGTGCTGAGCAGCGATATAAATATAATTTTACTGGTTTTCATAGTAATCTATTTAATTGTTGATTCGAAATAGGGTCTTAGTTCGTCGAAGGTGATGTCAAGCATTTTGGTCTGCTTCACAATTAACGGCAAATCGGTTTCGAAAAACTCCTGTCGCTTCCATTGATGGATAATTCCAATTGCTTCGCTGCTCACATAATAACCCACACCACGCTTGTTATCAATAATTCCACGTGTCTGCAATTCGCTGTAAGTACGCATCACCGTATTCGGGTTGACACCCATTTCGCTTGCAAGATCGCGTACAGAAGGGATCTTCTCGCCCGGGGGATATTTCCCCTCCATCACTTTCTCCGAAATGCTGTCGGCAATCTGAAGAAAGATTCCTTTGGTATTTTTAAATTCCATAATTAAGCCTCCTTCTCTTTTAATTTAAACCAGGCCATTGCAAGCAGACACAAATTGATTGCTGTTGCCCCTATTGCCAGATAAACAATGGCTTCATCCTTGTCTTTGATAAAAAAGTTATTCTCAACATGAATTCCCTGGAGGTCAAAACCTTTTATCAAAAGATAAACGTAAAAGCCGTACCCGGCAATAATCAGCGAAAATGCAAACATGGTTTTCAATAACGGTGATTTTGAAAAATAACTTGCTCCCGTAAATGATGTAATAAAGACAAATAAAACGCCTTGTATAATTGCTAACTTCGCCCAGAAATTGAATTCAAGTTGTTTTGAAATTTCGGAAAATGCCTCTCCAAATGAAAATGTGTAATTTTTCAATTCCGGAACAAAATAGTGGACGACCGAACCTTCAAGATTTGCAATTAACCAGAACAACAATGGCATCAGGAGAATAAAGACGATAATCCGGTTGACAAATTCAAAGAGAAACTTTTCGGATGCAGAAGCTGGCAACATCAGGTATGCCATGCTCTTCTCTTTCGACCGGAAAGCCGGAAATGAGAGACTTGTGTAGATAATTCCCAGAACGAAGAAAAGAAATACGAAAGTGCCAAGGTAATCGTGGTTTTCCCACTGGTTAAAATGTGCTCCCGACTGGTTTCCCAACAGAATTAAAAAAAGCATTCCTGAAAAACTACCCAACGAAATACCAATTAGTTTTTTGTTGATGATAAACGATTGTTTGCATAACATCGTAAATCGATGAAATGAAAATGAATTATTTGTTTCCATGGATTTATCCGATTTTTTTTCCGTTAGTAATTGCGTTAAAAAGTAATTCGATATCGACTTCCGTCTCAGCATGTCCGTTCGGCATCATCATGCGGTATCCGCCCGGAACGGCCTCACTGTAAATTGCGCCTTCCACATCTTCGGAAGTGCCGGAGATAAAGCACACTTTTTGCGAGATCTCTGCAATGGTTTGCTGGAAAATCACCTTACCTTTATCGAGCATGATAATATTATCAATCAGGTTCTCCACATCTTTTACCTGGTGGGTTGAGATCACCACCAACTGATCCTCACTAAGCGATCCGGCCAGAATTTTGCGGAACAATGATTTTGAGGGAATGTCGAGACCATTTGTCGGCTCATCGAGGACAAGCAGATGGCATCGTGTTGAGAGGGCAAAAGCGATCAGGAATTTTTTCTTCTGTCCGTGCGACAGGCGTTGCAAATTATTATCAGGCCTGAGTTCAAACTCAGTGAGGATTCGGTCCAATAGTACATGGTCGAATTTCGGATAAAAGGGAGCATATGCTTTCTGGTAATCGCTGATGGAGATCGCAGGGAAGTAGAACTCCTCGGGAACCAGAAAAACATCGTTTAGCATGGTCACTTCCCGTTTCCGGGGATTGTGATTGAGAACAGACAACTCGCCTGATTGAGGGTGAAGCAATCCTGTAAGCAGTTTGAGAAGGCTGGTTTTGCCAGCACCGTTTTTCCCCAACAATCCGGTGATGCTTCCTGCTTCGAGGTGCACCGACAAGCTGTTGAAGAGCGCTTGCTGCCGGGGATAACCAAAATGAAGGTCTTTAATCTGAATCATAAGTTGAATATTTATTGCTTTAGTGTACTACTCTACTAACACAGCGCAAATATAGAACTATTCAATTCAGATATCCAACTATTTTTGAAAAAAAAGAAAATAAATTTCTGAGGATAAAAACAGTGAGCAAGCTACGAAGTCTATATCTCAATCATGCAGATTATTATATAGTACTATGATTTAAGAATTCTTTTTAAATCATCCGGATTTTGTCTGCAATCCCAGATCGACAATACAATTATAAAATCCGAAGTCGTTTCATAGATAATCAAATAGTCTCTTAATACTTTCACCCTGACATTTTCTTTGTCAGTGAGTCTCCCTAACAATGGATGCGCACAGATTAATTTTAAAGACTCTTTAATTAATACATATAGTTTTAAACTGAAAATGGTAGATCCGTTTCGGTTATTCCAGTATTTAAATATCGCAATTCTCTCTTTTTGGGCTCTTTCGGTCCAAACTACTTGCCTAGCCATTCTTCAATTTCATTGTCTGCTTGTTCGCCTTTTAAAAATTGACCATTCTTAAATTGCTGTTGGCCTTCTTCTACAGCATTCTTTTGCTCATCAGAGAGTAGGTATATGCTTTCACCAGTTTCTTCATTAGCAATTAAACGATACATCTCTTCCAATATCCAGCTATTTTCAGTTTGATTAATTTTCCTTATCAATCTTTTCTTTAGTTCTATTACTGTCATGATCATCGTTTTTATACAATACTAAAAATTCTAATTCATTGATTTAATCGTTGTCAAATAAACTATCATTGAATATCTCCTCAAATTTACGATTTATAATATGAAAACTCAGCTCGTAAAATCAATACATTCATTCGTTCCATCTATAAATTATCAAGCCGTTTCCCTAAGCGTAACCGACGCCATTACCCACAAAAAGAAAATATATCCGGTCCGGATTGTAAAGTCGAGGTAGGTGTTGCTCAGGGAATATTCGGGTTTAATGATTTCATGCGTTTATAATTTGTTTTTTAATGGTCGCATGGAATAGCCAAATAATCATTTTGGTTTGCGAGAAGTTTACTCTCATGGCTATTTCATCTGTATATAATTTGATTTTTAAAGGTCAGATGGAATCCCCATGAAGAAATATTTATTTCGGTTTGTGACTTTTTAGTCATGGGGATTTCATGAAAAATATTCACGGCATAATGTAGCGGAAGGCATTTCCCGATAAAAGCAGCCCATCCGGGAAGATCATTCGCATCAACAATCAGAATCTCTCCGCTTCGTAGGATGGCCACCTTATCACAGAACAATGCTTTCTACATCAGGTTCGTACTGATGAATAAGGTAACTCTGTTTGGCCAGCTGTCGAAACATCTTCCACAAAAGAGGATGTTTCTTTTTACAGAAAGGTCGTCGCATAACGAAGGCGTCTGCGGCATATTACCTGTTTGCCTGTATCTTTAAACCTGCAAAGGCGGCCCTACAACTTCCATATCGTGGTCGTGGAATATCTTAGCACCTGCTTCGGGAGTTGGCGGTCCGGCTAAGGCTCCGAGTGTTCTGAAAAAATCCTCCATCTTACCCGACGGTTGAAATAGAAAGAACATCTTCCCTTTGTCTGTCAGCTGGGCAAAAGCATGGGGAACTTTTCGTGGCAGAAAAATCGTGTCGCCGGCTTTTAGATTGTGCCGGTCATCGCCAACCTGAAACAGGTATTCCCCACTCAGAATAAAGAATATTTCATCCTGATTGGCATGGACATGAAGTGGCGGTCCCCCTTTTTCGTTTCCTGTATATTCAAAAACAGTCAGGTCGCCATTTGTATCTTTGGAGGAGACCTTGATGTCGTTTGGACTGGTTCCGCCCAACGCTGTTTTTTCGTTAAACCGGCTTTCGGTGGCTTTTACAACAAACCCTTTTTTAGCGCGCTCAGCCTGTGGTTTTGAATCCTGACCCATTGCTATTACCGGAATAACAGCGGCAGTTGTCAATAGAAAATTTCTTCTTCTCATTATTCGATGTTTTAGGAGTTCAACACAACGTTGAATAAGTGACGCTACGGCACTTATTTAGACTCATTACGAATAACGATTCAACAATGTTACACTTTCACCATAAATTCGGCGCTATAATGGATCGGGGGGTAGAATTTGCAAACAGCTTTCAAGTGTTTTACTCAATTAGCAGCTGGCTATTGGCAACTTGCAGCTAGCAAGATAGTGCTAACTATTTAGCTCTGAAATTTTAACATTTACGATAACTCCGGATTTTTTTCGTATTAGTGACTGCCAGTCACTAATAGCCAGCTGCAATCATTACAAAATCCAATGACCAGAACAAAACAGCGTCCTAATAGCCCAGCCCTATTTAGAAGTCAGGTACATCGTAAAATAAGGGAACCAGCTGTAAGTTTGGTCCGGTAAAGTCCAGGTTTGATTAAAGGCTGTTCTTTTTTTGTTGCTGACCCTGCGAACCGGTTGCTTTTCCTCTTCACTAAAGTAAATGAAATTTGGCCTGTTAAGTTCAACTGCGGTTTTGGTCTCCGAAATTTCAGCTAAAGCCAAATCATAAATGTTCCTCGGGTCCTTTTTTTTCATCCTTTTGAGTGTTTAAGTATTTAGTTTTTGAGTGTTTTTAGTCTGCCGCTTCTGTCACAAATTTAAAGTCTTTGTATTACGTAGCGCTAAGTAACTTCAAGTAGTTATTAACATTGTGCTTATACTTATCAGCACCACCCTTCCAAAAGCAACAGCCGGTCGTTTAATTATTCAACCTGATCTTTTATACCCGTTAATAGGAATAGCCCTTCAATTGTTACCCCCAAAAGCAAAGTATTTTTGAAGTGAATTAAATATTTTTGAAATTTGAAAATATTCATTTGAATTTCAAGACCAATAACTTTAAAAACCAATTATTCCGAAATGAAGAATTTCGGAATTTAATTAGGAATTAAACAAGTTAAACCGTCAAACACTAAATTCTGCAATGATTTTCGAATAACATTAATCACTTGCCAGCACAATCTCTTCAAACGCCTCTCTATATAATTGATTGTTAGTGATTACCTCTTCATGTGTTCCGGAAGCGGAGATCTGTTTATTTTCAATAACGTATATTTGATCTGTCTGGCGCGCCAATTGGACTCTATGAGTTACAAATATGACGATCATCTCTTTTTTCTTTAGCTGCAAAAGCTTTAAAACGAACTGCTCTGTCCGGCGATCCATGGCAGCAGTTGCCTCATCAAGTAATAAAACCTGCGGCTTTTGGTAAAGAGCACGTGCCAGGGCGACCAGTTGTTGTTGTCCACCCGAAAGGTTGGTACTATCTTCGTTAACGATTGTGGCATAACCTTGCTGAAACTCATTGATAAAAGGCTCAAGACCAGTCGCCCGACAAAAATCAATCACCTCCTGATAATCGGGATTTTCCTGTAGGCAAATATTTTCTAAAATGGTGCCGTTAAACAGTTTGACATGTTGCGTAACCACCCCAATTTGGTTTCGCCAGGCCGGGATAGACAAAGCAGACCAGTCCGAACCGTTAATAAAGATTTTGCCTGACTCGAATGGGTAAAACCGTTGAAGAACGGAAATCAGCGTACTCTTGCCACACCCGATTTCGCCAAAGATGGTTGCAGTGCGTCCTTTTTCAAATCGCATATTGATCCCTTTCAATAAAAGACTTTTACCTGCGAACCTGAAATTCATGTCTTTTAACTCAAATTTATCAATGGCAAATACTTCCTGTTCAATAACTTCTTCAGGATTATATTCGGGTTCAGCGGCCGAAAATTCGTACATCCGTTCAAACGCGACTTTGGCTTCCTGGAACTGAATATTGGCCATGGCAGTATTAATAACCGATGTTACAAGACTGCCAACGATTGTAACGATTGCCATCATCTGACCAAGTAGTAACTGTTTGTCTAATACAAGAAATGAAGTCCAGGCAATCACTCCTGAAATAAGAACTACGCTGCCTATCTGTGCCAAAAGATTTATTTTGTTTCCAATTAAACCAAGTTCATAAGCTTTCTCCTGAAAAAAATTATAAATCGTTTGAACTGCTTTCGATAAAAGGGATTCTTTATTGCCAGATTTAATCACTTTTATTCCCTGAATAGTATCAATATATTTGCTCTCTGTTAATGCATAACTCTGCATCACTTCACGCTGTTTTTCAATGATCCTCCGGTTGTATTTCCACGCTAACAACCCAAAAACCGGGATCGCAAGAAGGCTGATCAACCCTGTTGAAACAGACAAAGTGAAAACGTAAACAAGGGAGGTAATTACGATGAGAATATCAATCAGAATATTACTGCTCAAGCTGATAACTACTCGCTGGATTCGTTGCGAATCATTCAGCCGACCAATCATATCACCGGTTGAAGTACTGTCGAAAAAACTTTTTGGGAGTAGCAGTAATTTTCCAAAAAATGATGATACAATCCTTAAATTCATATTCTTACTTTGTCTGATCAGGAAGATCCCCCTGATATAGCCAATGAAAGCCCGGGCCAATAAAATAGCCACAAAAATCGCCAGACTTTTAAATAAAAGCACTTTATCGCCCGAAGGTAAGATCTTATCAATTAATTTCTGCGTGTAGACCGCCACGGCAAGCCCAAGTACCGATAAAACCATTCCCATCAAAGCGGCGACCAGCAAAACCGGCACATCATCTTTTATTAAATCCTTTATCCAGTTCAACTGGTTTTTCGCGTCTGTTTTTTTCCGGATAAAGTTCGGACCGGGCTGAAGCAAAAGCAAAGCTTTCGATTTCCAGACCTCGTGAAGTTCATCTTCGCGGTATTCAATAATTCCCCATGCCGGATCGCCTAAAATAAATTTTCCGTCTTCGTATCCGTAACATACAACATAGTGTTCGAGGTTTCCATCCTTTAGAATATGAAGGATAACCGGCGCCTCTATTTTTTTCAGGTTTTCGATATCGGCTTCGTATCCGGTTACTTCAAAGCCTAATTTTTGGGCCGACTGGTACAATCCGAGCAAGCTTGTCCCTTGCAGTGTTGTCCCGCTCGCATCGCGCAACTTCTCCTGGGTTGTTTCGCCGCCGTGGAATTTTACAATAGAGGTGAGGCATGCCAGACCACAATAAAACTGGCTGTATTGTTTGGTAAAAGTCTTTCGTATGAAATTCAGTTCCTGTTTAGTTGCCATAGCTGTTCATCAAGTGTTCAATAATTGTAACTACTTCAGTTGAATCATTTTTTGCTTCAAATTTTTTCTTCATCTTCAGCACATTGTTTTTGTAAAAGGAATGGTTCGCAATTATCTGATTAATTTTCTGGGATATGGTTTTGGCAGCGTCGCGTTCAATTCGACCCCTCAAACCTAACCCGTGGTAGACCACTCTTGCGGAATTGCCCGGCTGATCCCAGTTTCGGGAAAGGGGATAAACGAGCATCGGCACCCCGCAAAACACACATTCGGTGATGCTGTTCATTCCTCCATGGGTAATCATGATGTCGCATTTTTGCAGCAGGTCGACCTGAGGGACACTTTCGAAAACCATCATATTGACTGGCAATGGAAATAACCGACTTACGTCGAAAAACTTACCTGTCGAGAGGACAAATAAGTCGTTGGAATGCCAGCGGGCCACTTTGGCTATTGTAGCGAAGAACTTTGTACAACGGCCGATGTCGTAATTCGAAACGGTACCAAGTGAAACGTAAATCACCTTTCCGCTGTCGTTGCTTTTTAAGTGTGCAATGTATTCAATCAGAATCCGGTAGCGTGGATGATCAATTTCTCCTTCCCGATTTATACTAACCAATGGTCCGATTCTAAATACATTTTTCATTTCGGGATGGGGAAAGTCAAAGTCCTTCGGCGAAATTATTAAACGGGGAATACCACGAATGCCAAACGAAGAGCATCTGTCAATCTCTATTATCTTAAATAATGCGATTCCGTGTTTTTTAGTCACATAAGTTAATGACCGATGAAGGACTGTCCATTTGGTTTTAAATTTAAAAAACAACCGACACCAAAATGAGGAAATCCTTAATATCCATAATAATTCAATAAATACACGGTTAAAAATATTGTTTGACGGCAACCGATAACTTGTAAATGGAGGAATTCCCTTTTTCCTTGCAGTATCTATCATCGATTGTGACAGGACTGTCGGATAGTTAAGTATCTGGTAAAGAATTGCTTTGTATGAGTCAATCTCGTCAATTAAAACCAATTGAGGGTGGATCGTATTTAAAGAACGTCGCATTTTTGCAAATTCATCCGTTTCCGAATCTGACGTGACCATTTCGCTCAAAGTTATAAGGCATAGCGGATGGGCTGTTAAAAAGCCATGCTTCTCAACAGTGGGCCAATATTCGACCGGCAGAGCATACACCACCTGATATCCCGCGTTTTTTAAAAGCGTGGCCATTTTCAGCGTGGCATGGATATGCCCCGTTGATCCATGAATATCGAAAAGAATGGTTTTCATGAAAGTATAAAAATTAGGCGATCATTTGTGCTTTTTTACGAGCTTTTTTCTCCTCCGCTTGTGGAGTCAATTGGGGGGAGGTTGTTAATTATCGCATCTATTCTCGCTTCACCGTTGTACATTTTCAGTAATTTTTTGTCGGAACCGTAAATAAATACGGAAGGAATAGCAGAAGCGCCAAACTGATTTTTAAACTGATTTTTCCGATCGAGCAAAATTGCGAGATTATCAACTTCCCAAAGCCGATATTTGATTGCGAACGCTTCGACCCTTTTGGTGGAGTCATCAGGTGTGATCATTATCATGTTCACCTTTGCGAACCGTTCGGGCTGCTTCCCAATTTCTGATGCTTCGTATTGACAATGCTCACATTCAGGATGAAAATAGACAATGACGGTAGGCTGATCCGGATTAAATTTATCGATATAAATTGCTCCACCGTTAACCGATTCAAAAGAGCAATGTTGCAATGATTGAATTCTGTTCGTTATCGCTATTTTGCTTTGACGCGATTGGTAGGTGTGCGATAAAAGGAAATAGGCGACAACCAGCAACACTATCGCAACCAGATACTTTAACATTTTTCGCATTAGGTAAGATTTACGGTTAAGAACATTACAAATAAAACCCATAACAACAGGCCGACTCCATAGGATGATGCTACTGCTTTCAGTGAGGCACCAAATGATTTATTAATTACAGCAGACAATAATCGGGCAAGTACTAACCAATACAACAATTCAAAAATGCAAATTAACGAAACAGGGTAAACGAACAGCGTGTCAACAGTGTTCCGGTCGAACAATTCGAGAAGCGATAAAGGTTGAAACTGTAAATCCTCGAGCGTACTTACATCCTTAAAAAAGATCAGCATCAGTAGTTTGGTGAGTGCAGTGAGCACAAAAATAAAGTCGGCCAACAGAGCCACATTAAACAACTGAATAAACCCAACTTTGATATTCGACAAAAAACAACCTATATAAATGCAAATAGCTGTGAAGCCAACACGTATCAAAACGACAACGGGCAAAAATACATATCCAAGCCATTGCCATTTTTGTGATGTTTGAATTATTTTCGCAATCCGGTCAGTCGCCAGTCTTTCACCAAAAGACTGGTAATAAAGCCCATCGGACACGAAAAGAAAGTTAATGGCAAAAGCTATTAAAATGGAAAAAACAGTAAGCAGGAAAAAGTACTTCCAGCCATTGTATTTTAATAAATAATCATTCATCGAGCCATTTCATGAGGGTAATTTTAAAGCTCTCAAGTTTAATCAGATAATAGGTTGACCAAAGAATCGCAAATCCCCATGAACCGACTAAAACCATGGTGACAAACTCAAAATATTCGACTCCAAATTTTAAAATAGAAAAAATGATCAATAGCAAGAGCCATAATAGAAAGATCGAAACAGATTGGAAAACTACAGCCTTTTTCAAACTAAGTCTCATTATACCTGAAAGGGGATTCCAGGATATTAGTTTATCGGTTATCGATATTTTGTTATCTTGATAAAATGCAACTAAAACTTCCTGTCTTGAACCAAGTTTGATATTAATTACTTCATCCGACTCCCAAAATTTTAATTGATATTTGATAAGTTTGTTGATTAAATTTTCTTTGGACATCTTATTCGATTATTAATTTTAAAACGATAATTATCTTAGAAAGGCTTTATCCTCACAGGAGGATAAAGCCTTTTATTTAATTAATTGAAACAGCCATAGATATTAGCAGCTTCAGTTATCGCAGCTGCCGCAAAAAACCCAGCACCGCTGAAAAAACCACCAATAAAACAGGCAGTTGCTAAAACGCCCGAAATCATACAAGTTCTACCTGCACCACCTCCGTTAATCTCTTCCATTTGGATTAATTTCATCTCTTTCATAATAATATATTTTTAATAAGTGTTAATAATTTTAGTTTTTAAGAATTCCAGCAATAGCTCATACGATCATATGCACTTCCCATCCATCCTGTTGCCCAGCCTATAACGCTAACTGACAAGAGAAAATTTGGAACTGAAAAAAAACATGGAACTGCCCCACCTGTTACTACTTCCATTTTTTCAAAACTCAATTCTTTCATAACGTTCTATTTTAAAATATAAACACTATTTTCACGAATTAATTTTTTACCATTATGCAGCTACTTGTTTACCACATAAGGCAGGCTCGTTGAAAGATGGAAAAGATTCCAACTCTTTGGCCGCACCGGCGAGCCGAACCCGGCAAGTTTTCGCGACATGGCAGGGAGATGTAACCCGGTGCGGCCTTCTAAACGAACTTGTTTTGGCTTTGGTTAAATTTTCTGATTAAGCTCATAATAAATTGGTTAAGTAATTATATCAAAATCATCTTTAACGATGTAATTTTATCAGCATTTTTGAAGCAACGTATTCAATCAGAGATCATTTCATTAAATCACCGTCTTAATTCCAAACGACAATCCTAATAACTGTTATTTTGCGAGATAAGCCTGAATTTTACCAAACAATCCCATTCCCCAGGCCTGCGCGCTTTGCATCGAATCCACAGTAATCAATGGGGTTTTTTCGGCCAGCTTTTTGCCGGCAGGGGTTTCGTAAAAAGCAATAATGGCCTGTACTTCCTCCTGTGTAAAATGCTTTTTATAAACAGGAATCAACTGTTTGTTGAGTTCGGCTACCTCAACATCGAACACCTCTTTTTTTACCGCGGCCCACTGCTCGTCGGTTACGCCTGGTTTAATCGATTTAAATTGCATCACAATTTGCGAAAACATGGCCTCTGTAGCGCCGTTTAACTGTTGCATTTTAACAATGTCGGCATCGAAGGAATCGGCCTGCGCTTTTGCGCCAATAGCAGCGACTAAGAGCACTGCCACACAAATCAGACTGCGAATGTTGAGAATCTTCATAAGGAAATAGTTTTAAAATTTTGCCTTAAAATTATAACACAGGAGTGCAACAGGATTGCACTACCTTAATTATTTAAAAAGATTTTTCAATTATTTTAAAAACGCACGCCCGCGGCAATTCCCGCTGAATAAATATAGGGAGCAAGATTGTCGAAAAAGAAATAGGGACTTATACGTGCCGAAACAAAAAAGCGCGGTGTTATCGACCATTCCGGTTCTACAAAGAAATTATAAGCAAAAGAAAACACTTTCTCATAACTATTTTGACTTGTTGTAGCATATTTAAATTCGCGAGTTACGTTGTTGTATCTCATCGAAAGTGAACCACCATCTGCACTCCCTACAACATATCGAGTTGCGGAGAAGCCACATCCAATTTTTAACTGGAATTTTTTATGCTGGATTGGAGCATACGAAATACTGGTATTTAAAAGCCACTGATATGAAAAGTTAGATCTATAGTTAGGAAAAACAACTGCATCTTCTACTCCCGGTGGAAGTGAACCGCCCCAATTATGTGATAACCACTCTTTCTTTCCAATATGATTATATGAAATAAGCCCCAGACCTATCCCTGTTTCAATACGTTTTAGAATTATCCGATTATACTGGTTATAATAAAAATCACCGGCAAACTTATCATCTTCGAGGTTTACAACATGCATTCCAATTCGATAACTGTTTTTATATTCCTGTGATTTTGCATTGAGAAAGCAAAGAGTAAATATGAATAGGACGATACTACAGCTTTTGAGGTTCTGTTTCATAACAGTTTGGGTATTTTAAGAACAAAATATAATTCGTTGTACCAGCAATTGTTTTCGCTGTAAATACAATATTGCGTTTTGTAACCAAAAGAAACCTTTTTGGTGGGTAGAAATTCAACTTTGCCACTCATATTCCCGCCCAGTTGCCAAACCTTATCATAAACAGTCAGTGCATCCCTGATTTTAAAGTATGGTTCCCAAACCATTTCAGTTATCACAATTTCACCATTTTTTACTTCAGACCATTTTCGGATGCCAATTCCTACTGAAAGACTCAGCATAACTTTCTCTTGCTTTAGTAAAACATACCCGATATTCTGGGCAAAATCGACAGTCGAAACAACAGAATTGAATTGTGGATCAAAATCAGTATATCCTTGGGAGTAGATAGGTTTACGTGGCTCATTTTGTAGCTCGCTGGCAAATGTATAGCGTATAGAGGTTTCGAAGAAATGTTTTTTGGTTTC
>Ga0209512_1003173_pt1 | contig 15997 bp, 14 predicted proteins | sample frozenSSSSmetaG_FD_184142 | JGI IMG/M metagenome (GOLD analysis project Ga0209512, IMG submission 184142) | Glacier valley bacterial and archeal communities from Borup Fiord, Nunavut, Canada, to study Microbial Dark Matter (Phase II) -... | ecosystem: Environmental > Aquatic > Freshwater > Ice >... | reverse complement strand
ATGTCCAACTTGCGGCCGACGGCTACTCGGGTGGCTACACGCGGCTGACCGACTTCATACGCGAGTGGCACGACAAGCAAGGCAAGCTGATCAGCACGAGCGCCTTCGTGCCGCTGGCCTTCGAACTCGGCGAAGCCTTCCAATTCGATTGGAGCGAAGAGGGTTTGTTCGTGGGCGGCATCTACTACCGACTGCAGGTCTCGCACATGAAGCTGTGCGCGAGCCGTGCCTTCTGGCTTGTGGCGTATCCAAGCCAAGGCCACGAGATGCTGTTCGACGCCCACACGCGAAGCTTCGCCGCACTCGGCGGCGTGCCGCGCCGGGGCATCTACGACAACATGAAGACGGCCGTCGATAAGGTCAAGAAGGGCAAAGGCCGAGTCGTCAACGCCCGCTTCGCCGTGATGTGCGCGCACTACCTGTTCGACGCCGACTTCTGCAACGTAGCCTCGGGCTGGGAGAAGGGGTCGTTGAGAAGAACGTGCAGGACAGTCGACGCCGCATCTGGATCGACGCGGGCCGGCAGCGCTTCGGCTCGTTCACCGAACTCAACGCCTGGCTCGCCGATCGGTGCCGAGCGCTGTGGGCCGAGGTGCGGCACCCCGAGCACAAGCAGTTCAGCGTGGCCGAGATGCTCGAACACGAGCGCGCTCAGCTGATGCCCATGCCCGAGCCCTTCGATGGCTACATCGAGAAGCCGGCGCGGGTGTCGAGCACTTGCCTGGTGTCGGTGGCGCGCAACCGCTACTCGGTGCCATGCGAGCTGGCGGGTCAGATGGTCAGCACGCGGCTGTATCCGGGCGGCGTGGCGGTGGTCGCGGACGACAAGATCGTCGGCCGCCACGAGCGCCTGGGCAGCGAAGGCCAGACGCGCTACGACTGGCAGCACTACATCCCGCTGCTGCAGAGGAAGCCTGGGGCCCTGCGCAACGGCGCGCCGTTCGCCGACATGCCCGAGCCGCTACAGCAGTTGCGCCGGGGACTGCTGCGAAGTCCCGGCGGCGACCGCGTGATGGCGCAGGTTCTGGCGATCGTGCCGACGGCCGGATTGGATGCGGTGCTCGTGGCCGTGGAGCTGGCGTTGGAGACCGGGCCGCCCGGCAAGGTCAGCGTCGAGCATGTGATCAACGTGCTGGGGCGGCTGAACGCCGCGCCGGCGCCGCAGAACGCAGCGACGACGCTGCAGGTGACGATGCCACCGCTGGCGAACACGGCGCGCTACGACAGCCTGCGTGCAGGCAACACCGAGGAGGCTGACCATGCGTGACGTGACGGTCGAACTCAAGGGCTTGCGTCTGCACGGCATGGCCGCCGCGTGGGTCGATCTGGTCGAGCAGGGAAGCAACGCCAGCCTGGACACCTCGCGATGGTTGGTCGAGCACCTGCTGCAGGCCGAGACCACCGACCGCGCCATGCGCTCGGTCAGCCATCAGATGAACGCGGCCAAGTTCCCGGTGCATCGCGACCTGGCGGGCTTCGACTTCGATGGTTCGCCGGTGGACCGCAAGCTGGTTCATCAACTTGCTGAGCTGACGTTCACCGAGGCCGGACAGAACGTCGTGTTGGTCGGTGGACCCGGTACAGGCAAGACGCATCTGGCCACCGCCATCGGCGTGTCGGGCATCACCCGCCATGGCAAGCGTGTGCGGTTCTACTCGACGGTCGATCTGGTCAATGCACTGGAGCAGGAGAAGACCCAAGGCAAGGCCGGACGCATCGCGTTGAGCTTGCTGCGCATGGACCTGGTCATCCTCGATGAACTGGGTTACCTGCCGTTCAGCCAGGCCGGTGGGGCCTTGCTGTTCCATCTGCTGAGTCATCTCTACGAACACACCAGCGTGATGATCACGACCAACCTGGACTTCGCCGAATGGTCGAGCGTGTTCGGCGACGCAAAGATGACGACGGCACTCCTGGACCGGCTCACGCATCACTGCCACATCGTCGAGACGGGCAACGAGAGCTACCGGTTCCTGCACAGCACGGCGGTAGCGAAGAAGCGCATCAAGGCGCGTGAGCAGGCTCGCAAGAGCGCCAAGCAGGAACCCCCGAGCGACGCCGCCTGAGCGCCACGGACGCGCGCGGAAAGCCGCTACGGGCTACGCCCTCCGCGTCTTCCCACGCGAACTCAACTCAGCATCGAGGAGATCGAAGAACAAGGCAACGACCTACACTTATCCACAAACGGCCGCGCTCAACGCGGCCTTCCGTCCCTGGTCATTGTTCAACCGGCACGGGTGGTCAAAGTTCGGCCGGCGCAGACACTTCTTTTGGTCTTATCGCAGATGGCGTTGTATGCAGCATGCATCGCCAACGCGCAGCGAGCCCCCACGCTCGCCACTCGGCGAACCAATCGGCGAACCAATCGGCGGTTCGACTGGCTATACGCGCAGATCACACCAGGTCCGCCGACCGGGTGAGGATGGATTTTGCAGGGCCGACCAGGTAGTCGGGCACGAGATCGCTGCCGATCTCGTCACGCTCGTTGACGACCGTCCACAGGGTGTTTTCAGCGCCGGCCCCCGGAATCCAGGCCATGCCCACCTGATTGCGCAGGCCGCTGGCAAACAGGCGCATTTTTCCCGTGGCACGGTCGATCTGTGGCGCGTCAATCTGGATGAGAGGCGCGCGACAATCTGGATGCGGTGGCACCCAAGAGCTTGCTGGGCAAAGCGCTGCACTACGCGCAGGGGCAATGGCCCAAGCTGGAGCGCTTCGTCAAAGACGGCAGCTATCCCATCGACAACAACGCTTGCGAGAACTCGATTCGCCCCTTCGTTGTGGGCAGGCGTAATTGGTTGTTTGCCGACACGGTGGCGGGGGCCAACGCCAGTGCGAACCTGTACTCGCTGTTGCAGACGTGCAAGGCCAACGGGATTGATGGCTATGCGTATTTGCGCAAGCTGTTGATTGCGTTGCCCCTAGCCCGCACGGCGGACGACTTCGAGGCGCTGCTGCCTTGGTCGATTGGCGTTACCGCAAACTGATCGCCGCCGCTACGCGGCCGTCATCACATGCGGTGCTGCCCGCCAGGACGGTGTTGAATGACCGCTTACGATTGAAGGGAAACCGACACCAAGATCAAGCTGACGATCAGGTAACCGGCGAGGCAGGCTCAAACTGAGCCATCGCCCACGCGTCAATGCATAACGGATGGCTGGCCAGCTCATGAGCGGAACGCCCTCTCGCCCATGATGCGCATCGCGTTGTCGAGACAGACATCCATGTAGCCGCGCCACAGCCACCGGGCGATGCCAGAAAGGGGCACGGCGGCCAGGCTATTCTTAGCGGTGAAGGTGTAGGTCCAGCTCACCTGAGTGCCGCCAGGCGCCGCGGCAAAGGTCCACTCACCACGAGCTTCGTCGGCAAGCCCGCGCAGGATGGGGTTGCCGAACTCCCAGACGCGGTAGGCGAAAAAACGCGGTCCGTCATGGTCGGTGACCTGCTCGCGCACGGTGCTGCCATCAGCCAGGTGGATGCGGCGCGCAGAGCCCGGACGATCCCAGGGCCCGGTGTTATCGGACGTGCGCACCACCGCAGGCAGGGGCCAGTAGCCTGTCAACACCTTCGGCAATACGTCCTCTGCGGCGATAAAACTGAAGACTTCCTCAGGTGTGCCAGGAATCACGGCGTACCGTGTGACGGCGACCTTGGGTACTGTCATGGCACGCTCCTGGCCGAGCGCTGTGACCTGCGTGATCGAGGCGCATCCTGCGATCGAAGCCAGGGCAAGCGTAGAGAGTACCCATCGCGACAGCGTCGAAAGTCGGGTGCGGTGTGGTGTGAGGGGTGGCACATGCATGGATGTCATCGAAGTGGTGAGGAGATCCATAATATGAACGTTCCTTCACTTTGAGAATTCGCATTCCATGGCGAGACCGCAGACCCTGCTCCAGCCAAGAAAGACGCCCGTTCAGGCGCGGTCGGCCCACACGGTGGAGGCCATCCACACGGCGTGCATTCAGGTTTTGCTTGACGGCGGCATGGAGCGGCTAAGCACCACGCGCGTTGCGGCCCGTGCTGGCGTGTCGGTGGGCTCGCTCTACCAGTACTACCCAAACAAACAATCGCTGCTGGCCGCTGTGCTGGAGAAACACCTCCTGTATGTTGTTGAGGCTGTCGAGGCTTCCTGCCTGCGCGCCAAGGGCAAGCCGGTGGCGGTCATGGCGGCATCGCTGGTGCAGGCGTTCATCGCCGCGAAGTTTGCGGCCCCCGACGTGTCGAGGGCACTGTACGCTGTGGCCTCGGAAGTGCGTGGCGAAGCGGTCGTAGCGCGGCTGACCCAACGCTCGCAACTGGCGCTGTGCGACATGCTGGAGACCGCGGCCGATCGGCACTTTGGGGACCTTGCGCCCATCAGCTTCGTCCTGTCGACCGCAGTGGTCGGGCCCGTGCAGGCCTTGCTGGCATCGTCGGCAGCGGAACCGGTCATCGACCGAGTCCGGGAGCACTTGGTTGCGATGGTGTTGGCGTACTTACGCCAGATGGGTAACGAAGTTGTTGAGGGGAGAGCGCCTCGTTGATCGACCCGCCGCGCAGGCCCTGGTAGCGCGCCACTCGGTCGCCAAGCAGCGGCGAACTGCGAGAGTTGCCAGCAGGCGAACCTGATAGTCCGCGGTCGACGCCACCGTCACATGTTGGTGCACAGTGGAGGGTCGGAGAACCTCTAAAAGCAGACCGCCGGATGCGTGAGTCCAAAGACAGCAAGTGGCCGGGACTACGAGCTCGCGGCATCACCAGGAAGCGGACGCCCGCGGTGGAGTCGGACCGAAGGACCGCTCCCACAGGTCACCGCCGGCGCGAGTCGACCCCAAGCTGACCGTCGTACCGTTACGAAGCTGACGTTCGCTGGTGAACAGCAGGCTGTCTCGCTGCTACGGGCGACGGCAAATTCATCGTTTGAGCCAGATGCGAATAGACCGCGCCCACCCGACGCAGATGGCGCGACTCGGGATGGGTGAGCAGCCACAGCTCAGTCTCGCACTCGTCAAGAGGTTCGGTCAGGCGAACGACATCGTTGCGCCCATCGGCCAGGAACAAAGGCGCGATGCCCACGCCGAGCCCCATAGCCACCAGTTCCAGCACGGACAGGATGCTGGTGACGCGGTAGCGCGGGGTCGCCTTTGGGAAGTGGCGCTTGCGCCAGACCACGGAAGGGTGTTCGGGTAACGCATCGTCGGGCGCGATCCAGTCGGACTTGCCGGCCTCGACCTCGGCAAACTTGCGCGCGCCGCCCTTCTTGGCCGCATACAGCGCGACGCGGATCGGCCCGATGTGCTTGCCCACCAGGTGCTGCGGCGGGCGCTTGGTGGCGCGCACGGCGATGTCGGCATCGCGCCGCGTCAGGCTGGCCAGTTCGTTGCCGGTATGCAGCTCATAACTCAGCAACGGGTGAACCGCGCGCAGGCTGCGCAGGGCGGGTGCGACCAGGCCGTGCAGGACGGTGTCGGTCGTCGTGATGCGCACCATGCCGGAGACCTGTGCTGGTGCTGCCTCGGCGGATGAGCGTGCCGCTTCGAGCGCCGCCTCCACATGTTCGGCGTGCTCGGCCAGCTCGGTGGCCAGCTCGTTTGCGAGGTAGCCCGAACGTGTTCGCTCGAACAGCGCTCGGCCCAATCCGCGCTCGATGCGTTGCAGCGATCGGAACACGGTGGAGGCATCGATACCGAGGCGCTCTCCAGCTGTCGCCAGGGTTCCACCGCGCACCAACGCGAGTGTCACCTCCAAATCGCCGGGGGTCATTTTGTATTGCGTCTTCGCAATCATTGTTTGCCTCAAAGCCTATTCCGGCTTCCGCATTGCAATCATACAGTTCTGACACCCACCCGCCTTTTGGAGTCACACCATGAACCCTTCCGTTTCCTCCTCCACGCAGCTCGGCATCACAGTGCTGCGTGTCAGCCTGGGCACCATGTGGATCGCTCACGCGCTGCTCAAGCTCCTGGTCTTCACCCTTCCCGGCACGGCGCAGTATTTCGCGCGCATCGGCTTCCCGGGCTTCCTGGCCTACCCGGTGTTTGCTGCCGAACTGTTGGGCGGCATCGCACTGCTGCTGGGTGTGTACGCGAGGCAGGCTGCACTGGCCCTGGTGCCGGTGATGGCTGTGGCCGCCTGGGTGCATGCGCCCAATGGCTGGGTTCACACCAGTGCAGGTGGTGGCTGGGAGTACCCGGTGTTCCTGATCGCCGCGTCCATCGCGCTGTGGCTGCTCGGCGACGGCGCCGCAGTCATCAAGCGCAGCTCGCTACTGGTTCCTCACTTCCGTGCCGCTTGAACCGGTAAGGCCTTGCTCAATCCTTCAACCTCTGGGAAAAACATCATGAAGCTCTACTTCTCTCCCGGCGCATGCTCGCTCGCCGTGCACATTGCCCTGCGCGAGATCGGCGTCAATTTCGACAGCGTGGCCGTCGACCTGGCCAAGCACACGACAGCTGACGGTGCGGACTTCCACGCCATCTCGCCGCGCGGCTACGTGCCGCTGCTGCAGCTGGACGACGGCTCACGCCACACCGAGGTTGCGTCGTTGCTGCAATACGTCGCTGACCTCGACCCCGCCCAGGCCTTGATCGGCGCCACGAGGTCGGCCCGCCGACTGGCCGTGGTCGAGTGGCTGACATTTGTCAGCACCGAACTGCACAAGACCTTCAGCCCCTGGCTGTGGCACAAGGAGACGGCCGACTCGACCCGGCAGTCCGTCAAGGACAAGCTCGCCGCACGGTTTGCCGAACTCGATACGCTGCTGTCAAAGCAGGACTACTTGGCCGGCGAGTACAGCGTGGCCGATGCGTATGCCTTCACCATCGTCAACTGGGCCAACTTCTTGGCGCTGCCGTTGACACCATACCCGCACCTGAAGACCTACCTGACGCGGGTCTCGGCGCGGCCGCGCGTGCAGGAAGCGTTGCGGGCAGAGGGGCTTGTCAAGTGAGCGCGCCCCTCGTACTGGTGTCTCACGTGTTGTGCCCGTACGTGCAGCGAGCAGCCATCGTGCTGGCCGAGAAAGGCGTGCCTTTCGAGCGCCGCGACATCGACCTGGCAAACAAGCCAGACTGGTTCCTGAAGGTCTCGCCGTTGGGCAAGACACCGGTGCTGCTGGTGGGCGACGAGGCCATCTTCGAATCCGCAGTGATCTGCGAGTACCTCGAGGACACCGCGCTGCCGCGCCTGCACCCCGCCAACGCGCTGCTGCGGGCGCAGCACCGATCGTGGATGGAGTTCGGCTCAGCGCTGCTGGACCTGATCGGGTCGTTCTACAACGCCGCAGACGAGACGGTGCTGGTTGCGCGAGCCGCAGACATCCGCGCCCGCCTGGCGCAGATCGAGGTCACTCTTGGCAAGGGGACGTACTTTGCGGGCGAGTCTTTCAGCATCGTCGATGCGGTCTTCGGGCCGGTGTTCCGGTACTTCGATGCCTTCGATGCGATCGACGACTTTGGCTTCTGGGACGGTCTACCAACGGTGAAACGTTGGCGCCACGAGCTGGCGACAAGACCGTCGGTGTTCGAGGCGGTGAGCCCGGACTACCCCGAGCTGCTTCGCAGCTTCTTGTTGGCACGCCGCTCTGCGCTGTCCCGGCGCATGACACTGGCAGGGGCATTGGCCTGACTACCCGGACCGACTTGTCGCTGAGCGCCACCAGCGTTTCGTTTCAGCAGGAACTCAAGAGTGTGTTCGCACCGCGCGGAGTCGGCAGTAGACAGACCGCGTCACTCCGGATGTCCGCTCCTCGGGCGCGCTGCGTATGTCGGCACCTGGCCGGGACTACGAGCTCGCGACATCACCAGGAAGCGGACGCCCGCGATGGAGTCGGACCGATGGACCGCTCCTACAGGTCACCGCCGGCGCGAGTCGACCCGTTGCGGCCTCTCGCCCCCGCATCGCAAACGACAACTGTGTAGCGCAAACCTCGGGCTGGCTTGAGGTACATGCTGAGGTGCGGCTGTCCGTCGAGTGCTATCAATCCGCGCGCCGCGCCTGCACGAAATCGACGAAGGCGCGCAACGGCGCGGGCAGGTGGCGGCGGCCCGAGTAGTAGAGGAAGGGCCCAGTGAAGGGTCTGCCGCCAGGCCTCGAGTACCGGCTCCAGTGCCCCGCTGGCCAGATGCGGTCTCAGCCAATCCTCGAACAGGTGAATGACGACGCAGCCGGCAACCGCTGCATCGACCGCGAGGTCGATGTCCCCGCTCACGCGCACGATCAGCGGGCCGCCCGGGTCAACTGTCACGACCTCTCCTTTGCGTTGAAACTCCCACGGCGGCATCGCGCCGCTGGGGAAACGGCCGCGCAGACAGGCGTGCTGCAGCAGGTCACGCGGGTGCGCAGGCCGACCGCGCGCCTCGAGGTAGCCGCGCGCAGCCGCGGTCGCCATGCGCTGCCGGCGCGGGCCGATGGGAAGGGCGATCATGTCCTGATCGAGCCGCTCCTCATAGCGGATGCCGGCGTCGCACCCTGCGGCCAGGACGTCGACAAAGCCTTCTTCGACAACCACATCCAGGCGGATGTCCGGATAGGCTGCCAGGAACGGCGGCACCAGCGCCGGCAGCACCAAGCGGGCCGCGCTGGCCGGCACGTTAAGCCGCAGCGTGCCGGCGGGCCGGTCGCGGAAGCCGTTGACCACGTCGAGCGCGACTTCCACCTCGAGCAGTGCCTGGCCGAGCCGGTCCAGCAGCCGTGCACCGGCCTCGGTGGGAACCACGCTGCGCGTGCTGCGATTAAGCAGCCGAACGCCCAGCCGCGCCTCAAGCCGGCGCAGCGCCTCGCTTAGGCCGGAGTCACTGACGCCGCCGGTCCGCGCCGCTTCGCGAAAGCCGCCGGCGCGCGCCGCGGCGACGAAGGCCACCAAGTCGCCGATATGTTCTGCCACGCGTCCCCAGTGCATTGTTCGCCATGTCGCACGACCCCTGCAGATTGAGCTCGCTTATCGTATGCGGCCAATCTAACTACAGTGAGCTTCACTCGAAAGGAAACACCCATGAACTCACTCGACAAGGCCGGCAGCTTCCGGCTGGGCAGCCGTGACGTCAAACGCATCGGCTACGGTGCGATGCAGCTCGCCGGGCCGGGCGTCTTCGGCCCACCCAAGGACCGTGCAGCGGCGGTGGCCGTGCTGCGCGTGGCGGTGGATAACGGCGTCAATCACATCGACACCAGCGATTTCTATGGCCCGCACGTCACCAACCAGATCATTCGAGAGGCGCTGCACCCCTATCGCGACGAGCTGGTCATCGTCACCAAAGTCGGAGCGAAGCGCGGTTCGGATGCTTCGTGGACGTCTGCGCTGTCCCCCGCGGAGGTGACGCAAGCGGTGCACGACAACCTGCGCCATCTCGGCCTGGATGTCCTGGAGGTGGTCAACCTGCGCAGCATGCTGGGCATCCATGGGCCTGTGGAGGGCTCGCTGGAGGAGCCTCTCTCGGCGCTGGCCGAACTGCAGCGGCAGGGGCTGATTCGGCACATCGGGCTGAGCAACGTGACGGCCGTGCAGGTCGAGGACGGGCGGCGAATTTGCGCTATCGCCTGCGTGCAGAACCACTACAACCTGGTGCACCGCGAGGACGATGCGCTGGTCGAAGAGCTGGCGCGCGAGGGCATTGCCTACGTGCCGTTCTTTCCGCTCGGGGGCTTCACGCCGCTTCAATCGAGCACGCTCTCGGACGTGGCGGTCCTACTCAATGCCACGCCAATGCAGGTGGCGCTCGCGTGGCTGCTGCAGCGCTCGCCGAATCTGTTGCTCATCCCCGGCACCTCTTCGGTCGAGCACCTGCGCCAGAACCTGGCAGCGGAAGAGCTGCGGCTGCCCGCCGATGCAGCGGCGCAGTTGGACACGATGGCGGCGAGCGCTGCGACGCACTGAGCCACGCAGTCGCAGTGACGGCGCGATCAAGTCGGGCCAAGGGCGCCGCGTGTTCGTTGTCGGCGGAGCCGCTGGTACCGGCTCGTGCCGAGCGCGTCGCCACTGGGACTGCTTCAAATATGGAGCGGTCTGTCGGCCGCTTGGGGTGACGGTCGGCAACGGGGTCCACTCGTTTTCCGTGCAATAAGTGACGGTACGCAAAGCCAGCAGTGGCGCGGGGACTGATTCGTAAGCTATTGATTTGGCTGATGATCCTGTTCACTCGCCAATGCGTGTTTCAAGGCGTCAATGCGAGGTCGATTTCAGTGGAGTGCGTTTGTTTTCGCTGCAATTTGTGACGGCAGTAGCTGATCGGCGTATCGCTCGATGGGGAAGCGGAAGACACCGCGCAGGTTGATGCCTTCCAGCCGCGTAGGCGCGATGCGTCCGATGAGCTCGGGCGGGATGACCTGCCGCCGGTTGGCCCAGCGGTCCAGGACGGCCTGCATCTGCGCCGTGTTCCAGGCCATCACGATGTTGGCCAGCAAGCTCAGCGCGTCGGCCACTGCTTGCATTTCGTCGACGCGCTTGGCCTGCGCCGGACTCACGCGCCCGGTATAGATTGCGCGCTTCAGCGCGTTGACCGCCTCTCCGCGATTGAGCACCCGCCGAAGCTCGCGCCGGAAGGCGACATTGACGAAGTAGTCCGCCAGAAACGCCGTGCGCAGCAACCTGCCGAGCTGCACACCGGCCTCATAAATCGGGTCGCCCCTGGCGGCCGAGCCGAAGCGTGCCAGCGCAGCCACTGCGCTGGCATGGCCGCTCATCACCGATGCCGTCAGATGCACCAGAGCGTCCCAATGCGACTCGACAAGCGACGGGTCGACGTTGGCCACGCACACCGACGCGATCTCGGCCGGGACCTCCATGCCACGCGGCACATAGAGGTGTCTCTGCTTCAGTTCCTTCAGCCGCGGGCACAGATCGAACCCGAGCAACCGGGACAGCGCCATCGCGAAGTCGGTGTAGCCATGCGTGTCAACGGCGAGTTGCGACACCTCGATACGCTCTTGCCGCACGATCCCTTCGATCGCCACGCCGGCCTGCCGCTCGTTGAGCACGAACGGCTGTGCGTGGAAGATGCCCCATCGATCACGAACATGGGAGTAGATGCCGATCGACGGCGTGTTGCGCCGCGGATCGAGCCGGGCCTGCCACACACGCTTGGTGGTCTCCATGCTCATCATGTCCGAGGAGGCGAGGTCCGAGCGTCCCCAGGTCGTGGCAATGGGGTGACGTTGCATGAACTCCAGCACCGCCTGGCAGGCCTGTCCGAGTCGGCGTTCATCTCCGGCCCAGCGCATGGCCTGGCGAATGCTGTTGGCCGAAAGCTGCGGCATCATGCGTGCGCATTCGGCGGCCGTGAGGCTCGTGCCGTGGGCAAGTATTCCGGCGTAAGCCATCAGCAACTCGTCGGCCGAGCGAGGCTCGCGCCCCAGCATGATCCAGCTGAAGCGCACCTGCGCATCAACGGCCAGGATCACCTCGGGCAACTGCACCTCACCGATGCGGTGATCGAGCTTGGCGCGCAGCTTTGCGACCTCGGGATCTTCATCGTCTGCCGGCAGCGCCGAGAGGTGCAAGTCGTCGTCCACGCGCAGCACGCCGGATCGGGCGGCCTCGGCCACGGCATCCACGCCGGCACGCACACGCGCCAGAAGCGGCTCGAGGAACGCGGCCGCCTTGGTCGGCAGCGACAGACGTGCGTAGTGCCGCTTCGCTTCTGCCTGCCAGCGCTCTGCGGGCAAGAACAGGCGCTCCCGTCCGCGGAAAGTCAAACTGTGCTCGATCCACACCGAGCCGTTGCGCACTGATCTGCGCAGGGCAAACAGCGTGGCTACTTCCAATGCCCGGAACGCACGCTCGCGGTCGTAGCCCGAGATCGCGTCGCGCCAGACCGACCCGAGGCGGGGTGCCACGATATCGTCAGGCAGCTTCCTGAGGCTGCCGGCGTACAGCTCGCGCAGCGTGGCCAGTGCGGTGGTGACGGGGTGTTCGCCGGTTGCCTGCCAGGGCAGCTCGGCGATCGCTACCAACACCGATCGCACAGGGCGAATGGCTTCGATCAGGCGCTCTCGCACGAGGGATGCGCGGCTGGGTGGGCGACGCTGCCGATTGGCAGTGACCAGAGCCTCCAGTCGCACGCGCAGTTCAGCGTCAGGCACGGCACCTTCGGCACTCAAGCTCGCCAGCTCGTTGAGCAGCGCCTGGTACATGTCAGCCCAGTCGACGGTGTCACCGACGCCCGCGGCGGCCTGGCGCCATAGATCGACCACGCGCCGCTGAACCATCAGGATCAGTTGATCGGTCGCGCTCAGTAGGCAGTAGCGCAGGAAGCAGGCGACCTCCACCGTGCGAGCGGGCTCCTTGATCTTGGCCCCGGCCGAGGGTGGCCTGGAGGCCAGCCGACGCGCGTAGCGCCGAACGATGAGGTCGGGCAGTTTGGCCAAGCACTTTTGAACGTCCAGGCCGTAGAGCAACTCGATGCGTTCGAGCACCTCGCTGATCTGACGTGTCGAGTGCTTGGCAGGTGCCGCCCACAGCCAGCTCTGCTGGGTCTGGCCGGTGGTGTGCGGCTCGGCGATCGTTCGACGCCACCGTTCCAGGGTTGCAGGCTGGACGTCGGTGCGAATCAAAGCCGCAGTCTCAGCCTCGAGTTGGACGAGGGCGGTTGCGATCAGGGCGCGGATGGCCCGGTCGTGAACGATCAACAGCTGGTGCTCGTACAGCCAGCGCCGGGCAAACACGAGCAGCTGCTCGCGGTCGGCGCAGCGTGACACTTCGTCGCTCAACAACCGCACCAAGGCGCGGCGCTGATGCTCGCTCATCCATCGAAACCCGAGGGCGTCGCAGGCGACCTGTTGGTGGTCGAACAGGGTGCGGCCTCGGCCATACATGGCGCGCAGCGAAGCGATCTCGGGAGCGTCGATACCGAGTTCGCTGCCGAGGTGGCGCCACAGCGCCGGTGGCACAACCCGAACGGCATCAAGGAGTCGGCCGCTCATGCGCAAAAAGCCGATATGCAGCGCCAAGCCAAGCCTTAGCGGGTCACCACGGCGGGCCTCGATCAGTTCGCGCTCCGCGCGACTGAAAGTAAAGAAGGCCTGCAGCTCGAAGCCGCTCAGATCGCGCGGGATGTCGCGCAAGCCCAGGTACGGGGTCTGCCAACCCTGCATCGCGCGCCTTCGTCGGTGAAGTGGACACGATACGCTTCGAAAAAGTGAACAGCAATGCCAACCAAATCAACAACTTACCAACCGACCCCCGCACCGTTGCTGGCTTTGCGTACCGTCACTTATTGCACTGAAAACGAGTGGACCCCGTCGTCAGCTCTATCAGGCGGTCCTGGAACACAACTGGCGAACCCTCCCGCTGCAGTTTGGCTTGCCGGCGCCGGGCCACACGCTCGGCGAGCTGATTCGTGCAGCTGGATTCGAGGCCATTCTCTACCGCTAGACCAAGGGCAAGGCGCGCTGTCTTGCCGTCTTCCCGGATCGCCTGAACTCTGGCTCCCTTGTCGAACTGGCGGACGAGGCACCTTCTTCCGTTGAACACGTGAAACTGGACATCAATTCGGGTGACGAGCTATCAGGATGGGACTCGCTGCCAGTGCGGCGTCGGCCGCGCAAGCCCACGACGTAGCCGACCGACAGCTTGAACTCTTGGCCGTGCAGCGATTGCGGACCGGGAAGAGCTCGCTGTTGTAGACCTGCTCGCCTCGCGTGAAGACCGTATGCGTGTCGTCGAACGTGAGTCTCACGGGATGGCCGCGGCAATGGCATCCGGCGTGATCGGCATCTCCCTGACGTGGACGCCCAGGGCATGTCGCACCGCATTGGCGACAGCCGCGGCCACGGGTCCCATGGTGCACTCGCCGACCCCCATGGGCGGCATCGCGGACTGCTGCAAGATGGCTACTTGAATCTCCGGCGTCTCATCGAAGTTGAGGATCGGGTAGCGTTCCCAGTCACACGACGTGATGCCTTCCGCGTCCCACGTCACGCGTTCCTTGAGACACCAGCTGACGGCCTGAACGATGCCGCCCTCGATCTGATTTCTAACCCCGTCCGGATTGACGGCCAAGCCGCAGTCCACGGCGGCGAACACCCGATTCACTCGAACCTCGTGACTCAACTCAACTTCGACAACGCAGGCGAACCAGGCGCCGCGGTTCTTGTACTGAGCCACTGCCAAGCCCCATCCTCGCGTCCCGTCACTCTGGCGGTTCGCTGTCCAGTCCGCTGCTTGGCAGACGGCCTGGAGCACAGCCACGCTTCGCTCGTCCTTGAGATTTCTCAATCTGATTGCCAAAGGATCCATGGCCACGGCCGCGGCGAGTTCGTCCATCATCGACTCGATCGCGAAAACGTTGCCATGCGCCCCGAGACTCCTCAGCGCGGACGTACGCAGCGTTGATTGGGCGCTGAACCGGTAGTCGACGGTGCACTCCCCAAACTCGTAGAGCGGAACCGCATTGCGCTCGCCACCGCCGCCGAAGGGCATGAGCGGCACGTCCGCGAGCGGCGCATGGGCGAGCGGTTGTGCGAGCTCGCCCGCGGCCAAGAGGTTGACACCCTCGCCCCATCCCGGGCGCGCCAGATGGGTCGCGCTCGTCGTCTGCTGATGCCATGCGACGACCGATCCGTCGGTGGCGACGGATGCCTCGATGTCGACGAGCATCCCCGAGCCGAAAGGCGCGCAGGTCAGTTCCTCGCGTCTGCTCCAGGCCACGCGTACCGGCGCCTGGGCGGCCCGGGCGAGCAGCGCGGCGTCGAGCGCGACGTCGTCGGCGCCGTTGTGGCCGTAGCACCCCGCGCCGTCCATGTGCACCACCTGGACCTCCGCCGCCGCCAGGCCAAGGCAGGCGGCGAGGTTCTGACGCAGGGGATAGATGCCTTGCGAGTGAGAGAAGAGTTTCATTCCTCGCCCTTGCGGCACCGCCACGGCGCAGCAGGTGCCGACGGAAGCGTGGGCCAAGAATGGTCTCAGGTAACTCTCGCGCAGCGTCGCCGCCGCGAGCGCATGTTCGCCGGCAGTATCGGTTCGGCGATAGGTCTGCCTGGTTTCGTCGACCGGCATGGCGCGCAAGGTGCCCTCGAGGGAGGCGCCGTCCGCCGCCCTCGCAGGGCTCCATTTGATCGCGTCGAGCGCCAGCTCTTGCGCTCGAGCCGCGTCGTGCTCGTCGGCGGCGACGATGCCGATGAAGTCGCCGTCGACGTGGACGTGCATCACACCGCGCTGCTCAGCGAGGGCCGTGCGGTCCAAAGCGAGAGGCCGGAACCCCGGCCGTCGGACGACCCGGCCATGCAACATGCCGGGGACTTTCAGGTCGTGGACGAAGCCTTCGCCGCGCAGCTTGGCTGACAGGTCGAGGCGCGGCACGGGGCGGCCAACCCAGGTGCGCTCGGCAGTTGCCGGCGCCGACGCTCGTGCCGGCGCTTCGACGTCCAAGTCGACCGCGGCCCGCAGGGTCCAGTAGCTCTCGGTACCTCGCGTCCCTTCGACGCTGAAGCAGCCATGCGACACCTCGACGCGCCCAGGTTCGGCGCCGAGCCGGCGCGCAGCTGCCTGAATGAACATTTCCCTGGCTTCTCCGCATGCCCAGGCCACCGACGCCCCGCCGACCTCTACTGACACGCTCGCCGACGTCCAGAGCTCGTCGGGCGACTCGTCGGTGATGCCGGCCACCAGACGGATCTGGCTGAGATCCAGTCCCAGCGCGTCAGCGGCGATCTGTGTGAGGGCGGTGCCGATGCCCTGGCCGATCTCCACCTTGCCGACGCGCACAAGGATGCGTTCCGGGTCGCCCTGAACCGTCAGCCAGCGCGACAGACGCCGGTTGGTCGCGAGACTGAACGGCATCGCCACGCAATCGTTCACCGCCCCAAGCCTCCGAAGTAGTCGGCGGCGGCCGCGAGGATGCGCAGGTGGGTGCCGCAGCGGCACAGATGGCGCTCCGACAGGACCTCGCGGATGCGCGCCATGCCGGCGCCCGGTTCTTCGCCTCGGAGAGCCTTGAGGCGCATCAGGATGCCCGGGATGCAGTAGCCGCACTGGATGGCGCCGTGACGTTGGAACGCCTGCTGCACTTCGTCCAGCGCACCG
>Ga0209512_1003169_pt1 | contig 16020 bp, 12 predicted proteins | sample frozenSSSSmetaG_FD_184142 | JGI IMG/M metagenome (GOLD analysis project Ga0209512, IMG submission 184142) | Glacier valley bacterial and archeal communities from Borup Fiord, Nunavut, Canada, to study Microbial Dark Matter (Phase II) -... | ecosystem: Environmental > Aquatic > Freshwater > Ice >... | reverse complement strand
AAGCCGGCTGGGCCGAAATCGTCGACTCCGATGCCGATGCCGATGCCGATGTCGGCGAGCGGCGTGTGCGCGTCTTCGCCTGCACGCAGACGCCCTACATGGACCGCGACGAGATCGCGCAGGTGCTCGGCATCTCGCCGTCGCAGGTGCACATCGTGCCTTCGGCCATCGGCGGCGGCTTCGGCGGCAAGCTCGACCTCTCGGTGCAGCCGCTCGTGGCCGTGGCCGCGTGGAAGCTCGGCCGCGCGGTGCGGCTGGTCTACACGCGGCCCGAGTCGATGCAGTCGAGCACCAAGCGCCATCCCGCGCGCATGCACGCCAGCGCGTCCTGCGATGCCAGCGGCCGCCTGCTCGCCTACGACTTCGAAGGCGACTTCAACACCGGCGCGTATTCGTCGTGGGGCCCGACGGTGGCCAACCGCGTACCGATCCACGCCAGCGGCCCGTACCGCATCGACAACGTGCGCGCGCTGACGCGTGCCGTGCTCACGAACGACAGCGTGGCCGGCGCCTTCCGCGGCTTCGGCGTGCCGCAGTCGACGCTGCTCGGCGAACTGCTGCTCGACGAGCTGGCCGAACGGACCGGCATCGATGCGCTCGAGTTCCGCCACCGCAACGCGCTCGTCGCCGGCGACACCACGTGCACGGGTCAGGTGCTCGCAGCGAGCGTCGGACTGCGCGCCTGCCTCGACGCGTTGCGACCGGCGTGGTCTGCCGCGAAAGCCGAGACGGCGGCCTTCAACTTCGGCGCGAAGCATCTGCGCCGCGGCGCCGGCATCGCCTGCATGTGGTACGGCATCGGCAACACGGTGATCGCCAACCCGTCGACGATGAAGGGCGCCTTGCGCTGGAGCGAGGCCGAGGGCGCGCATCTCTTCCTCTACAACGGCGCGCAGGAGATCGGCCAGGGCACGGCGACCATCCTGCCGCAGATGTTCGCCGACGCGGTCGGCCTGCCGCTGGCCTGCGTGCGACAGGTGATGGGCGACACCGACCTCACCGCCGACGCCGGCAAGTCGTCGGCGTCGCGCCAGACCTTCGTCTCGGGCAATGCGGCCAAGGCCGCGGGCGAAGCGCTGCGCCTGAGCCTGCTCGAGCAGCTGGGCTTCGCCGACCGGCGCGCAGGCAGCGTCGCGCTCGAGCTCGAGGGGCACGTGCTCGTCGGCACCGGCCTGGGCACCTTCGGCAGCACGCGGCGCGAACTCGATCTTCGTGCCCGCTCCGCGCAAGCCGCAGGCGCCGACCTGTTCATCGGCACCGGCAGCTTCAACCCGCCGACGATCCCGCTCGACGCCGACGGCCAGGGCGTGCCCTACGCGACCTACGCCTTCGCCGCGCAGATCGCCGAGGTGGAGGTCGACATCGAGCTCGGCACGGTCAGGCTGCTGCACATCCACGCCGCGCACGACGTGGGCCGCGCGATCAACCCGACGCAGGTGGAAGGCCAGATCCACGGCGGCATCGCGCAGGGCATCGGCATGGCGCTGATGGAGGAGTACGTCAACGGCCGCACCGACAACCTGCACGACTACCTGATCCCCACCGTGGGCGACGTGCCGCCGATCACCGTGCACCTGATCGAAGATCCCGAGCCGCTCGGGCCGTGGGGCGCCAAAGGCGTGGGCGAGCCGGCGCTGGTGGCGACCGCGCCGGCGATCCTCTCGGCGATCCATGCGGCGTGCGGCGTGCGCATGCGGGAGGTGCCGGTCACGCCGAGCCGGCTGCGCGCCGAGATCCTGAAGGCGGGACGCGCGGCTTGAGCACGTCGTTCGCGCCGCGCTCCGACGGGCAACCCGTCGCGCTCGAACGCTCGCGCGCGCCGGAGCACATGGCGGCCGACAAAGTCCGCTGCGAGGCGTGCCCGGTGCTGTGCCAGATCAGCCCCGGCAAGCTCGGCGCGTGCGACCGCTACGGCAACGTCGACGGCGTGCTGACGCGCACCGACGTGCTGCACCTCGTCGCCAAGCCCGGTGCCGATCTCGTCGCCTGGCAGGCCGCGCAAACGGGCGGCGCCAGCGACGGCTCGCTGCTCGCGAACTGCAAGGAGGACGCGTCGGTCTTTGTTTCCGGCATCGGCTCGACGACCACGTATCCCGACTACAAGCCTGCGCCTTTCATCGTTTCTTCGAAGCATGCGGGCGTCGATCTCGTCACCGTCGTGACCGAAGGCATCTTCAGCTACTGCAGCTTCAAGGTGAAGATCGACACCGACCGCTGGCTCGGTCCCGAGCAGGCGACGGTGCGGCACCGGGGCGAGGCGGTGGGCCACGTGAGCACCATCGAATACGGCTCGCAGTTCCTCTCGCTCGGCGGCGTGCACCACCTCACCGGTGGCTCGAAGAAGGAAGGGCGCATCGCCTGCGAGATGATGCTGGCGCTCGGCAACCAGGAGGCCGTCGAGCTCGAGGTCGACGGCGGGGCGAAGGTAGTCGTCGGCGCAGGCCGTGCGCCGGTGGTGGGCGGTGTCGAAGAGAAGCGCATGCGCGTCGGCTGCGGCTCGGCCGCGATCGGCATCTTCGCGCCGCAGTGGTTCGGCCATGTCGACGAGGTGGTGGTGGTCGACGACCACATCACCGGCGTGCTCTCCGAGCACCAGGCCGGCAAGTTCCTCGACCTGCCGCCCTCGGGCATCGTGCTGCGTGGCCGCAAGTCGACGCCGGGTCGCTACTTCCAGGTCGCCGCCCCGGGTGCGGGCTGGGGCGGCACCGACATCACCGACCCGCTCGCCATCGTCGAGGGCTTCGACTCGGCACGCGGCGCGCGACCGGGCCTGCGGCTGCTGATGGTCTCGACCACAGGCGAAGACGCCGCCTGGTTCGTGCTCGACGAGCAGCTCGTGCCGCGGCCGGCCGAGATGCCGGCCGCGGTGGCGAAGGTGGTCGAGCGCATCGGCGAGAACTGCGAGCCGTCGCTGTGCTCGGTGCTTTACGTCGCCGGTGCGGGCGGCTCGCTGCGTGCGGGCGTGACCGAGAACCCGATCGCGCTCACGCGTGCCATCAAGCAGCGGCTCGTCAACGTGACCTGCGGCGGCGCGCCGGTGTACGTGTGGCCGGGCGGCGGCATCACGGTGATGGTCGACGTGGCGAAGATGCCGGCCAAGAGCTTCGGCTCGGTGCCCACGCCGGCCATCGTCTCGCCGATCGAGTTCACGCTGCGTGCCGACGACTACCGCGCGCTCGGCGGCCACATGGACCGCGTGCGCACGCTGGAAGACGTGCTCGCGAGCGGCGGCTGGCGCGTCGTGGAAGGCGCGGCGGGCAACGCTTGGCCATTGACGATGCCAGAGATGTCAGCGATGCCGACGATGCCTTTCACCGGAGCGCGGCGATGAGCGCCGCGGTGCGCCAGCTCTTGCCCGATGGCCGCTGGCATTTCCAGCACGGGCCGATCGACTGCATCGTCTCGGCCGAAGGCGAGGCGGGTGCCGCCGCGGAGTGCATCGAGCACGCGTGGTCGCGCTTTTGCACGGTGCTCGAGGAGCTCGTCGAAGAGCTGACGGTGCTGCGGGCCGATCTGTCGTCGCTGGTCTTGCAACGCGTCGTGCCCCTTGGCAGGGTCGGGCGCCGCATGGTGTCGGCGTGCCGGCCGCACGCGAGCGAGGGCCGCTTCATCACCGCGATGGCGGCGGTGGCCGGCAGCGTGGCCGAAGAGATCGTGACGAGCTTCGACGATCCGCGTATCTGCCGCGCGTCGGTCAACAACGGCGGTGACATCGCGCTCGTGCTGCGTGGCGACGGCGCATTCGATGTGGGCGTGGTCACCGACCCCTCGGCCGACCACCGTCATCCTGAGCGCAGCGAAGGATCCCGCCGCGTGCCCGCCCCGGCCGGCCGCTTTCGCGTCGAAGCACGCAGCCCCGTGCGCGGCATCGCCACCTCCGGCTGGCGCGGCCGCAGCTTCTCGCTCGGCATCGCCGACAGCGTCACCGTGCTGGCCACCCGTGCGTCGATCGCCGATGCCGCCGCGACGGTGATCGCCAACGCGGTCGACGTCGACGACGCGCGCATCGTTCGGGCGCCGGCTTCGAGCGTTCGAGACGACACCGACCTCGGCCATCGCCTCGTCGTGCGCCGTGTGCCCCCGTTGCCCGCGGCGCTCGTCGAGCAGGCGCTCGACCGCGGCGTGCGCGAGGCCGAGGCGCAGATCGGGGCAGGGCGCATCATCGCGGCCGTGCTCTCGCTGCAGGGCCGCTGGCGCGTCTGCGGTGCGCTGCACACAGCCGCTGTACCGAACGTCGAAACCTTTTCTCTGGCCACTTTACTGGAAGCGTGACGATGCTGTTCCCCGCCACCGCCGAACTCCCCGCTGTCGAGGTTCGCAAGCTCGTGCTGAACGTCGAAGAGATCTGGCACGACAACGGGCCGCGCCTGGCCGTGCCGTTGCTGCGCGGCAGCGTGGCCGCTGCGGTGAAGAACCCGTATGCCGGCGGCTACGTCGAGAACATCCAGCCGATGATGGAAGCGTTGAAACCGCTCGGCCGCGAGATGGCGGTGCGCCTCGTCGCCGCCCTCGGAGGCGCCTCGAAGATCGAGGCCTATGGCAAGGGCGCGCTGGTGGGCCTGGCCGGCGAGCAGGAGCACGGCGCGCTCTGGCACGTGCCCGGCGGCTACGGCATGCGCGACCTGCTCGAGGGCTCGCTCGCGATCGTCCCGTCCACGACCAAGATCGGCCCGGCCGGCACCGCGATCGACATCCCCATCCATCACCGCGTCGCCGCCTATGTGCGCAGCCATTTCGACACGCTCGAGGTGCGCATCGCCGACACGCCGCGGCCGAACGAGCTGCTGCTCGTGATCGCGATGACCACCGGGCCACGGCCTCACGCGCGTGTCGGCGGCTTGCGGGCCGACGAGATTGCGAAGTTCGACGGGCAGCGTTAGCGTGCGGCGCGCCGGCACGTTCGGTGCGTGTGCGTCGTCGATGATTCAAAACGGGAACTGACCATGAGCAACACCATGCAACGCAGGCATTTCGTCAACAGCGGCATCGCCGGCGCGGGAATGCTTGCAGCGGGCATCGTGCGCTTCGCCTTCGCCGCGGCGCCGATCAAGCCCGACGCGAAGAGCGCGCTGCTGGTCATCGACGTGCAGAACTGCTTCGTCACCGGCGGCACGCTGCCGGTGACGGAAGGCGAGAAGGTCGTCCCGATCATCAACAGACTGGCCGGGTCGTTCGAGAACGTCATCGTCACGCAGGACTGGCACACGCCGGGCCACGTGTCGTTCGCCTCGGCGCACGCGGGCAGGAAGCCCTTCGAGACCACCAAGCTCGCCTACGGCCAGCAGGTGTTGTGGCCCGACCACTGCGTGCAAGGCTCGGCCGACGCTGCCCTGCTGAAGGATCTCGACCTGCCGAAGGCGCAGCTCGTCATCCGAAAGGGCTACCACCAGGGCACCGACAGCTACAGCGCCTTCATGGAAGCCGACGGCAAGACTTCCACGGGGCTGGCCGCCTATCTGAAGGCGCACGGCGTCGACTCGGTCTACATCGTTGGCCTGGCCACCGACTTCTGCGTCGCGTGGACGGCGCTCGACGCGCGCAAGGCCGGCTTCAAGGCGGCGGTGATCGAAGACGCCACGCGCGCCATCGACCTCAACGGCTCGCTCAAGGCGGCGTGGGCGAAGATGGAAAAAGCCGGCGTCAAGCGCATGCAGTCGAGCGACATCGCGGCATGAGAGCCGCGGTGGTTCAGGCGTTCTTGCGCGCGACCCAGTACGTCGCACCGGCACTGCCGTAGCGCTCGTCGTGCGGCTCTTCTTTCGCGAGCAGGAAGGTATCGCCCGGCACGAGGTGGCGTGTGGCGCCGCCGTGCGTGAGCCACATCTCGCCCGCGGCGACCACGGCCTTGGCGCCGAACGGGTGGCTGTGCGTGCCGGCCACCGTGTTCGGCTCCCATCGGCGCTCGACCACCTCGTCGTAGCCTTCGGCCAAGCCGGCAGTCTGAAACTCTTCGAACGTCACCATCGCATTCCCCTCAGGTTCACTCATCAGGCAGGAGCACGCTTCATGCGCACCCCGATTCTCTTCGCTGCATCGATCCTCGTCACCGGCCATGCCTTCGCGCAGGAAACGATCAAGATCGGCGAGATCAACAGCTACAAGGCACAGCCCGCCTTCCTCGAGCCCTACAAGAAGGGCTGGGAGCTCGCGGTCGAAGAGGTCAACGCGGCCGGCGGCGTGCTCGGCAGGAAGTTGCAGGTGATCTCGCGCGACGACAACGGCAGTCCGGGCGATGCGGTGCGCGTGGCCGAAGAGCTGGTCTCGCGCGAAGGCGTGGCCTTGATCGCCGGCACGTTCCTATCGAACACCGGCCTCGCGGTCACCGACTTCGCCAAGCAGAAAAAGGTCTTCTTCCTCGCCGCCGAGCCGCTCACCGACAAGATCACCTGGCAGAACGGCAACCGCTACACCTTCCGCCTGCGCCCCAGCACCTACATGCAGTCGGCCATGCTGGTGCCGGAGGCGGCCAAGCTGAAGAAGAAGCGCTGGGCCGTGGTCTATCCCAACTATGAATACGGCCAGTCGGCGGCGGCCACGTTCAAGGCGATGCTGAAAAAGCTGCAACCCGACGTCGAGTTTTTGCCCGACCAGGCCACGCCGCTCGGCCGGATCGAGGCCGGCGCAGTGGTGCAGGCGCTCTCCGACGCCAAGCCCGACGCCATCTTCAACGTGCTGTTCGGCGCCGACCTCTCCAAGTTCGTGCGCGAGGGCAATACGCGCGGCCTGTTCAAAGGCCGCGAGGTGGTGAGCCTGCTGACCGGCGAGCCCGAGTACCTCGAGCCGTTGAAAGACGAGGCCCCGGTCGGCTGGATCGTTACCGGCTACCCGTACTACGGCATCCAGACCGACGAGCACAAGAAGTTCTTCCTGGCCTATTACCGCAAGTACAACGAGTATCCGAAGTTGGGATCGGTGGTCGGCTACTCGACCATCATCTCCATCGCCGAAGGCATCAGGAAAGCGAAGTCCGTCGATACCGAAAAGCTCATCGCCGCCTTCTCCGGCCTGCAGTTCACCTCGCCGCTCGGCAAGGTGACCTACCGTGCCATCGACCACCAGTCGACGATGGGCGCCTACCTCGGCAAGACCAAGCTCGACGGGCCCAAAGGCGTGATGACCGACTACGTCTACCTCGACGGTGCCAAGTTCCTGCCGAGCGACGAGGAAGTGAAGAAGTTGCGGCCGGCCGATTGAGCCCCGCAACCCGTCTCGACCTGTCCAGCCGCTGACGTTCTCCTCGACGTTGTCCTTCTCGTCGATCGTCCTCCAGGTCCTCACCGGCCTGGCCTCCGCCTCGGCGCTGTTCCTCGTCGGCAGCGGGCTCTCGCTGATCTTCGGCGTGACGCGCATCGTCAACTTCGCGCACGGCTCGTTCTACATGCTGGGGCTCTATGGCGCGGTGGCATTGACCGACGTGCTCGGCAGCGGGCCGCTCGGCTGGTGGTGCGGCGTGATCGTTGCGGCGCTGCTCGTCGCTGCACTCGGCGCGCTGATCGAGACACTGATCCTGCGCCGCCTCTACGGCGCGCCCGAGCTGTACCAGTTGCTCGCCACCTTCGCGCTGGTGCTGGTGATCCGCGACGCGGTTCTGCGCGCCTGGGGCCCCGACGACCTGCTCGGGCCGAAAGCGCCCGGCATGAAGGGCGCGGTCGACATCCTCGGCCAGGCTTTTCCGAGCTACGACGTGTTCTCGATCTTCGTCGGCCCGGTCGTGCTGGCCGCCCTGTGGCTGCTGCTCACGCGCACGCGCTGGGGCCTTTTGGTGCGTGCTGCCACGCAAGACCGCGAGATGGCCGGTGCGCTCGGCGTGAACCAGCGCTGGCTGTTCACCTCGGTGTTCGCGCTCGGCACCTTTCTCGCAGCGCTCGGCGGCGCGCTCGCCATGCCGCACGAGCCGGCCAACCTCAACCTCGACCTGGCGTTGATCGGCGAGGCCTTCGTGGTGGTCGTCGTCGGCGGCATGGGTTCGGTGGGCGGCGCCTTCGTGGCGGCGATCGTGGTCGCGATGGTGAAGGCGTTCTGCATCGCGGCCGGCGAGGTGAGCCTGTTCGGCGCGCCGTTCCCGCTCAGCAAGCTCACGCTCGTGGCCGAGTTCGCGGTGATGGCGGTCGTGCTCGTGTGGCGGCCGTGGGGCCTGTTCGGCAAGCCGCAGGGCGCAGTGCGCGGCGCGGTGGCACTCGAGCAGCCGTTGCGGCCGCTGCCGAGGGTGTGGCGCAATGTCGGCTGGGCGGCGGTGGTCGCGCTGGCCTTCGTCGTGCTGCTCGACGGCCCCGCGCCCTATGCGCTGGTGCTGATGATCGACCTGCTCATCGCCGTGCTGTTCGCGGCCAGCCTGCATTTCCTGATGGGGCCTTCGGGCATGCACTCGTTCGGCCACGCGGCCTACTTCGGCCTCGGCGCCTATGGTGCGGCCTTGTGCTTCAAGGCGCTGGGCCTGCCGATGGAAGCCTCGCTGCTGCTCGCGCCGCTGCTCGCTGCCGCCGGCGCGTTCGTGTTCGGCTGGTTCTGCGTGCGTCTCTCCGGCGTGTACCTCGCGATGCTCACGCTCGCCTTCGCGCAGATCGTCTGGTCGGTCGTGTTCCAGTGGGACGCGCTCACCGGCGGCAGCAACGGCCTGGTCGGCATCTGGCCTTCTGCCTGGCTTGCGCCCAGGCCGGCCTACTACCTGCTGGTGCTCGCGTTCACGGTCGCCGGCTGTGGGCTGCTCGTGCGCATGCTGCACGCACCGCTGGGCCTGGCCTTGCGCGCCAGCCGCGACTCGCCGGTGCGCGCCGCCGCCATCGGCATCCGCGTGCCGCGCCTGCAGTGGCTCGCATTCGTGATCGCGGGCACGGTCGCGGGTCTCGCCGGCTCTCTGTTCGCATTCGCCAAGGGCACGATCTCGCCCGAGACGCTCGGCGTCGGCAAGTCGGTCGACGGGCTGGTGATGGTGCTGCTCGGCGGCGTGCAGGCCGTCAGCGGCCCGTGGGTCGGCGGGGCGCTTTTCACCTGGCTGCAAGACACGGTCGCGCGGCAGACCGACTACTGGCGTGCGCTGCTCGGCATCGTGATGCTGGCGCTGGTGCTCGTGTTCCCGCTCGGCGTGGCGGGCGGGCTCAAGCGCGTGTTCATCCGGGAGCCGGCGTGACTTCGCAGGCAGGTGCCGGCGTGACCGCGGGCGCTCCGTTGCTCGCCGTGCGCTCCCTGAGCAAGTCGTTCGGCGGCATCCGCGCGGTGCACGACGTGAGCTTCTCGCTCGCAGCCGGCGAGATGCTCGCGCTGATCGGGCCGAACGGTGCCGGCAAGACCACGACCTTCAACATGGCCTCCGGCCAGCTGCCGCCCGACGCCGGCTCGGTGCGGCTCGGCGGCGTCGAGTTGCTCGGCCTGCGGCCCGAAGCGATCTGGCGCCAGGGCGTGGGCCGCACCTTCCAGATCGCCGAGACCTTCGCCTCGCTCACGGTCGCAGAGAACGTGCAGCTCGCCTTGCTCTCGCACGCGAGGCAGGTGCCCGGCTTCTGGCGCCCGGCACGCGCGCAGCACCGCGCGGCCGCGCTGGACCTGCTCGCCAGCGTGGGCATGCAGGCTGCAGCCGAGCGTGCGATGAGCGTGCTGGCGTATGGCGACGTCAAGCGCGTCGAGCTGGCGATCGCGCTGGCCAACCAGCCGCGCCTGTTGTTGATGGACGAGCCCACCGCCGGCATGGCGCCGCGCGAGCGCAACGAGCTGATGGCGCTGGCGAAGCGGCTGGCGCGCGAGCAGGGCATCGGCGTGCTCTTTACCGAGCACAGCATGGACGTGGTGTTCGCGCACGCCGATCGCATCATCGTGCTGCTCATCGCAGAGGGCTCGCCGGCCGAGGTGCGCGCGGATGCGAAAGTGCGCGAGGTGTACCTCGGCGGCGGCACGACGTTCGAGCGCGTCGCGAAAGCACCGTCGAGCGACGCCGGGCCGCCCCAAGGCGCGACCGCTCCCTCGGTGGGCCACGCCGCGGCGAACGCCGCAGCGTGGGGGCACCGTCCGGTGCTTCAGGTCAGCTCGCTCGACGCCTGGTACGGCCAGGCGCAGATCCTGTTCGGTGTCTCGATGGCGGTGACCGCGGGCGAGTGCGTGGCGCTTGTCGGCCGCAACGGTGCCGGCAAGTCGACGACGATGAAATCGATCATGGGCGTGATGGCGAAAAAACGCGGTGTCGTGCGCTTTCGCGACGCCGACATCTCGTCGTGGCCCGCCTACCGCATCGCTCGCAGCGGCCTCGGCTGGGTGCCCGAAGACCGGCGCGTGTTCACCGACCTCACGGTGCGCGAGAACCTCGCCGTTGCGCGCCAGCCGCCGCGTACCGGCGCACCGACGTGGACGGAAGACAAGCTCTACGCGCTCTTTCCGAACCTCGGCGCCATGCCCGATCGCTTCGGCGGGCGCATGAGTGGCGGCGAGCAACAGATGCTCACCGTGGCACGCACGCTGATGGGCAACCCCTGCCTGGTGCTGCTCGACGAGCCGTCGGAAGGCGTGGCGCCGCTCATCGTCGAGGAGATGGCAAGGACCATCGTCGCACTCAAGCAGCAAGGCGTCGCGATCCTGCTTTCCGAGCAGAACCTGCACTTCGCGCAACTCGTTTCCGACCGCGCCGTGGTGCTCGAAAAAGGCGAGGTGAAGTTCGCCGGCCCGATGAGCGCGCTGCTCGGCGACGAGGCGCTGCTGCGCGCCCACCTGAGCATATGAGCCTCCGCCGCAGCGCCTTCGTTCACCAGTGCACGGTGACCCCGAGCGACTTGAGCTTGAAATTCTTGAAATCGAAGTCGACGCTCGGCGCGATCGAGACGCCCTTGCCCAGCGGCACGCCCTTGGCCTTGATCATGACCTTGAGCCAGTCGGGCAGCTTGTCGAGCTCCGATTTCGGCGCTTCCTTGGGGACGTCGAGCGTGACGATGTCGAGCTTGAGCTCGAGCGTGGCGTTCGCCACTGCCTTGTCGAGCTCGGCGAAATCCTTGTCGCCGGCCTTCGGGTTGTCGCTGCGGATCTTGTCGGCCTTGGCGCCGATCTTCACCAGCTTGCCCTTCCATCGGTCGACGGCCGCCTCGACCGCCTTCTTGTACAGGTCTGTCTTGATGTCGCTCATCGCCGGCTCCGTGGGTGCAGGGCCAGCCATCGTAGGCCGCGTGCGGCATGTGTCACCCATCGCTGTGGGGACGTTCGCGTGATCGCCGGCATCGACGTCGGCGGTACCTTCACCGACCTCGTCCTCGTCGACGACGCAACGGGCGAGGTGCGCATCGCCAAGGTGCCGACGACCGTGCACAACCAGGCCTTCGGCGTGCTCGCCGCGCTCGACGCTGCCGGCGCCGACCCGGCCGCGCTCGAGGCCATCGTGCACGGCACCACGACGACGACGAACGCGATGCTCGAACGCAAGATCGCGACGGTCGGCCTGATCACCACGAAAGGTTTTCGCGACGTGCTCGAGCTCGGCCGGCGCACGCGGCCCACGCCCTACGGGCTGAAGGGCCGCTTCGTGCCGCTGATCGAGCGCCACCGGCGGCTCGAGGTGGCCGAGCGCATGGACGCCGAAGGCCGTGTGCTGGTGCCGCTCGACGAAGCCGGCGTCGAAGCCGCGGCGCGGCAGCTGATCGCGCTCGGTGCCGAGAGCGTCGTCATCCACTTCCTGCACAGCTACATCAACGCCAGCCACGAGCGGCGCGCGGCCGAGATCGTGCGCAGCGTCTGGCCGAACGGCTACGTGACGGCGGGGCACACCATCGTCGCCGAGTACCGCGAATACGAGCGCGGCACCACGGCCGCGGTGAACGCCGCGATCCAGCCGGTGCTGCACCGCTACATCGCGCGGCTGCAAGGCGAGCTGGCGGCGCGCGGGTTCACCAAGGAGCTGCTGGTCATGCAGGGCAACGGCGGCACCGTCGCGGCCTCGATCGTGGCCGAGCGCGCGGTCGCCACGGTGATGTCGGGCCCGGCCTCGGGTGTGATCGCGGCGGCGGTCACGGCGATGCAGGCCGGTTCATACGCGGGCGAATTCGGCAACGTCGTCACCTACGACATGGGCGGCACTTCGAGCGACGTGGCGCTCGTGCTCGCCGGCCAGCCCTCGGTATCGAGCGATCTCGAGCTCGAGTACGCGATGCCGATCCACGTGCCGATGGTCGACGTGCACACGATCGGCGCCGGCGGCGGCTCGATCGCCTCGGTCGGCGCGTCGGGCCTGCTGAAGGTCGGCCCCGAAAGCGCAGGCGCCACGCCGGGGCCGATCGGCTACGGCCGAGGCGGCACGCGGCCGACGATCACCGATGCCAATCTGGTGCTCGGCCGGCTCGACCCGGATCGGCTGCTCGCCGTCGAGCACGCCGTCGGGGTGGCCGATCTGCGCGCCGCGATCGAAGCCCAGGTCGGCATGCCGCTCGGCCTCGACGCCACCGCGGCCGCCGCGGCCATCGTGCGCGTGGCCAACGACAAGATGGCCGGCGCCATCCGCATGGTGAGCCTCGCTCGCGGCCACGACCCGCGCGACTTCGCGCTGTTCGCGTTCGGCGGCGCCGGGCCGCTGCACGCGGTGGCGCTCGCCAAGGAACTCGGCATCCCGAAGGTGCTGATCCCGGCGCGGCCGGGGCTCACCAACGCGCTCGGCTGCGTGGTGGCCGACGTGAGGCACGACTTCGTCGCCACCGTCAACCAGCCGCTCGAAGCACTTGCCGAAGGCCGTGTCGCGGCGGTGTTCGCTGGCCAGGTCGAGGCCGGACGCGCCCTGATCGCGCGCGAGAACGTGGCGGTCGAGGCGACTGTCACGCTGCACCGCGCCGACATGCAGTTCCAGGGGCAGAGCCACGTGCTGGCGGTGCCCGTTGCCTCTGCCGCGATCACGCTCGGCGAGTTGCGCGCGGCGTTCGAGGCTGCCTACTGGCAGCGCTTCGGCGTGGCGCTCGACGAGATCCGGCCGGTGCTCGTCAACCTGCACACGGCGGTGATCGGCAAGAGGAGGCCGGTGTCGCTCGCCGCGATCGCCGCGGCAAGACCGAAGGCGACGCTGGCCGAGGCGGTGCGCACCCAGCGGCCGGTCTGGTTCGAGGGCGGCTGGGCCCTGACGCCGGTCTACGTGCGCGAGCACCTGCCGGCAGGCGCGCGCTTCGAAGGCCCGGCGATCGTCGAGCAGCTCGACTGCACGACGGTGATCGAGCCGGGCGACCGGGTGGAACTCGATGCGATCGGCAATCTGATCGTGAGCGTGTGATGCGCGTGCTCGCGCCTGATGCGGCCAGCGCGACGCTCCTGGGCCGATGACTTCTCGGCTTCCATCAGCAGGAAGTCGACCGCGATTTCGACCGCGGCAGTCTTGTCGAGGCCCGTCAGGCTGGCCAGCCGCTCGATCTTGTCGACAACGGCCGGGTTGGCATTCTGGAGGGCCATGTGATTGAACGGGATGTCGATGACAACACGATGTGTACATTGCTTCATGGTGATCCATCGAACCCTCGGCAAGAACATCGCATGACCCTCGACCCCATCACTCTCGACCCCATCACCCTCGGCGTGATCCAGAACGGCCTGATGCAGGTGTGCAACGAGATGGATCTCGCCTTCGTGCGCAGTGCGTTCAGCCCGGTTATCGCCGAGGCGCTCGACCGCTCCGACGGCATCTACCACCGCGAGAGCGGCGAACTGATTGCGCAGGGAGAGCTCGGCCTGCCGGTATTCGTGGGCACCATGCAGTTCACCGTGCAGGCGGTGATCGAGCGCGTGCAGCGATTGAAGATCACGCTCCATCCGGGCGACGTGTTCATCGTCAACGATCCCTATCTCGGCGGCACGCATCTGATGGACGTGAAGTTCGTGCAGCCGTTCTTTCGCGAGGGCCGGCTCTGGGGCTGGCTCGCCAACACCGGCCACTGGCCCGACACCGGCGGCATGGTGCCGGGCGGCTTTTCGGCCAACGCCACCGAAGTCGAGCAGGAAGGGCTGCGCCTGCCGCCGGTCAAGCTCTACAAGCAGGGCGTGATCGACGACGAGATCCTGTCGATCATCCTCAGCAACATCCGAATCGCCGACCAGCGCATCGGCGACATCAAGGCGCAGTCGGCGGCACTCGCCACCGGCCACGCGCGCCTGGCCGCCTTGCTCGACCGCTACGGCGACGCCACGGTCGACGCGGCCATCGCCGAGCTGAAGCAGCGCGCCGCGCGGCAGATGCGCGAGAAGATCGCCACCATTCCCGACGGCACGTACGAGGGCGAGGCCTTCGTCGATTCCGACGGCGTGGTCGACGAGCCCTTGCGCATCGCCATGCGCATCACCAAGAGCGGCGGCGCGAGCGTGGAACTGGCAGCGCTGAGCTTCGACATGACGGGCTCGTCGCCGCCGTGCAAGGGGCCGATGAACAGCGTGATCGCGACCACCAAGTCGTCGATCTATTTGGCTGTCAAGCACGTGTTTCCCGAGGCTGCGATCAACGCCGGCACCTTCGTGCCGCTGCACATCGTGGAGCCGCGCGGCACCTTCCTCTATGCCGAGTACCCGCGGCCGGTCTCGGGCTGTGCGGCCGAGGTGAGCCAGCGCATCGCGGAGGCGGTTTTCGCGGCGCTCGGGCGCGCGATTCCCGACCAGCTCTTCGGCGCGCCAGCGGGCACCAGCGGCAACCTCGGCGTGGGCGGCTACGACCCGGAAAAGAAACGCGCCTACGTGATGTACGTGATTTCGGGCGGCGGCTATGGCGGCAGCCCCGATGGCGACGGCATCAGCAACGGCTGTTCGACCATCGGCATCAGCAAGACCACACCGATCGAGATCATGGAGCAGCTCTACCCCGTGATCTTCGAGGAGTACTCGCTGCACGAAGGCTCGGGCGGTGCGGGCGAGCACCGTGGCGGCTTCGGAGTGAACTATCGGCTGCGCCTCGTGCGCGGCGAAGCGCGCGTCTCGATGGTGATGGACCACGGCCGCACCGGCCCGCCGGGCGCGCAGGGCGGCGGCGCCGGCGGCCTGAACTCCGTGCGGGTGATCCGCAACGGCGCCCTCTACGTGCCGCCGCATCTCTCGAAAGACCAGGACATCGAGATCCATGCAGGCGACGTGATCGCGGTCTCGACTCCCGGCGGCGGCGGTTACGGCGAGCCCGCGGCGCGGCCGCGCACCGCGGTTGCGCACGACGTGGCGCTCGGCTACTACGCGCCGGCCGAAGCCGAGCGTGCGTTCGCGAGCGCGGCGCTGAAAGCAGGCTGAAGCATGGCCATAGTCAGCCCCTGTACGCAGCTCTGCTCGCTCGACGCTGGCAGCGGCTGGTGCCTTGGCTGCCTGCGCAGCATCGACGAGATCGCGACCTGGGGCGCGCTCGACGATGCGGGCAAGGAGCGTGTGCTGGCGGCTCTGCCGGCACGCCGTGCCGCGTTGTCGGGCCAGCACATCCGATGCGAGCAAAGGCCGGCTTCATGAAGCACATCGATTTCTGGTTCGACCCGATCTCACCCTACGCCTACCTCGCGTTCGAGCGGCTGCCCGAGGTCTTCGCCGGCACGTCGTACAACGTGGCCTACCGGCCGATCGTGTTCGGCGCGCTGCTCAAGCACTGGGGCCACAAGGGCCCGGCCGAAATCGAGCCCAAGCGGCAATGGACTTTCCGACAGGTGCACTGGCTCGCCCATCGGCTCGGCCTGCCCATCGCCACGCCGCTGCGGCATCCGTTCAACTCGCTCGCGCTGTCGCGGCTCGCCTGGGCGTGCGCCGAAGAGGGTGGCACGCCCAACCGCTACGTATGCGAGTCCGTGCTTCGCCACGTGTGGTGCGGTGATGGCGCCGATGCCGAAGATCCGTCACGCATGGCCTCGCTCGCCCTGCGTCTGGCGCCGGCGGGCGACCCGCAGGGCGAAGCGGCCAGGCTGGCCCTGCGCGCATCGACCGAAGCGGCCGTTGCCGCCGGCCTGTTCGGCGTGCCCGTGCTCACGCTCGACGGCCGCAACTTCTGGGGTCTCGACGGTCTGGAGATGGCTGCAGCCGCGCTACGTGGCGACCCCTGGTTCGAAGCCGGGCACTGGGAACGCG
>Ga0209512_1003167_pt1 | contig 16028 bp, 11 predicted proteins | sample frozenSSSSmetaG_FD_184142 | JGI IMG/M metagenome (GOLD analysis project Ga0209512, IMG submission 184142) | Glacier valley bacterial and archeal communities from Borup Fiord, Nunavut, Canada, to study Microbial Dark Matter (Phase II) -... | ecosystem: Environmental > Aquatic > Freshwater > Ice >... | reverse complement strand
GCTGTTTCGTATTCAACGTGTGACGTATTAATAGTAATACCACGGGCTTTTTCTTCTGGTGCAGAATCAATTTCTGCAAAGTTCTTCGCTTCACCACCGTATTTCTTGGTTAATACCGTTGTAATCGCCGCTGTTAATGTGGTCTTACCGTGATCGACGTGGCCAATTGTACCTACGTTTACGTGCGGCTTGGTCCGCTCGAATTTACCTTTTGCCATGACTACTTCCTTTTATCTAAACTAAATATGATGATTAATTAACCAAATATTTTGGACTATTTTTTATTGATAATGGCTTCAGCCACGTTTCTTGGTGCTTCTATGTAATGCTTAAATTCCATACTGTAACTGGCGCGACCTTGTGACAAAGAGCGCACAATGGTTGAGTAACCAAACATTTCAGCCAACGGCACTTCTGCACGAATTACTTTACCGGTTGCATTATCTTCCATGCCTTGAATCATACCGCGGCGTGAGGATAGGTCACCCATTACGTCACCCATGTAATCTTCAGGCGTCTCAATTTCAACTGCCATCATCGGCTCAAGCAAGATTGGATCCGCTTTACGCATACCGTCTTTAAAGCCAATCGAAGCCGCCATTTTGAAAGCATTCTCGTTCGAGTCAACGTCATGGTATGAACCGTCAAACAAAGTGACTTTAACATCAACCACTGGGAAGCCAGCTAAAATTCCTGACGGTATTGTTTCACGCAGACCTTTTTCAACAGCAGGAATAAATTCACGTGGCACCGTACCGCCTTTAATTGCATCAATGAATTCAAAACCCTTACCCGGCTCATTTGGCTCCATTTTTAGCCAAACATGACCGTACTGGCCTTTACCACCAGATTGCTTAACGAACTTACCTTCAACTTCAACCGATTTCTTAATCGCTTCACGATAAGCTACTTGCGGCGCACCGACGTTAGCTTCCACGTTAAATTCACGACGCATACGATCGACCAGAATTTCCAGATGCAACTCACCCATACCAGAAATAATAGTTTGATTGGTTTCCATATCAGTTTTTACACGGAAAGAAGGATCTTCTTGCGCTAAACGATTGAGCGCAACACCCATTTTTTCTTGGTCGGCCTTAGTTTTTGGCTCTACCGCAACGTGAATCACTGGCTCCGGGAATATCATACGCTCTAAAATAATTTCATCATTGACGCTACATAATGTATCGCCAGTTGAAGCATCTTTAAGACCAATAGCCGCAGCAATATCACCAGCACGCACTTCAGTTAAAGGCTCACGGGTGTTGGCGTGCATTTGCACAATGCGGCCAATACGCTCTTTTTTACCTTTAATCGGGTTGTAAACGGTATCGCCGGCATTAATAACACCAGAATAAACGCGGAAGAAAATCAGCTGACCCACAAACGGATCAGTCATGATTTTAAAGGCTAACGCTGAGAATTTCTCATCATCGGCTGCTCTTAAACGAATTTCATTACCGTCAGCATCTTCAGCTTTGGTTGGCGGAATATCTGTCGGCGCTGGCATCAGCTCAACAACTTTATCCAACATGGCTTGAACGCCCTTGTTTTTAAAAGCTGAACCACAGACCATTGGTACAATTTCAAATGCGATTGTACGTTGACGTAAACCGGCAAGAATATCAGCTTCTGACAAATCACCTTCTTCAAGGTACTTGTTCATTAGTTCTTCACTGGCTTCAGCCGCAGCTTCAACCATATTTTCACGCCATTTATCACTTAATGCCTGTAAATCAGCAGGAATATCACGGTACTCAAACTTCATACCTTGAGATGGCTCATCCCAGTACACAGCCTTCATTTTAATTAAATCAATTACGCCTTCAAATTTCTCTTCAGCACCAATTGGCACTTGCAGAGGAATAGGATTCGCTTTCAGACGTGAACGCATTTGGTCGTAAACTTTAAAAAAGTCTGCACCATTACGGTCCATCTTATTCACAAAAGCCAGACGCGGCACTTTATATTTATTAGCCTGACGCCATACTGTTTCAGATTGAGGTTGTACACCACCCACTGCACAATAGACCATACATGCACCATCAAGCACACGCATAGAACGCTCAACTTCAATCGTAAAGTCAACGTGGCCCGGAGTATCAATAATATTAATACGGTGCTGATCAAATTGACCGGCCATGCCTTTCCAGAAACAGGTAGTAGCCGCAGAAGTAATGGTAATACCGCGCTCTTGCTCTTGTTCCATCCAGTCCATAGTGGCAGCGCCATTATGAACTTCACCAATTTTATGGTTCACACCAGTGTAAAACAAAATACGTTCTGTCGTTGTTGTTTTACCTGCGTCAATGTGCGCAGAAATACCAATATTACGATAGCGTTCAATAGGGGTTATACGAGCCACAGCTATTACCTTTAATTAATGAGTATTACTTAAAATTCCGGGAGTACCAAGCACTAGGCCCAAGCTTACGCTTAGGCCAGAAATAAGATCAGTTACTAGAACCTGAAATGTGAGAACGCTTTATTCGCTTCTGCCATACGGTGAACTTCTTCACGTTTCTTCATCGCTGAGCCACGACCTTCTGAAGCTTCAGCCAACTCAGCAGCCAAACGTAAACCCATAGACTTTTCACCACGCTTGCGTGCAGCATCACGTAACCAGCGCATTGCTAAAGCACTACGACGGCTTGGGCGCACTTCAACTGGCACCTGGTAGTTAGCACCACCAACGCGTCGGCTTTTAACTTCAACCAATGGACGCAGGTTAGTTAAAGCCAACGTAAACACTTCTAAAGCGTCTTTGCCGGTTTTTACTGTGATTTGATCAAACGCACCGTACAAAATACGCTCAGCAACTGATTTCTTGCCGCCGGTCATTAATACGTTGACAAATTTTGACACTTCTTGACTACCAAATTTTGGATCTGGAAGTATGTTGCGTTTGGGGACTTCTCTACGTCTTGGCATAATTTTCTCTATTCTCTACTTATGTTTTGCTAGCGATTACTCGAGCAAGGCTTAGGATAAGCCGCTATCGATAAAACCAGTTACTTGTTTAAGTAATTACTTGGCTTTAGCTTCTTTTGGTTTTTTAGCACCGTATTTAGAACGTGATTGTTTACGATCTTTAACACCAGCCGTATCCAAACTACCACGCACCATATGGTAACGCACACCAGGTAAATCCTTTACCCGGCCGCCGCGCAACAATACAACACTATGCTCTTGCAAGTTATGGCCTTCACCACCGATGTAGCTAATGACTTCATAGCCATTGGTTAAGCGCACTTTAGCTACTTTACGTAAAGCCGAGTTCGGCTTTTTCGGTGTAGTTGTGTAAACGCGTGTGCAAACACCGCGTTTTTGTGGACAAGATTCAAGTGCAGGCACTTTACTTTTCGTAACCACTTTAGCGCGTGGTTTGCGTATTAACTGATTGATGGTTGGCATTGCCGATAACCTCTAAATTATGTTCTCTAAATATATCTTTAATTATTACATTTGCAAAAAAATCAGAGCAATGCAAAACAAGCCAGGATGGTAATGTCGGTTAAGACAATTACACCATCCTGAAAAACTCAGCATTCTATTTAGCCTGACTTTCAATGTCAAGGCTTAAATAGTTTGATTTAGTCTGCAGCTATTTCACTACTTACATCTACAGCCGCTAATTCAGGCTCTAAAAATACGTCCGCAGCTACCACTTCTTTCGCTGGAACGCCGCCTGCCACTGCTGCACGCTTGCGCGCTTCATGGTAAGCCAAGCCAGTACCGGCTGGAATTAAACGACCAACAATTACGTTTTCTTTTAGTCCACGCAATTCATCGCGTTTACCTAAAATAGCCGCTTCAGTCAGCACACGTGTAGTTTCCTGGAACGAAGCTGCTGAAATAAATGAATCTGTTGATAATGAAGCTTTAGTAATACCCAGCAACACATATTCAAATTCAGCCGGACGCTTACCTTCTGGCACGATACGTTCGTTTTGCGCTAATAAATCAGCACGCTCGACTTGCTCACCCATAATGAAATTAGTATCACCCGCATCAGTTACGCGCACACGACGCAACATTTGACGCACGATTACTTCAATATGCTTATCATTGATTTTCACACCTTGCAGACGATAGACATCCTGCACTTCATCAATAATATAGCGCGCTAAGGATTCACGGCCTTGCAAACGCAGAATGTCTTGAGGATCAGCTGGGCCATCAACAATACTTTCACCTTTAGTCACCACCTGACCATCATGCGCGGTCACGTGTTTGTCTTTTGGAATTAAGTATTCATTGCCAATACCATCTAGATCAGTAATGACTAAACGCTGTTTACCTTTGGTATCTTTACCAAACGATACCGTACCCGTTACTTCTGCCAGCATACCGGCATCTTTCGGTGAGCGCGCTTCAAATAGCTCAGCCACACGCGGCAGACCCCCAGTAATATCACGTGTTTTCGATGACTCTTGTGGAATACGCGCCAGTACTTCACCCACACCCACTTCTTGGCCATCTTTAACGGTAATAATGCAACCTAACTGGAAGGTAATGTTCACTGACTGATCGCCACCGGTGATTTTAACTTCAACGCCATTAGCATCAAGCAGCTTAACTTGCGGGCGTAAGCCTTTAGTTTGGCCAGCACGTTGCTTAGGATCGATCACCACCAGTGAAGACAAACCGGTTACATCATCGATCTGTTTCGCTACAGTAATACCTTCTTCAACGTTCTCAAATTTAATATGACCAGCATACTCGGTAATAATAGGACGGGTATGCGGATCCCAGGTTGCAATCGCTTGACCAGCTTTTACCATTTTGCCATCGGTAATTTGCAGCGTTGCACCGTATGGCACTTTATGACGCTCACGCTCACGGCCATTTTCATCAGCAATAATCACTTCACCATTACGCGAAATCACTACTTGCTCATTACGTGCATTGGTGACATAACGCATCGTCGACGTAAAGTTCAACACACCGTTAGACTTACCTTCTATTTGCGACACAGAGGCCGCACGCGACACCGCACCACCAATGTGGAAGGTACGCATCGTTAACTGCGTGCCAGGCTCACCGATCGATTGTGCAGCGATTACGCCTACCGCTTCACCCATGCTAATTAATTTACCGCGACCCAGGTCACGACCATAACATTTCGCACAGATACCGTAGCGAGTGTCACAGGTCAGTGCAGTACGCACTTTGACTTCATCGATACCAAGCGCATCGATATGCTCAACTTCATCTTCAGTGAGCAATGTGCCCGCAGGGTAGATGACTTTTTGAGTTTCCGGGTTAACCACATCAAGCGCTGCAGTACGACCTAGAATACGATCATGCAATGGCTCGATGACTTCACCACCTTTAACCAAGGCTTTAGTCACCAAACCGTCACTGGTACCGCAGTCATGCTCAGTGACCACTAGATCTTGTGTAACATCAACCAGACGACGCGTCAGGTAACCTGAGTTCGCCGTTTTCAATGCAGTATCGGCCAGACCTTTACGTGCACCATGGGTTGAAATAAAGTACTGCAACACGTTTAGACCATCACGGAAGTTTGCTTTGATCGGCGTTTCAATAATAGAACCATCCGGTTTTGCCATCAAACCGCGCATACCCGCTAACTGACGTACCTGCGCCGCAGAACCCCGCGCACCAGAATCCGCCATCATGTAAATCGCGTTAAATGATTCCTGACGCATCGGCTTACCGGCTTTGTCTTTAACCTGATTACCGTCAGCATCAACCACGTTTTCTTCACGTAGTTGCTTCATCATGGCATCAGCCACTTTGTCACCGGCGCGGCCCCAAATATCGACGACTTTATTGTAACGCTCACCTTGGGTAACCAAACCTGAAACGTACTGATCTTCAATCTCTTTAACTTCACCTTCAGCCGCAGCAATCAGTTGCTCTTTTTCTGGCGGTACTAACATATCGTTAATACTGATAGAAATACCGGCTTTAGTCGCGTAGGTATAGCCGGTGTACATTAATTTATCAGCGAAAATAACGGTTTCACGAATGCCGACCTTACGGAAGCTGGCATTGATAAGTTTAGAAATTTCTTTCTTTTTCAATGCTTTATCAATGTTGCTAAACGGCAGGCCTGCTGGAAGAATTTCTGAAAGCAAGGCACGACCCACTGTCGTTTCGTAACGCGTGATTTTTTCAGTTTTAGTACCATCTACATCTAAATCGTATTCTTTAATACGTACGGTAATTTTTGCATGAATATCAATCAGATTTTGATCGAATACGCGCTGTACTTCTTTCACATCAGCAAAACGCATGCCTTCACCGCGTGCAAATAATTTGTCACGCGTCATGTAATATAGACCGAGCACGATATCTTGTGATGGCACAATAATCGGTTCACCGTTTGCAGGTGATAACACGTTATTAGAAGCCAGCATTAAGGTGCGTGCTTCCATTTGCGCTTCCAAGCTCAATGGAACGTGTACCGCCATTTGGTCACCATCGAAGTCGGCGTTGAATGCCGCACAAACCAGCGGATGCAACTGTATAGCTTTACCTTCAATCAGAATCGGCTCAAACGCTTGTATACCTAAACGGTGCAAGGTAGGCGCACGGTTAAGTAAGACCGGATGCTCGCGAATTACGTCTTCCAAGATATCCCAGACTTCTGGACCTTCTTCTTCAACTTTTTTCTTCGCGGCTTTAATCGTAGTCGCTAAACCTAATACTTCGAGCTTATGGAAAATAAACGGCTTGAATAATTCTAATGCCATTTTTTTCGGTAAACCGCACTGATGCAGTTTTAATTGCGGACCAACCACAATTACTGAACGGCCAGAATAATCGACACGTTTACCAAGTAAGTTTTGACGGAAACGACCGCCTTTACCCTTGATCATGTCCGCTAATGATTTCAGCGGACGCTTATTAGCGCCAGTCATGACTTTACCGCGACGGCCATTATCTAACAGTGAGTCAACGGCTTCTTGCAGCATACGCTTTTCGTTACGCACGATAATTTCTGGTGCTTTTAACTCTAACAGGCGTTTTAAACGATTGTTACGGTTAATCACACGACGGTATAAATCGTTAAGATCAGACGTCGCAAAACGACCGCCGTCCAATGGTACTAATGGACGTAGTTCTGGTGGTAATACTGGCAGAATTTCAAGAATCATCCACTCTGGTTTAATACCAGATTTCTGGAAGGCTTCTAATACTTTTAGACGCTTAGCGATTTTCTTGATTTTGGCTTCTGAACCAGTTGCACCTAAATCTTGGCGCAGTTGCACGATTTCACGTTCGATATCCATCGTACGCAATAACTCACGCACCGCTTCAGCACCCATTACGGCGCTAAATTCGTCGCCATATTCTTCAACTTTGGCCAGATAGTCATCTTCAGTCAGCAATTGACCGCGTGTTAACGGCGTCATGCCCGGATCAACAACAATGAATGCCTCAAAATACAAAACGCGCTCAATATCACGTAAAGCGATATCCAGCACCATACCTAAACGGCTTGGTAAGCTTTTCAGGAACCAGATATGCGCAACTGGTGAAGCCAGATCAATGTGGCCCATACGTTCACGACGTACTTTTGACAGCGTCACTTCAACGCCACATTTTTCACAAATAACACCACGATGTTTCAGGCGTTTGTATTTACCGCATAAACATTCGTAATCTTTTATTGGGCCAAAAATTTTGGCACAAAACAGACCATCACGTTCTGGTTTGAACGTACGGTAGTTGATAGTTTCTGGCTTTTTAACTTCGCCATAAGACCATGAACGGATTTTTTCAGGTGAAGCCAAGGCAATTTTAATTGCATCGAACTCTTCTTCTTGCGTTACCTGTTTGAATAAGTCTAATAGAGCTTTCATGTGAATTCTCCTCCAATGCGCTTATCGCGCACGCCTTAAATTTAGTTACGGTCTAGATCAATGTCGATAGCAAGTGAACGAATTTCTTTCACCAACACGTTAAATGATTCCGGCATACCAGCATCAATTTTGTGCTCACCCTTGACTATATTTTCATATACTTTAGTACGGCCAGTGACGTCATCAGACTTAACTGTCAGCATCTCTTGTAAAGTATAAGACGCACCATATGCCTCTAATGCCCAAACCTCCATCTCACCGAAGCGCTGACCACCAAACTGTGCTTTACCGCCCAGTGGCTGTTGCGTTACTAATGAATATGGACCAGTAGAACGCGCATGCATTTTGTCATCAACCAAGTGATGCAGTTTCAGTACATGCATATAACCTACCGTCACTGGACGCTCAAATGAATCACCAGAACGACCATCGAACAGCTTAACCTGAGTTTTACCAGCAGAAAACTGCAGCTGTTTAGTACGCGGATCATTATCAGGGAAGGCTAGATCAAGCATGGCCTTAATATCAGACTCAGCCGCACCATCAAATACTGGCGTCGCAAATGGCACACCATTCTTCAAGTTTTTAGCTAGTTCAAGAATCTCAACATCAGTGAATGACTTAATGTCTTCTTTTTTACCCGTGCTGTCATTGTAAATTTGATCTAAGAATTGACGGATCTCAGCCACTTTGGTTTCTGTACGCAACATTTCACCGATACGTAAACCCAAGCCCTTAGCCGCCCAGCCTAAATGCGTTTCTAAAATCTGACCAATGTTCATCCGTGAAGGCACGCCTAGCGGGTTCAACACGATATCCATAGGCGTACCGTCGGCCATGTAAGGCATATCTTCCACCGGTACGATTTTAGAAATAACACCCTTGTTACCGTGACGACCAGCCATTTTATCACCTGGCTGAATGCGACGTTTAACCGCTAAGTAGACTTTAACCATTTTCTGAACGCCTGGTGGTAATTCATCACCTTGCGTCAGTTTACGTTTTTTCTCTTCAAAACGGCTGTCAAACTCAACACGCGCTTGCGCTAAGCTGTCTTTTAACTGCTCCATTTGACGTGCGGTTTCTTCGTCACTTAGACGAATATCAAACCAGTCATAACGACCAACAGACGCTAAATAATCAGCAGTTAATGTATCGCCTTTTTTCAGTTTGTTTGGACCACCAGTTGCAGTTTTACCTTCAATCAAGCGCTGAATACGACCAAACGCATCGTCTTCAACAATACGCATCTGGTCAGCCAGATCTTGCTTGTAATGGTTAAGCTGGTCGTCAATAATTTGCTGCGCACGGCTATCACGATCAATACCTTCACGTGTAAACACTTGCACGTCAATCACCGTACCACTCATACCAGACGGTACGCGTAGTGAAGTATCTTTAACGTCAGATGCTTTTTCACCAAAAATAGCACGTAATAATTTTTCTTCTGGTGTGAGTTGTGTTTCACCTTTAGGTGTGACTTTACCTACCAGAACATCACCGGCTTCGACTTCAGCACCGATATAGATAATACCAATCTCATCTAAACGGCTTAACATGCGCTCGCTTAAATTAGAAATATCCTGGGTAATTTCTTCAGCACCAAGCTTGGTATCACGAGCAACCACGGTCAGCTCTTCAATATGAATTGAAGTATAGCGATCGTCAGAAACAACACGCTCAGAAATCAAAATCGAGTCTTCGTAGTTATAGCCGTTCCATGGCATAAACGCGACTAACATATTTTGGCCTAGCGCCAGCTCACCCATGTCAGTTGAAGCACCATCCGCAATCACATCACCACGGGCTAAACGGTCGCCCACACGCACTAATGGGCGTTGGTTAATATTCGTATTCTGATTTGAACGCGTATATTTAGTCAGGTTGTAAATATCAACACCGACTTCACCGGCCATAGCTTCAGCATCATTGACGCGCACCACGATACGGCCAGAATCAACATAATCAACCAGTCCACCACGACGCGCTTGCACCGTAGTACCGGAGTCAACGGCAACCGTACGCTCAATACCAGTACCGACTACGGCTTTTTCGGCACGTAAACAAGGCACCGCTTGACGCTGCATGTTGGCACCCATCAATGCGCGGTTCGCATCATCGTGTTCCAGGAACGGAATAAGCGAGGCGGCAACGGATACAATTTGACCTGGCGCCACGTCCATGTACTGCACGCGATCCGGCTGAGTCATAGTAAATTCATTGTGATGACGTGATGAAATCAAGTCATCAATGAACATATTTTTCGTATCTAAATCAGTATTTGCCTGCGCAATCATGTACTGACTTTCTTCAATTGCTGACAGATAGTCAATGGTGTCAGATACTTTATTGCCTTCTACACGGCGATATGGCGTTTCTAAAAAGCCATATTCATTGGTACGTGCATACAATGCCAGTGAGTTAATCAGACCAATGTTCGGACCTTCAGGTGTTTCAATTGGACACATGCGGCCGTAATGGGTTGAGTGCACATCGCGCACTTCAAAACCAGCACGTTCACGAGTAAGACCACCAGGACCCAAGGCAGAAATACGGCGTTTATGCGTAATTTCTGATAGCGGATTGGTTTGATCCATAAACTGTGACAATTGGCTAGAACCGAAGAACTCACGAATCGCACTTGATACTGGTTTAGCATTGATCAGATCATGCGGCATTAAGTTATCAGACTCAGCCTGTGATAAACGCTCTTTAACAGCACGCTCGACACGCACTAAACCGGTACGGAATTGGTTTTCAGCCAGCTCGCCCACTGAACGAATACGACGATTACCCAAATGGTCAATATCATCGATTTCGCCGCGGCCATTGCGAAGCTCTAGCAACACACCGATGACAGCAAGAATGTCGTCATTGGAAAGGATGTAAGCACCTTCAGCACCGCGCGCACCTTTTTCTTCGTAAAAACGGCGCATCCAGTTTGACTGACGCTCTTCAGCTTTTTCCGGGAAGGCACGACGATTAAATTTCATGCGACCAACACGTGATAGATCATAACGGTCTTCATTGAAGAACAGGCCATTAAACAAAGCTTCAACTGAATCTTCAGTTGGCGGCTCGCCTGGACGCATCATGCGATAGATCGCCACACGCGCACTGTATTGATCAGGGATTTCATCAATACGCAATGTTTGTGAAATGTAATCGCCATGATCTAAATCATTAGAATACAGCGTGCTGATAGTTTTGATGTTGGCTGCAACCAATTTATCGAGCAAGACTTCGGTAATTTCGTCATTGGCATTAGCCACAACTTCACCAGACTCTTGATCCACAATATTGTTAGCAATCGCGCGACCAAGAATAAAATCTTGCGGCACCGCAATTTTGCTGACGCCAGCTTTCTCCATGTCACGGATATGCTTAACCGTAATACGCTTGTCTTTAGCAACGATGACTTCACCGTCTTTAGCGAGAATATCAAACTTAGCGACTTCACCACGTAGACGCTCAGGCACTACTGTAAACTCGATACCGTTTTTACCAATATGGAAGGTATCAAAATCAAAATAGGTGCTGATGATTTGCTCAGGGGTATAACCTAGCGCTTTCAGCAGTATAGTCACCGGCATTTTGCGGCGACGATCGATACGGAAATACAGATAATCTTTAGGATCAAACTCGAAATCTAACCATGAACCACGGTAAGGAATAATACGTGCTGAAAACAGCAGCTTTCCTGAACTATGGGTTTTGCCGCGATCGTGCTCAAAAAACACGCCTGGGCTACGATGTAATTGCGAAACAATGACACGTTCAGTACCATTGATGACAAATGAACCGTTTTCAGTCATCAAAGGCAATTCACCCATGTAGACTTCTTGTTCTTTCACTTCCTTCACGGTAGGCTTAGAGGCCTCTTTATCCATGATGGTTAAACGCACTTTAACGCGCAAGGGTGCAGCGTAAGTCAAGCCACGCTGCTGACATTCTTTCACATCAAAAGGCTCAGCACCAAGTTGATAGCTTACATAATCTAATTTGGCATTACCTGAATGGCTAACGATAGGAAAAACGGAAGCAAAAGTTGATTGCAAGCCATGTTCCGTGCGTTTGTCTGCAGCAGTATCAGCTTGCAAAAAAGCAGCATAGGACTCAAGCTGCATCGCAAGCAAATATGGAATTTCTTGCACGCTTTCGCGCTTGGCGAAACTTTTACGAAGGCGTTTTTTTTCGGTGAAGGAATAGCTCATTGCATCTCCTGGTGTTTGAAGGCAGAAATAAAAATACTATGTTGTAACGATATTTGTAAGTACTTTGATTTCTAACTTCATTATGAATACGAAGTTTATAACATCTTGTAACACATGCCGCCTTAGAAACGGCGAAGGCTGACGGTTTCCCGTCAGCCTAGGTCAACCATTAACAATGGTTTATTTGATTTCGCCAGTTGCACCAGCTTCGATCAGTTTCTTCAATGCTGCATCAGCATCTGCTTTTGATACGCCTTCTTTAATTGCTTTAGGAGCGCCATCAACTAAGTCTTTAGCTTCTTTTAAGCCTAAAGCAGTTAATTCACGCACTGCTTTAATAACGCTCACTTTTTGCTCGCCTGCTGCTAACAGAATTACGCTGAATTCTGTTTGCTCAGAAGCTGCAGCAGCGCCAGCGCCAGCTGAAGCTGCTACTGCTACTGCAGCAGCTGATACACCAAATTTCTCTTCGATTTCTGTAATGAACGCAGTTAATTCTAAAACTGACATTGCACCGACTGCATCTAAGATATCTGCATTTGAAATTGCCATTTGAATATTCCCTAAAATTAAATTATATAGCTGATTGATTAAGCTGCTTTAACGTCACGAATTGCTGCAATGGCACGTGCAAACTTAGTTGGCACTTCATTGAGCGTACGCGCAAACTTGGCAAGCAATTCTTCACGACTAAGCATAGAAGCCAAGGCTTGAACACCGGCAATGTCTAACACTTGGTTAGGAACTGCGCCGCCTTTAATCACAAATTTATCGTTTGTTTTTGCAAAGTTGCTGAGTACTTTCGCTGCCGACAAAGGATCTTCGCTCATGCCGAAAACCAATGGACCGACCATATTATCGGCAAGACCAGAAAATGGTGTATTCTCAACTGCACGGCGTACTAAAGAATTTTTTAGTACACGTAAGAAAACTCCAGAATCTCTAGCACTAGCACGTAATGTAGTCATATCAGCAACGCCTGTACCGCGATATTCTGCGATTACAATCACTTGTGATATAGCAACTTGCTTGCTAACTTCAGCTACAACTGCTTTTTTCTCTGTAAGATTTAGACTCAAAGTCTTTACTCCTTCCGTTAAAATCTCTGTTTCATTGCTAAAACAGAATCCGTTTTTATCTTCGATTTGAGAAAATAAAAACCATTTTACGGCGATCATTCAGCAGGAATATATTTCCTGTTTAGGGATGCGCCATCTGCGTAGGGTTCAGTTAATTTAAGCCAGAGGTTGAAGCCACCATCTCTTCTTCACCCAGTTAAAACAACTTACATTAAATCTTAACGATACCTACGGTCTTTGATAACCTCAGCACAATCATCAAATATTACATTTAACAAAAGCGTGAGCCCAAAGCCCTTTGCGAGTAAGTCTGCAATACAGACTCACTCATCATGCATTTAAGCAGCTAAACTTGATTGATCCACGCGAATACCAGCACCCATAGTGCTAGATATTGCTAGTTTTTTCAGATAGACGCCTTTAGTAGAAGTTGGTTTGGCTTTATTCAAAGCCTCTACCAATGCGACCAAGTTACCTTGCAACTGCTCAACCGTGAACGATGCACGACCGATAGTGCAGTGAACAATACCGCCCTTGTCTGTACGATATTGCACTTGACCGGCTTTAGCATTTTTAACAGCAGTTGCTGCGTCAGGCGTTACCGTACCAACTTTTGGATTTGGCATTAAGCCACGTGGGCCTAAAATTTGACCTAAAGCACCAACAATACGCATAGCGTCTGGCGTGGCAATGACAATATCAAAGTCCATAACACCGGCTTTAACTTGTTCTGCTAAGTCTTCAAAACCAACAATATCAGCACCCGCAGCTTTTGCCGCTTCAGCTTGTGCACCTTGTGCAAACACAGCAACGCGCGTAGTTTTGCCAGTACCGTTTGGCAACACAAGAGCGCCACGGACTAATTGGTCAGATTTACGTGCATCAATACCTAAATTGATGACAGCATCCACAGACTCGTTAAATTTAGCATTAGCGTTTTCTTTGACTAAAGTTAAACCTTCAGCCACTGGATACATTTTATTACGGTCGATTTTTGCGCGTAGCGCAGTAATACGTTTTGATGCAGCCATGTTATAGACCCTCCACTTCAATACCCATACTACGTGCACTGCCAGCAATCGTACGTACTGCAGCATCCATGTCAGCCGCTGTTAAGTCAGGGCGTTTAGTAGTAGCAATTTCTTCTGCTTGTTTACGGGTAATTTTGCCAACTTTATCTGTATGCGGACGTGGTGAGCCTTTAGTGATGTTGGCTGCTTTCTTAATGAGAATAGTCGCCGGTGGCGTTTTCATTACAAAAGTGAAGCTCTTATCAGCAAATGCTGTAATTACCACTGGAATTGGCAAGCCTGGCTCTACGCCTTGCGTTGCAGCATTGAATGCTTTACAGAATTCCATAATATTTAGACCACGTTGACCTAAAGCTGGTCCAATTGGTGGGCTTGGATTAGCTTTACCTGCAGGAACCTGCAGCTTAATATAGCCAATAACTTTCTTTGCCATGCTATAACTCCTAATGTGGGTACAAACGCTTAAAAGGTTTATTCAACCTTTCTTTAGCAAGCTCCCCGTTGGTAAATACTACTTAAACTTCTTTTTCGATTTGACTAAATTCCAGTTCAACCGGCGTAGAACGACCAAAGATAACCACTGAAACGCGTAACTTGCTTTTCTCGTAGTTAACATCTTCGACATTGCCAGAGAAATCCTTGAATGGACCATCCGTAATGCGCACTGATTCACCTTTCTCGAAGGTAAGTTTTTGCGTAGGATTGCTTTTGCTATCATCAATACGCTGCAATATGATATCGACTTCTTTATCTTTAATAGGCGTAGGTCGTTGTGCACTACCACCAATAAAGGCAGTCACGCGCGGCGTACTTTTAACCAAATGCCAACTCTCGTCAGTCATCGCCATTTGCACTAACACATAACCCGGATAAAGCTTACGCTCTGAAATTTTCTTTTGGCCAGCTTTCATCTCGATCACTTCTTCGATCGGCACTAGAATTTGACCAAACTGATCCTGCAGGCCAGAACGCACGATGCGCTCTTCTATGCCTCTTTGCACTGATTTTTCAAAGCCTGAAAAGGCCTGTACCGCGTACCATCGCATACTCATTACGCGCTCCGTCCCATTAACCACTGCACCATATAAGCAAATCCGATATCAACCACAGCCAGAAATGCAGCCATGATTACCACCAAAACAAAAACGACCAGCGTAGTTTGTATCGTTTCTTTACGCGTAGGCCAAACGACTTTGCGCGATTCAGCTACGGCTTCACCAATAAAAGTCAACGCCTGTTGACCGACTGGCGTTATCCACAGCATTGCAATAGAAGCACTAAGACCGGCAAGAACCGCTAAAATACGTAAGATCGTAGGCTTATCCGCCAGCAGATAAAAACCGGCTACACCTGCTATAAGCAGCAGAAGAGCTGCTAATAACTTGATTTTGTTGATCATAATTTACTTAAAAGTGAAAAAAATTTATAACGGATTTACGCATGATCAAATAAGAATATTTAGGCATGCATCTTATTCAATCAATAATAAATCTTCATTTCAAATTTGGCAGGCCAAGAGGGCTTCGAACCCCCAACCCTCGGTTTTGGAGACCGATACTCTACCAATTGAGCTATTGGCCTGTTGCTGACAACTTAAAAAGCTACGCTGGGTTGTAAGCGTAGCTTTTTATTTAACAACCAAGTAACACTTGGCTATAATTTAATATTAATACTATTATTCAATAATCTTAGCAACTACACCAGCACCAACCGTACGGCCACCTTCACGAATCGCGAAGCGTAAACCATCTTCCATCGCAATTGGCGCAATCAATGTGACTGTGATAGATACGTTATCACCTGGCATCACCATTTCTGTACCTTCTGGCAACTCAACCGCACCGGTTACATCGGTAGTACGGAAGT
>Ga0209512_1003165_pt1 | contig 16034 bp, 14 predicted proteins | sample frozenSSSSmetaG_FD_184142 | JGI IMG/M metagenome (GOLD analysis project Ga0209512, IMG submission 184142) | Glacier valley bacterial and archeal communities from Borup Fiord, Nunavut, Canada, to study Microbial Dark Matter (Phase II) -... | ecosystem: Environmental > Aquatic > Freshwater > Ice >... | reverse complement strand
AAACTGTGCCACTTGAGTTTCAATCTTTGGTTCAGGATTCATACCGAATAGTATCGCCATTTAGAGGAGGCTTTGTTGATGGTGGCAATTACGCAACATACTTCGATGATTATATTCGCAATATGTGGGAATATTACACGTCAAATCAACTTCAACTCACAATACAAGAAGGAACATTCACAGGAATAGTAGAAAATAACGTCTTTACTTTTACCAAAACTGATTCTCCTGACACAAAATACACAATAGACTATCCTAAGTCTGAGGACGTTTTTAGATGTAATGGAGTATTTACAACCGGCGATGCGATTCAACAGCTAATTCAAGCTAGAATTAGCGCCATGTTTAACAGACATATGTTAGAGAATCCAACAAATAGTTGTAAATCAGAAGAGTTTTACAAAGATGGTTCAGCTAATTACTATGCTCAATTTTGGCATCTTCACAGCATAGATAATAAAGCTTATGGATTTCCAGTGGATGATGTGTGCGAGCAAAGTAGTCTAATTGCACATCAGAATCCTGAAGAATTGAAGGTGACTATAAGTTGGGATTGAGCTAACAGTTTGCGTTTTGCAAGTGGGTCTATTTCTTACCTCCCCGTGATCACTGTCATAGCATTTTTTTAATTTAATTTTTTGGAGTTGATTTATGTCTTGTAGATTTGGTAGTTCATACGTTGTTAAAGCCGGAGATACACTTTTTATGATTGCCCAAAAAAAAATTGGTAATGGGAATCGCTGGCGTGAAATCAAAAAAACCGATGGTACTTCCTATACAGACGCGGATGCCTTGAATTTACACATAGGTCAGGAAATTTGCATTCCTAATGTCGTATCACTAGCCGCCGCAGACCCTACTACTATGCCCTATGATGAAATTCAAGCTGAAAATGCCGAGCACAATGGTACGGTAATTGATGCAAGTAATAACCGTGTTTATCCAAATCTGGCGAATGAAGCGATTGAACGTCGCGCCGTGACACTTAATGCCGTAGGTGAATATGTTGAGTTCACCGTACCGCGCAGCGCAAACTCAATCGTCGTCCGTTATGCCATTCCTGACTCGGCGGATGGTGTAGGGCTAACATCACCTATAGGTCTGTATATCAACGGTGCAAAACAGCCTGACTTAATCTTCACATCGAAATACGGCTGGATTTACGGCACCTATCCATTTAATAACAATCCTGGCGATATTAGAGCGCATCACTTTTATGATGAGGTGAATTGGCTAACACCACAGATGTCTGCGGGCGATAAGGTACGTCTTCAGGTCGAGTCGAATAGCACTGTACCTTGGCACACTATCGACCTAATCAACTTTGAGCAAGTAGCACCTGCTTCGGCGATGCCAGCCGAGTATTTATCGTTGACTACTGATTTTGGCGCAGACCCGTCTGGTGTGGAAGATTCGACGACTGCTTTCCAAAACGCGCTGAATGCATCATCAAGTCAAAGTAGGGGATTATGGATTCCGCCGGGTGAGTATAAAGTTAGCACTTGGCTACAGGTACGTGACAATGTCACACTCAAGGGTGCAGGTATCTGGTATTCTAAGATTCACTTTACAGCACAGACTGGTAATAACGCCGGACTCATGGGACCCTGGAATACAGGCACATCTGCACAGAATGTCCACTTCTCGGATTTTGCAATCTGGGGCGAGGTTACCCAGCGCGTCGATAATGACCAGCTCAACGGTATCGGCGGCGCATACTCAAATTCAACATTTACAAACTTGTGGATCGAGCATACCAAGTGCGGTATGTGGCTGGATGGCCCATTTGATCATCTGACGATCAGCAATGTCCGTATCCGCAACCAAAATGCAGATGGGATTAACTTCCATAAGCAAGTTACTAATTCCACCGTTACACAATCATTTTTCCGCAACACCGGTGATGATGCGATCGCTATGTGGAATGATCAAGGTGGCGGTTTCAATACTTTCTCATTTAACCGTGTTGAAATGCCAGTATTGGCAAACGCGATCGCTATCTATGGTGGTGAGTCCAATGTCGTGACCGATAATTACGTTGCTGATCAGCAGGCGGAAGGGGGTGGTATCCACATCGGCAACCGCTTCCCCGGAACTCGCCCAATCAGCGGCACAACGGTCATTGCCCGCAACGTAATTGTCCGTGCCGGTTCACAGGATTACTACAATGGTTGGAACTTCGGTACGGGTGCGCTGTGGTTCTACGCGCTTGACGCAGACATGAACGGTAATATCAGTGTCGAAGATAACCAAATCATCGACAGCAACTATGAAGCCATTCATTTCATTGGCAGTAGCGTTACTAATGTAACATTCAACCGTAACCAGATTAGCGGCGCTGGTACCTACGCGATGGAAATCCGTTCAGCGGGTGCGGTAACAATCAGCAATACAATAGCCACAGGTCTAGGACACGGCGGTATTTTGAACTGTCGAACAGACTTTGCGATCGCTGACGGCGGCGGTAACGGTAGCTGGATTACTCAAACGCCAGTTTGCCCTGATCCTTATCCAACACCAATTTATGAGTAAGATAAAGGCGTGATGCCTCTTAAGTAACTTGTAAAAATTCACGTAATACTGCTGATAAGTCGCCAGTTCTGAACGATGGGGTAAGCTCTTTGTTCTCTAACACCTAAAGTCAAACTTGTCAAGTGGCAGAATTTAACTAAATCGGAAGAAGAATTGTGCCTGATGATGCGATCGCTTACGGCAAGCAAGTCAAAAGATGCAATCGTATAAGGTGTACATTTCCATTAGTCTCTCTTCTAATATAAACTTTGACCGCGCCTCACCCATCTTGTTCAAGACGGAGGAGGTGCAATTTTTATTTGCGCCGCTAATTCCCATACCCTGATGAGCCAAAATAGTCATAGGAATGTGTAAGTAGGTACAAAAATGGATATTAAAGATGGCTTTGTCGGTACCATTGGCAATACGCCGCTAATCCGCATTGATAGTTTTAGTCAAGAAACTGGCTGCGAAATTTTGGGAAAAGCCGAATTTCTCAATCCTGGAGGTTCTGTCAAAGACCGCGCAGCACTTTATATTATCAAAGAAGCTGAAGCTAAAGGGTTGCTGAAGCCAGGTGGTACTGTCGTCGAAGGCACTGCGGGAAATACAGGGATTGGATTGGCACATATTTGTAATGCCAGAGGTTATAAATGCTTAATTATTATTCCCAATACCCAATCTCAAGAAAAAATCGACGCTTTACGGACATTAGGTGCAGAAGTTCGTCCTGTCCCGGCTGTACCATATACAAACCCCAATAATTATGTCAGACTCTCAGGCAGCATCGCCGCTGAGATGGAAAATGCGATTTGGGCAAATCAGTTTGACAATTTAGCTAATCGTCATGCCCATTATGAAACGACAGGTAAAGAAATCTGGGAACAAACAGATGGTCAACTTGATGCTTGGGTAACATCTACCGGGACTGGAGGAACTTTTGCCGGTGTGTCTATGTATTTAAAAGAGAAAAATCCCGCAATCAAATGCGTTCTCGCCGATCCGATGGGTAGCGCCCTCTACAGTTATATTAAAACAGGTGAGACACATAGCGAAGGTAATTCAATTACTGAAGGCATTGGCAATAGTCGGGTCACGGCGAATATGGTTGGCACACCTGCTGATGATGCGATTCGGATTGACGATACTGAAGCTGTGCGAGTCGTGTACCAACTGCTACGCAAAGACGGTCTATTTCTCGGTGGTTCTTCGGGGATTAATGTGGGTGCAGCCGTAGCGTTGGCGAAACAGATGGGACCAGGTCATACAATTGTCACGATTCTCTGTGATAGCGGTTCCCGTTATCAGTCGCGACTATTTAACCCAGAATGGTTAGCAGCTAAAGGACTCACACCAAATTAATTGCATGGACACCAATGAACAATGCGTACAGGTTTGCCAAAACCGCACTTGCAAAAAACAAGGTGCAGCGAAGGTATTAGCTGCTTTTCAGGCAATACCTGTGCCGGGAGTGACGATTGTGGCTAGCGGCTGTCTAGGACAATGCGGTAGTGGTCCAATGGTATTAGTATTGCCTGAGTTAGTTTGGTATTGCGGTGTTCAACCGAGTGAGGTGCCTTGCGTGGTGGAACAACATCTTCAAAATGGGCGCGTGGTTGTAAAGATGCTTTACCATCGGTTTCACCCAAAAGCGTAATTGATGTTACTATGATTGTTTTTAACTCCTCTGTTGCTTTGAGAGGTTTGTTTTGAATTGTGTCGATTAAAGGCAGTGCTTTGAGCCTCTTCTGTTTGGATTACGTCGATTAAAGGTAGATCGCGTCCCTACCCTAGCTAATCCAAATTTGACCAACGTGCATTCTTAATATGGCGATGAGCAAGCATTGCGATCGCGATGCTTTAGTCATAGCAATTCATGGACTTCAAAGCATGACAAAGTATTATCCTTGATTTAAGTTGTCTTAACTGGAGCGTTGCATTGCATGAATACCCAACAACTACGTCAATCTTTAAAAGTTAAGTGGCTTACTTACTACCAAAAGAACCGCTCGTGGGTAGCAAGAATGCGGCTCTGGGGTACGTATGACGGTCAGCGTCGTCCTGCTTCTAGTTTTATTTTGGGAGTCTTGTCTACTCTAGAGCCGCAACTGACTGAGATGTTTCCGTTTATTCTCGACCTCAGCAAAAATCCCGACCGGGTAATTGCAGCGTTAGGTCTGAACTTTAATCCTGATGCGGAATTGAAATTGTTTATAGTGTCTCTTACTAATGGCATGGCGTCTTACAATGCAACAGCGCCTGTAAGTGTGAATAATGGCACAAATGGTAAGTCAGCACCATCCCAACGTGAGGCGGAGGTCGTCAAAGGAGGAGTTCCCACTCACGCCTCGACTCTCTCTTCTTGGATGGATGAGTCTTGCGAAGGTAGAGGTTCCTCTCAACAGCCGCAGCCTGTAAGTCAACAAGATTACGCCTCGAATTTAGAATATCCAGTGCCAAGCGCCAGTCTTTTACACTCCACGCAGCATAATAATGGTGAGGTGACAGTGCAAGTTCATATTTAGTTACAACCTTTCATGGGGTACAACTACGGGTATTGATGTGAGACAAATGGGATATCCACAACTTCGCCAGTTTGGAGTCCGACTTGCACTTGCAACCCAACACCACCAGCTTTAGTCCGAATATAACCTAATCCATAGAAACCATCAGCCGTTTCCACGCAACTAGTCAGCTTTCCAACTTTTTCATCGCCAAGAGCGATCGCAGTTCCAACTTCAGCGATCGCTTGCAATCGGATACCCCAAAGATTTTGCTTGACTCCTTTGTAAGTGTTTAAACGAGTGATGGTTTCTTGACCAATGTAGCAACCTTTATCAAAGGAAATTGTTTGCCACAAACCGGCTTCTAGCGGATTGTAATCTTCTGTCAGTTCTCGATCTGGGGCTGGTCTACCTTGACGAATTCGCAATTGTTCCCAAGCGCGATCGCTCATCGGTACCGTCCCAATCGCTAAAATTCTACTCCAAAGTGTCTCCCGCTCCGCCACAGGCAAAATTAGCGTGTATCCGGGGCTAACTAAACCACTCCCTACAGCCATGCGAACCCCCTCTACCAGTTGGTGATTCCCTTGTGGTTGACCAATTAACGAACCAGCACCTAACTGTTCAATAACTGCATCACTTCCCGGTCCCATCAAGCTGAAAGTCGCTGTCTCATCAGTCACATCGGTTAATTCTACTTTGTCAGCAAAGAAGATATAGCGGTCTAACCATTCCAGTAAATATTGACGCCGGTTTGGTGACACCAATAGCAGCACCGCGTCTTCGAGAATATAAGCTGTCACTAAGTCAATAGTCCGGGCGGTAGAAGTTACCATTACTGTGTCACAACCTTGACCGGGTTGTAATCGCTGAAAATCGTTGGTACTTTGGTTGTGTAAAAAGCGGATGCGATCATCGCCATTTATTTGGATACGTCCCCAGGTAGTGCGATCATATATAGCCACCCCGGATTGTGCTGCTTGGATAGCTGCTGTGTCGTTACCGTCAATTGCTGTTGTTGGCATAGTAGTGAAGAGTCGCGCCTTAAAAATCTTGACTTATTGAATATCTTACCAGATTAGGATTTTCGGCTTCAATCTCTAGATTCACATCACTGCGGAATTTTAATCACAAATTCTGTACCTTGAGGTGTGGAAGTGCAGGTTAACTGACCTCCATGTTTTTCTACTACAATCGAGTAGCTGATTGATAATCCTAAACCTGTTCCACTACCTACAGGCTTGGTCGTAAAAAATGGATCGAAGATTCGCGTTTTGACATCATCGCTGATACCAGTACCATTGTCAGCAATCCGGATTAGTACTGACTCTGATTTTGCCTCGGTGCGAATACAAATTGCCGGAGTAAAGTTAATCTGAGGTGGAAACCCGGAATTGCTATCCGCGCTTTCAGATTTTTTCTGATCTCTCATTCTTTCTAACACAGCATCTAAAGCATTACCGAGAAGATTCATAAACACCTGATTAAGTTGAGAAGCGTAGCAGTTAACTAACGGCAGTTCTGCGTAATCTTTAATTACGACAATTTCTGGCTGCTTGTCATTTGCTTTCAGTCGATGCTGTAAAATTAGTAGGGTGCTGTCAATTCCCGAGTGGATATCCACTGGTTTCATCTCGGCTTCATCGAGGCGGGAGAAATTTCGCAGGGACAAAATAATCTCTTTGATGCGAGTTGCGCCGACTTCCATCGATAGGAGCAATTGTGGTAAGTCTTGAAGCAAAAAATCTAAGTCAATATCTGCTATTTTTTCTTGAATTTCCGGCACTGGCTGGTAATAGTGTTGCTGGTATAAATTAATTAATTCAAATAAATAGGCAACGTATTCACTAGCTGGTGTGAGATTCGCAGAGATGAAATTAACCGGATTATTAATTTCGTGAGCCACACCGGCAACCAACTGCCCCAAACCAGACATTTTTTCGGCTTGAACCAACTGAGTTTGGGTGTATTTCAGTTTCTCTAGAGTTAACAATAGATCCTGATTTTTTTCATTTAATTCCTGTGTCCTTTGTTGCACTTTTTGCTCTAAAGTGTTATGCATCCAGGCATTTTCTAAGGAAATAGCAACTTGGGCAGTCAGGAGTCTTAAAACTTGCAAGCGATCGCTAGTAAATGCGCCAGTTGTCAAATTATTTTCTAGATACAAAATGCCAATCAATTTACCTTGATTTTGAATTGGAGTGCATAAAATGCTTTGCGGCTGATGAAGACTTATGTATGAGTCATTAGCAATCATTGTTTCCACCCGCGCATCATCCATCACCAGGGTTTCTGAGGTTCTCAAGACATAGTTAATCACCGATTGAGGAACTTCCCGAACCGAATCAATCGGAATCGATTGTAATAAGGTTGCTTCGGCACCAGTTACGAGAACTGCGATTTGACAATTCTCTTCATTTGGTAAAATCAGGACACATTTTTGCGCCCCAGCATTTTCTACAACAACCCGCAGTAAAGTTGAAAGCAATTTTTCCAGATGGATTTCGCCGGAAATAGCTTGAGACGCTTTCACTACTGCAGCAATATCTAAGCCTGACACGCTTGTAGTAGTTACACCCTTGGATGAGTCGGCTATGTGGCTAATCTTCTGTTGGTTGAGAATCGGGGCGAGTAATTGCGGATAGCGTTTTTCTAAATCGTCAACTTTTGCTTTCGCACCCCAGCGAAGATAGCTATAATAAGCATCAGCTAAATACACTCGGGCAATTTTATCTTTACCCCATTCCTGATAAAACTTCGCACTGAGTTCATAGGCGAGGGCTTGGTCGTTGAGGTAGCCATTTTCTTGGGCTGAGGCAATAGCACGATTATAATATTCGATTGCCTCTGCATTATTACCTAAAACTCGGTATCTCTCAGCTTCAACTAAATAAAATTTATGTAAATAATTCATCGGCGCATGATCCGACCAGTGCTGCATCATTGACTGATTCGTTTGCAGGCGATCAATAATTTCTTTTTGTTCAGATACTCCCATATGAGGATATACAGCTAGCCGCACCAGTGAATCGTAAAAATAGAATTGCGGAATAATTGTTGTGGCGATATTAGCATACAAATACTTTTCAGCCATGTCGGCATTTTCCAATGCTTGAGTATATTTGGCAAATAGATAGCAAAGCTGAAGCTTGCAAAAGTATATGCAGAAAAGTCCGATTCCATCATTTGTCTCAACATGAAACGGGATCATTTGAACTTCGTTATAATCTACACCAATTAAATCGCAGGGATTCTCAACATCACCTAGTAAATTTAAAACTGCTTGCCGATAAACTTCATGCCAGTTAAATATACGTTTTTGTCTAATTTGCCGAATTGCCTCGCTACGATTTCTCATCGTTTTTTGCAGTTCAGTTAGTTCTTCACCGATAAAATATTGCGTATAGGAAGAACAATAAATAGTATAGGCAGCATATTCTGTATCTCCTATTTCTAAACTATTAGAGTAACTGGTTTGGTAAAGGTTTAATGACTCTTTAAAATGCTGTTTCCAATGTCTGATAAAACAATTAAATAAAAACCGATTCTTTTCTAATGTTTCTTTATTTGGGAATTTAGCCAATAACCTTTCAGCTAAAAGACCAAACTTGTATCCTGAATCAATGTCTTGAACTATCCCACAGAGGATCATTCCATAAGTAGTACAAATAAAAGATGACCAGCGACAATTACCATGCGCGAGCAATAATTTTACTGCTTCCACAACCATTAACACAAAGATATTTGGAGAAGCTGCATAGGCTAAAGGAAGTACAGTAGATATCATTTGCATCATTACCAGTGTTTGGGCTGCTGTCATTTCTGGTAGAAAAATTAAATTCTCAATTGACAGATTAGTCATACTTGTAGTCGTTTCCTCCAATGCGCGTTGAATATCTAACTGGGTAGGATTTTTGCAAAAATCTAATCCCAACAAGTTCAAATATATAAATGCCGTATTAATAGCTTCTAATGCTTTGCCTTGGGCCCCATCAGCTAGAATCTGCGTCATATAGACTTTCACTTTATCCAATTGTGTTTTAGCTTTTTGCAACACCATAAGTACCAATTCTTCCATACGTTCATGGTCACCAGCTAGATAAGCTGCTTCTGCGGCTTCTTCATATAGTGATAGGGTCAACTCATAATTTCTTTGCCAGCAATCTATTGCTAAGACAGATATTCCCACGGTAAAATACTCAATCGCCGCTGCATAAGCTGTGGAATTTCTAGCTTTACGTCCAGCAATCAAATTCAACTGCGCTAGTTGAACTCGTTCAGTTTGAGAGGTAATTAATTTCACCCCCATATTTAAATGACTGACAATCTCAAAGATTTTCTCTTCTCTTTCTATTGCAGCGATACTGCTTAATAGTAGTTGACCAATTTTCAGATGAGTAGATTGTTTCTGATCTTGAGGAATCAGCAGATATGCTGCTTGTTGAACTCGGTCATGAAGAAATTTGTAAGTAACTGGGGAGGTGGGAGTGGGGGGGAGTGAGGGAAATTCTTTGATATCTTGTATATCTTGATAGAACTTATATTCACCAATTGGTATAATTAAACCTGACAGCAAAGCTTGCCATAGGTCAGATGCTGTTTCATCTAGGGATTTGTCAGAGACAATGGCAATCTGGTTTAAGTCAAATTGATTGCCGATACAAGCTGCTAGCTTTAGGACATTTTGGGTAGTTTGCGGTAGTTTCTGCAACTGTACTCTCATAAACTCCACAACATCTTTAGCTAGAGAAATATTCTGGATTTTATTAATATCCCACTGCCAAATACCTATAACTAAGTCAAAGGAGACAAATTTTTCTTCATACAATGTTTTTAGTAATTGGCTACTAAAAAATGGATTTCCATCTGTTAGTTGATAGACTAGTTTCGTTAGTGATATGCTCTGCTCTAGTGAGGATTTGAGAGTATCTGCAACTAGATAATTTAAGTCAGATTGACTAAGAGGATTTAGAGCGATCGCCTTAACTGTTACTTGACAAGAGCGAATCTCATCCAAAGTTAGTATCAACGGATGCATTACAGAGACTTCATTGTCTCGGTAAGCTCCAATTAACAGCAGATGATTGCTATCTGACGCAACCATCAACAGCTTTATTAACTGCAAAGATGGTAAATCTGCCCATTGCAAATCATCGATAAAAATCACCAGAGGATGTTCGGCACTGCTAAACACCTGGATGAAGTTTACAAACAATAAGTTAAACCGATTTTGAGCAGTAATTCCGGAAACTTCAGGCACTAATGGTTGCTCACCGACAATTTTTTCTAGTTCTGGAATTACATCGATAATTACCTTACCTTGTGTACCAACTGCTTGCAGGATTTGGGTTTTCCACTGTAGAATTCGGGGAGAACTTTCTGTTAGCAGTTGCCCCATCAAATTCCGCAGGGCTTGTACAAATGCGCTCAATGGGATATTGCGTTGAAACTGGTCAAATTTACCTTTAATAAAATAGCCCCGCGCAACCGTAATGGGTTTGTGGACTTCATTGACCACTGCCGTTTTCCCAATCCCAGAAAAACCAGTTACTAACATCATTTCACTACTACCGTGTGTCACCCGGTCAAAGGCATCGAGTAAGGTCGCGACTTCCTCTTCTCTCCCATAGAGTTTTTCGGGAATCACGAAGCGATCGCAGACATCCCGTTGTCCTAAGCCAAAAGTTTCAATTCCCGCCAAATCCCAATCTCGCCAGCAGGTTTTTAAGTCGTACTCAATCCCCAAAGCACTTTGATAGCGGTCTTCCGCATTCTTTGCCATGAGTTTGTTCACTATCTGTGAGAGGCTAGGGGGAATTTGCGAGTTGATGCTGTGAACTAACGGTGGTAGCTTAGCAAGATGACAATGGACTAACTCCATCGGCTCAAGCGAATCAAAAGGTAACTGTCCGGTCAGCAGTTCAAAGAAAGTGACGCCTAAAGAATAGAAATCACTGCGGTAGTCAATCCCTCGGTTCATCCGTCCTGTTTGTTCGGGAGACAGATAAGCTAGAGTACCTTCAATCTCTTGGGGACTGGCGAGGACTTGAGTTTCTCGCGGGAGGAGGGAGGCGATCCCAAAGTCGATCAGTTTTACCTCCCTAGTAGTCGGATTAATTAGGATATTTGCAGGTTTAATGTCTTTGTGAATAACGCGGTGACGGATGAGTCCATCTAAAATAGCGACGATTTTTAAAGCTATATGGAAAAAATCCTTGAGAGATGCGTTGGCTTGCATCCCTATAGCGTAGTCTTTGAGGGAAATTCCGCCAAATTCCATCACCAAAGCATAACCATTTTCGCAGTTCTCCAAGTTGTAGGTTTGAATAATTCCCGGAATTTCGAGATTTTTGGCAATAGTATACTGGTTGCGGAACAAGGTGAGTTCTTTGAAGCTGGGATACTCACTTTGCAGCAGTTTAATCGCTACAGGTTTTTGGTCAGATTCCCTGATTCCCCGATACACTTGGGTTCTGCTACCTGAGTAGATTTTTTCCAGGATTTGATAACCCGTCAGTTTTACCATTGCCACTATCTGCCTACGCTCAAGTTATAATCCACAACAGGCTTATTGTTCCCATTTTGCATGCCTGAGACTATAATGCGTCCATCGGGTTTGCTGAAGTAGCAGAGGTTTCAATAATTCCTTGACGAGAAACCCAACTAAACATTCGCTCCTTCATCTAAGCTAGAGTCATACCAGACACATGCACATTTAGAGACCGTTATGGTTACTGCGTTGTCATCTCCCCAAAACCTAATTACAGATACCTGGGTGTCAGCGACCTGGGAAGAATTTGTGGCAATGTGCAATCAGTTGGACGCACTCATAGAACGCCCTGAGTTGGCAAAAGCCCAGCGCTACTACGATTATGGCTGGATGAGGATTGAAACGATGAGCACTGGTTCAGGTCATGGACAGGACAACACGCTTCTGTCTCAGGTAGTCAGTTTGTTTGGCATCATCCGGAATATCCGTCTTAAAGGATTTACCAACACAAGTTTCCGCTACTGTTGGTTTAAGAGAATGTCAGCCAGATCTGGCGTTTTATGTCGCAGAAGCCATTCCCTCTTCATTTCCACCCAAAACCACGGAGTTGATCAACGTCGAAACCTATGGCGCACCGACACTAGCGATTGAGATTGCTCTATCAACGTTGAGCGATGATTTGGGGCAGAAACGCTTGTTATATGAGCGTTTAGGGGTACAGGAATATTGGGTAGTCGATGTGCAAAGTGCGGTCATGATTGCCTTTGCGATTTGTGGTGGTGGTAGTCGGCAAATCCAGGTATCGCAGGTACTACCAGGGTTAACAATGAGCACGATTGAGGAGGCATTGCGCCAGAACCAAACTCTAGATGATACCGAGGTAAGTCGCTGGCTGATGCAGCAGTTTCAGGTGATATCATAAACTTTTTGCCATACATCTAGCCGATTTAAGATTAAAGAGATACTCCAAATGGATAGAGAAAACTTAGTTACTACTGATATAGAATGGAAGCGATTGCAGTTAAGCAAAAATCAACAAGCCATAGCTATTCTAGCCAAACGTATAGAACGTAATACAAATATGCCTCAAGCAGAATCTATGCAAAGAGAAGAATTATTTGAAGACTTTAAGCAGACAATTGATGCTGATCGCCTCCCCGGACAAAAGTTATATTTACTCTCATGATTGTTTTTATTGATTCTGGGGTGTTGGGAATCCTTGCCAATCCCGCTCTCATCAGGTGTTGGTCACGATCGCTCGCTGATTGCAGGAACCTTAAGATGAACCAAAGCTTTTTGCAACACGCTAGGCTTCACACTCAACCATATTTGATTACGCTCGTCCTCTGTATAACCCACAACCACAGCCCCAATCGGTGAACCAATATCGGGATACATCTCTGAGGTCATTTCTCCAGTATCAACAAAATCGGTAATCTGAACAATACCTCGTACCATGTCGTCGCCTAGGTTGACAAAGATCCCAAACGGCTTGTGATGCTCAACCTTGCCATGAACCAGTTCACCCAACCGATACTTAGACTTGACCTGATTCCAGTACTGATCATTCATTGCATTACCTCGGTTTTAGGACTCTGGGATATTGGTTCAATATAGGAAACAAATCGTGAGAAATTGGTAATTCGACTTGTTCCCCACCTTGATAAAGTTTTTCAAGCGGCTTGAAATACTGAGCGTAGATTTCTGAATCAATTGTAACTTCTAGAATTCCGTCTTTGTAGTATCGATGATACTCCTCAGCCAAACTCCTGCTATTCGGTGCTGCAAAGTAACATTTTCCGTCAGCATTTGGAGGATTGTAAGGAAAATCAGCACTCTTAAACCCCTGTTCCATAAGGTACTGTCCTTTTCCTTTTTGGGTTGCTTTGTAAATTGTAATGGTTTGTATTTGTTCAAGCGGCATATAATCTGTTTTTTATTTACTCTTCAGAACCATTGCCTCTAATTAATTAATATGCCGCGAATTGGTCAAGCGATCGAGTGTTGCTGCCATAATTGCCGTAGTTTGACCAGAAACGGTAAATACTAGCGCTTCCCGATAAACCCGTTGGGCGGCATGATTATTGTAGTTGGCACCACCGCTAGAAATAGCGATCGCTGCATGAGCACAACGTACAGCTAAATCAATTGTCCAAGCTCGCAGTCGCAATTTTTCCGCCATTTCCATGTCAGCATGCTGTAGTCCATCAACAATCGCGTCTCGACATTGTTTAACTTCCAAGTTCAAAGACTCAAAAGCATCTTGAATAAAAGGCAGAGATTTCCGCATTCCCGCAGCTTCTACAATATCCAGACCCGCCAAAGCGCATCCCAGTGTTAAAAAAGTTGGGCGCAGAATATTGGTGCGATCGTTTACGTGAATCCACTCAGCAGGTTTGATAAAAACTACACTTTCTTCCGGGAGAAATAAATTAGTGAGGGTTGCATTGACAGTGTTAGTTGAAGCGATCGCAGCTAGTTGTGCAACTGTACTAAAAGCAATTTCTGGAGATTCTTGAAAAGGTACTACCCCAAACACAGCCCGACCGTCAGGTAATGTCGCCGCAACAATAAAATCTTGAAACAAATCCCATCCCGTTAACCAAGGTACCACACCATCAAGCTGATATCCTCCATTTATTGGTACAGCACTCAACGATATATCTTGACGCCGCAGATGCGAAAATCCCACACCTACCAACACTCGACCATTACCCATCTGCGGTAAATACTTTTCCTTCAGAGACATATTACTACTTTGAGCCAGTATCGCCGCCGCACTCTGGTGTTGAGTTTGCAGAAAAGCTAATGCACCCGAATACCGAGCGATTAATTCTTGAAAAGCACAACTCGTCTCTTCACTCACACCACGTCCACCCCAATCTTCAGGAACCCGCAAGGCTAACACCCCTAATTCACCCAGCCCCCTAAGTGCTTTCAACAGGGTATGCGGATTGCTGTCCATAGAGATTGCTAATGGCTCAACAACACATATTAAGTAGGACTTGACTGTATCGAGGAGATGGCGATCGCTCACTATTTTCAAATTGAAGCTTGAAAGGTTTGGACGGCAGAACGAAAATCAGTCTCAGCCATGAGAATGCACCGTCTTAATAAGTCTACATCAAGCTGCTGGAGTCCAGGTAACTCGCTACGCTCAATCCGCACGTAGCCGTTGTCCCGAAGATGATATAAAGTCAGCACGCCATCCTCCCAAAACCAGACTTCAGACACCCCCAAAGCTTGATATCGAGCCAGCTTATTAGTGCTACCACTCGTAAAGATCACCTCAATTGATAAATCAGGGATCGGCTTGGCGCTACCCAAACAGTAGGACTTATCCGCTTGAGCCGAAGCTTTCCCTTCACATTCTTGCGTCACTGAACCAGAAGGGACAAAAGCAATACCTTGTGATAAAAGAAACGTTGTTACCAGATAGCCAATAATTTCCGAAAAATTCTCGTGCTGGAATCCCGGCATAACGATTTCAATCGTTCCTTTGTAAAAAAACAATTTCACTCCAGGGGAGTCTTGCGATGCTTGTTGCATCAGCTTAAATTGCTCCCATGTTCCCTGTATAACAATCCTCTGGTCAGTTGGCTTGTCGAGTAGTTGTGTCATGGCAATGTATTAATACTACTGCACTAAGATATCCATTAAAGCCTGCTCTCAATAACTCTATCTTGCAATGCAAGGCAATGCAAGGCATAATTACCAATAGGAAGTTAGATTATAACCAGAGGTTGTATGAGTAAAGAAAATATTACTTTCCGCCTAGATGGTGAAAAAAGAGTATCCCTCGATAATATAGCGGCGGGTCTTGACAGAGATAGAAGCTATGTCCTCAATCAAGCAGTTGACATGTATCTTGAGGTTTATCAGTCACAAATAGCGGAAATTAAGGCAGGACTATTAGAAGCTGATGCTGGGGACTTTGCCACAGACGAAGAAGTTGAAGCTGTATTTGCAAAGTTGATCAATGCCCATTAAATGGCTAAAAAAAGCACTCTGCAATGTCGAACAGGCGCACGATTATATTGGTCAGGATAATCCAGCAGCAGCCGTTCGCGTTGTCTTGAAAATTCAGGCGGCTGTTGCCCAACTTGTGGAATCTCCTTTGATTGGCAGACCAGGACGGGTGGAAGGAACTAGGGAATTAGTCGTCTTGCAAACGCCCTACATCGTGATTTACAGGGTAAAAGGCAATACTGTACATATTATCCGTGTCCTGCATTCGTCTAGGAAATACGCAGACTCAACAATTGACTAAAAATGCTATCCGACTTTATGTAATAATGTCCCTTCTTTCACAACTCCAGACACCGTAGCTGTTCCTTCTAACCCTGTGCGCTTTAGCAATATAACTTTGCCGGAACTACTTCCTTGAGCATTGATCGCATTAAACACAGTACCGCTATCATCAACATTTTCTAGGTTAACTCCACCCAACCACAATGTGGCTTGATTTCCTTGAACTGTTGTCACTACCGCATCTGCTACAGGAGTTGAGGTGTTAGTAAAATAGATCG
>Ga0209512_1003161_pt1 | contig 16065 bp, 12 predicted proteins | sample frozenSSSSmetaG_FD_184142 | JGI IMG/M metagenome (GOLD analysis project Ga0209512, IMG submission 184142) | Glacier valley bacterial and archeal communities from Borup Fiord, Nunavut, Canada, to study Microbial Dark Matter (Phase II) -... | ecosystem: Environmental > Aquatic > Freshwater > Ice >... | reverse complement strand
CCAGCCCGTGGCTTCCGCTGCCCTACCCCACATCACGTGTCATCGGTCTGAACGGCAAGTGGTACTGGGACTCGGATGGGCTCGCGGTAAAAAAGCCCAGCGGTGATGCCGCCTACCAGACTTACCAGGCGACGAGCCTCGTCATTTCTCCCACTCCGGCCCAGCTCGCGAGCGCCGGCACGACGGTGCCGGCCGGTTTCGAGCGTTTTCTCGCTCTCCCGGCCGCCATGCCGAAGGTGATCTCGAACACGGCGAGCCGTGTGGCGGGGGGCGGGGCGAGCAACTACGAGAAAGCGCTCCTGCTGCAGGGATTCTTTCGCGAGGGCGACTTCCAGTACTCCGAAACCGCGCCCGTCGACCAGGGCTACGACGGCACGGGCATGGCGGTGATCGCGGCCTTCCTGAAAGCGAAGGAGGGATACTGCATCCACTTCGCCTCGGCGATGGCGGTGATGGCCCGCAGTCTCGGCATCCCGTCCCGTATTGCGGTGGGGTTCCTTCCCGGCACCGAACTGCCAGAATTGCTCAACGGCCGTAAGGCCTTCACGGTCACCTCGCACGACCTGCACGCGTGGCCGGAACTCTACTTCGAGGGCATCGGGTGGACGCGATTCGAGCCCACCGTCGGTCGTGGTGAAGTGCCCGCCTATGCCGACATCGCATCCCCGAACGTGCCGAAGCCGGTGAACACCGCCGCCCCGGCCCCCTCGGCACGGGCCAATCCCCGGCCCTCGACCTCGGCCGCTGCTGTCGCTCCTAAACCGACGGATCAGGCCACGGCCAAGGCCGCCCGGGTTGCCTCGCTGAGCGCCTGGCTCTGGTTTCTCGTCGCGTTTGCCGTGGCAGGAGTTCTCGTGCTGGCACCTGCGGTGGCTCGAGTGCTGATGCGTCGTCGTCGTCTCCGGGGTCTCACCAGGGGCAGTGTGTCTGCCCTTACGGCCTGGCAGGAGGTCTTCGACACCGCCACCGACCTCGGTATCGATCTTCCCGACACCGCGACTCCGCGCGAGGCGGCCGACCTGCTGGCCCGGTTCATCGGTGGGGCCGAACGTGGCCCGATCGACCGGGTGAGGGCCGCGGTGGAACGCGAGAGCTATGGGCGGACGGCGGAGGCACGGGGGGGAGCCGTTCTCACCAGCTCGGTGTCGCTGGCCGCCGATGTGCGCCGCATAGGTGGCGACCTGCTCGCTGCCGTCGATCGCCGGAAGCGACTGCGGGCCACCCTGGTGCCGGCTTCCGCCTGGCTGGGGATGCGGCGCGCCATGCGTCTCGGGGACTGAACCGCCGCGCCGTTTCAGCCTGAGCTGCCCGGCACGAGGCGTGTGCGCCGCTAGATTATGTTTCACACTGTGAGGTAGTTGTGATCAATGCCGATCGCGATGGTTCACGGACAAGGCTGGAAGGCAACAATGCCCGCTGATTCCCCCACTTCCCAACCATCCGACAGCGAGCATCTCGCCGTCCTCGGTTACGAAGACACGTTCAATCGATCGATGACGCTGTGGTCGAACTTCGCTCTCGGTTTCACTTACCTCTCCCCGCTCGTCGGGGTCTATTCGCTGTTCGCGACCGTCATCTCCATTGGCGGTCCGCCGTCGATCTTCTGGCTCCTGATCGTGGGTGGCGGCCAGATGCTCGTGGCCCTGGTTTTCGGTGAGGTCGTCTCCCAGTACCCGATCCACGGGGGGATCTATCCCTGGACTCGTCGTCTATGGGGGCGCCGATACGCGTGGATGTCGGCGTGGGTATACATCTGGGCGATGATCGTCACGATCACGGCCGTTGCTCAATACGGCAGTGGATTCCTCGCAAGCCTGGTCGGCTTGCCGGTCACCAAGACCGTCACCCTCGGGCTGACGGTGCTCTTCCTTGTCGTGGCACTCGGGCTCAACTTCACCGGCACCAAGACCCTCGCGCGCGTCGCTAGGATCGGCCTCGCGGCCGAGCTCATCGGCGTGATCGCGGTCGGGCTGTACCTGTTGATCTTCCAGCGTCACCAGGAATTCAGCGTGTTCTTCACCTCGATGGGCGTCGAGGGGAAGGGCTCCTACGGCGTCGCATTCCTCGGCGCTGCTCTCGCCGGACTGTTCCTGTTTTATGGTTTTGAGGCCTGCGGGGATGTCGCGGAGGAGGTCGCCGACCCGGCCCGCAGCATCCCCCGGGCGATGATCCTGACGATCCTGGTGGGCGGGGTGTCATCGCTGTTCGCGTTCGGTGGTTACGTGATGGCTGCGCCCAACCTGCAGGCCATCGTCGACGGCAAGGACGTCGATCCGATCCCGGCGATCCTGCAGGCCTCGCTGGGGGATGTCGGTGCGAAGATCTTCCTCGTGGTTGCACTCACCGCGTTCCTGTCCTGCGTGCTGAGCCTCCAGGCCGCTGCCAGCCGACTGCTCTTCTCGTTCGCGAGAGACGGGATGGTCCCCGGCCACCGGTGGCTTGCCCGGGTTTCGCCCCGCAGCAAGGTGCCGACCAACGCCCTCATCGTGGCGTGCACCATCCCGGTGATCCTGTGCCTGATCATTTTCGTCGGGCCGGACGGTCTGCTCACACAGATCACCTCGTTCGCTGTGCTCGGCATCTACGTGGCCTTCCAGGCCGTGGTGCTCGCCTCGTTGCGTCAGCGGGTCAAGGGCTGGCGCCCGGCGGGACCGTTCACCCTGGGGCGGGCCGGTTTCGCGGTCAATGTCGCGGCGCTCGTCTATGGGGTTCTCGCCATGGTCCTTCTCGCGGTGCCGGGGCGGTCCGGGGTGTTCCTGAACGACTGGATCGTGCTCATCGGCCTCGCGATCGTGATGGGGGTCGGACTGCTGTACCTGTTCATAGCGCGACCGGATCGCAAGTCCGACGCGCCGTCAGGCGATGCGATCCACGTCGCCGAGCTGCTGCGGTCGCACGGCAAGGAAGTCCCGGCGCGCAAGTAGCGTCGCCGCACCACACGAAGAGCCGCCGCGAGGTTCTGCAGATCCCGCGGCGGCCCCGGTGTTCGTCGTGCGCATCCTCGCTGACGGCATCCTCGCGGACCGTATCCTCGCGGACCGTATCCTCGCTGACCGCATCCTCGCATCAGAGTGCTGCCGATCCTGGATGCCCGGGCCCCCGTGTACCTGGTCTGCGGGGTGCTGGCCGTGCTGTTCCTGCCCACTCGCCGGGCCTGCCTTCGCCTGCACCTGCGGCACAACTCCTGCAGTTTTCGGATCAGCCGTCACAACCGGCATGTTTCGACCCCGGCGCGGGTGCCCTGCAGGAGTTATGCAGTTGTGGCAGCCACGGGAGCTCAGCTGCGTTCCTATGCCGGGGGTTTCCCTCGTCGGTGTTCGGCAACCCGACTGAAGTCGATCCGCGATGCACAACTCCTGCAGAAACTGGCCAGGGAGTGGAAAGTCGGGCGCCGTGACGCGGACAGGGGTGTTCTGCAGGAGTTATGCAGCAGGGCAGCAGGGCAGCAGCCCAGCAGGGCGCTAGCGCAATCCTCAGCCGCGAGCCGCCGTCGCCAGCAGCTCGGCGATCGAGTCGAAATCGCGGCTCACCAGACCGGCGGTCACCCGCACGAAGTTTCCGCTGGTACTCGCCTCGAAGGGTGTGCCAGCCGCCACGCGGATGCCGGCCGCGGCCAGCTGCACGATGGCGGACCGCTCATCCGCCACCTCGAGCCAGGTGTTGATACCGTCGGAGGGCGGCAGCGCCACACCGTGGGCGGCCAGCGCCTCCGAGAGTCGCTTCTGCCGGGAGCGGTAGATGCGCCGGGCGTCGTTCACCTCCGAGATCGAGGTGGAGTCGGTGAGCAGATCGTGCAGGATCGTCTGCAGCATGCGCGAGGTCCATCCGGGACCGAGGATGCGGCGGGCAACGAGCTGGTCGATGATCTCGGTCGGCCCGCCGATGGCTGCGATCCGCAAGTCGGGCCCATGGGACTTTGAGAAGCTGCGGATATGCAGAACCTGCCCGGGCAGCCAGCTGCCGAGGCTCACGTCGCGGGAGGCCGCGATCCCGCCGGAGTGGTCGTCTTCGATCACGATCGCATCGCTCGCATGGCGGCTGCGACGGATGACACGGGCCAGTTCCTCCGTGCGGGTCTTGGTCAGCGACCGCCCGGTCGGGTTCTGTGCGCGGGGCTGAAGCAGGATCGCGGCCGGACGCAGGGTGAGGGCCTCCGCGAGCAGGTCGGGGCGCATGCCGTCCTCGTCGAGTCCGACGGGCACGCGCACAGCCCCGAAGTGGTCGAGCAGGTCGAACATGGGTGGGAATCCGGGATCTTCCACCACCACCCGGTCGCCGAACCGGATCACGGTCTCCATGGCGCGGGAGAGCGCATCGAGGGCTCCGTCGACCACGGTGATCGCCTGCACCTCATACGGCCAGCTCGACCTCAACACGACCTCGAGCTCAGCGATCACCGGCTGGTCGAGGTAGCTCGACGTGCCCGCACGTTCCGCCACCCGTGAGAGTGCGGGGCCGAGGGCGGGTAGCAGCTGAGGGTCAGGGGTGCCACTTGAGAGATCGAGGCGGGTTGCCTCGAGTTGCCCGGCGAGACCCTGGAAGCGAGGGGGAAGCCACTTTCGGGGGGCGGCCATCACGAAGCTGCCACTGCGCCCGCGCGAGACGATCAGCCCGACCCTAGAGAGTGCCTGCCAGGCGTGGCTGACCGTCGCCGGGCTCACGCCGAGGTCGAGCGCGAGTTCCCGCACGGTGGGAAGACGATCGCCGGGCGCGAGATCACCGGAGGTGATCAGGCGTGCGACGGTCGCCGCGATCCCATGCGGAGTCGGCTCTTCCACGGCGAGAGCAATGGGCTTCACGCCGGGCCTCCGCTGTCAATGATTGATCTGGATTCGAATCGGCCCTATGTTTACGCCAACGTCATAAACAGAAACATAAGGGAAATGTTTACGACGCACAATAACAAAAACCAGAGACATACAGCTCGGCGAAAGAGGCCCAATTGACTGTCGTACGCGCAGCGATCACCCAGACCACGTGGACCGGCGACAAGGAGTCGATGATCGCCAAGCACGAGCAATTCGCTCGTGATGCGGCCGCCGACGGCGCCCAGGTCATCTGCTTCCAGGAACTGTTCTACGGGCCGTACTTCGGCATCACCGAGGATGCCAGGTACTACGCCTACGCCGAACCGGCGGACGGGCCGATCGTGCAGCGTTTCGCGGCCCTCGCCGAGGAACTGAACCTCGTGATGGTGCTCCCCATCTACGAAGAAGACATGCCCGGCGTGTACTACAACACCGCCGTGGTGGTGGATGCCGATGGCACGATCCTCGGCAAGTACCGCAAGCACCACATCCCTCACCTCGACAAGTTCTGGGAGAAGTTCTACTTCCGCCCCGGCAACCTCGGCTACCCGGTCTTCCAGACGGCCGTCGGGCCGATCGGCGTCTACATCTGCTACGACCGCCACTTCCCGGAGGGATGGCGCGAGCTCGGCCTCAACGGGGCGCAGATCGTCTTCAACCCCAACGCCACCAAGCCGGGTCTCTCCAACCGCCTCTGGGAGATCGAGCAGCCCGCGGCTGCCGGAGCGAATGGCTACTTCGTCGCCGCCCCCAACCGGGTCGGGCGTGAGGACAACGAGTACGGGGATCTGGCGGTCACCTTCTACGGCAACAGCCAGTTCGTCGACCCGCAGGGCAACATCATCGGTGGCTACGGAAGCGGTGAGCACGAGGAGATCGTGATCCGGGACCTCGACATGGACATGATCCGGAAGGTGCGCGACAACTGGCAGTTCTACCGCGACCGTCGTCCGGAGTCGTACACGAGCATCCCGAAGCCATAAGAGAGTTCACATGAAAACACTCATCACCAACGGGCTCGTCGTCAACGCGACCGGCACCGCCCTCGCCGATGTGCTCATCGACGGAGAGACCATCGCGGCGGTATTGGCTCCCGGATCCCGGCTGCTCGGCTTCGATGTCGCCGCCAACGTGGACACGGTGATCGACGCCGGTGGCAAATATGTGATCCCCGGCGGCATCGATGCTCACACCCACATGGAGATGCCGTTCGGCGGCACCAGCGCGAGCGACACCTTCGCGACAGGAACACGGGCGGCGGCCTGGGGCGGCACGACCTCCATCGTGGACTTCGTGGTGCAGTACGCCGGTGAGAACGTGATCGACCAGTACAACCTCTGGCAGGCCAAGGCGGCCGGGCAGTGCGCGATCGACTACGGGTTCCATCAGATCCTCAGCGATGTGCAGGACTCGTCCCTGATCGCGATGGATGAGCTGCTGAACGAGGGCGTCTCGAGCTTCAAGCTCTTCATGGCCTACAAGGGCGTGTTCCTCTCGGATGACGGGCAGATCACCAAGGCCATGCAGAAGGCCGCGTCCAACGGTTCGATGATCATGATGCACGCCGAAAACGGCAGCGTCATCGACCTGCTCGTACAGCAGGCCATCGCCGCGGGCAACACCTCGCCCTACTTCCACGGCACGACACGTCCCTGGCAGGCGGAGGAGGAGGCGACGCACCGCGCCATCATGCTCGCCAATCTCACCGGTGCACCGCTCTACGTCGTGCATGTGAGCGCGAAGCAGGCCGTTGCCCAGATCGCCACCGCCCGCGACACCGGGCAGAACGTCTTCGGCGAGACCTGCCCGCAGTACCTGTACCTCTCGCTCGAAGAGCAACTCGGTGCTTCGAGCGAGGAGTGGGGCGGTTTCGAGGGCGCGAAGTGGGTGTGCTCCACCCCGCTGCGGTCGCGCGAGGAGGGCCACCAGCACCACATGTGGCAGAGCCTGCGCACCAACGACATCCAGATGGTGTCTACCGACCACTGCCCCTTCTGCATGAAGGGCCAAAAGGACATGGGCCTGAACGACTTCTCCAAGATCCCGAACGGTATCGGTTCGGTGGAGCACCGCATGGACCTGCTCTTCCAGGGCGTCGTCGACAAACAGATCTCGCTCGAGCGCTGGGTCGAAGTGACCTCCACCACGCCCGCACGAATGTTCGGGATGTACGGCACGAAGGGTGTGATCCAGCCCGGGGCTGATGGGGACGTCGTGATCTACGACCCGAACGGCCACACCTCGATCGGCACGGCCGAGGGCCGTTCGCACCACATGAACATGGACTACAGCGCCTGGGAGGGCTTCGAGATCGACGGCCACGTCGATACCGTGATCTCCCGCGGCAAGGTGATCGTCGACGACAACCAGTACCTCGGCATGAAGGGCGACGGCAGGTACGTCAAGCGCGGCCTATCGCAGTATCTGATCTGATGAGCCCTGATCTGATGAGCCCTGATCTGATGCGTGCCGAGCCACCGTCATCCACGGTGATTGTGCCCGTCCGTCAGGTGTGGGCCCCCTCGACCGGGACCACACGTGACCACCAGGAACAGTCGCCCCATCAGCAGTCACACCTGAATCCGCCGCACCACGAGAGGTAGCCCATGCAATTCGGAGTAGTTCTGCAGACCAACCCGCCTGCCTCGCGTACGGTCCACCTCGCCAAGCTCGCCGAGCAGCACGGCTTCGACTACGCCTGGACCTTCGACTCGCACCTGCTCTGGCAGGAGCCCTATGTGATCTACAGCCAGATCCTCAACGAGACACACCGGATCAAGGTCGGTCCGATGGTCACCAACCCCGCCACGCGCGACTGGACCGTCACGGCATCCACCTACGCCACGCTCAACGAGATGTATGGCAACCGCACGATCTGCGGCATCGGTCGCGGTGATTCCGCAGTGCGGGTGACGAACGGCGCACCGACGACACTCAAGACCCTGCGGGAGTCCATCCACGTGATCCGCGAGCTCGCGAACTCCCGCTCGGTCGAGTACAACGGCGCCCAGCTGCAGTTTCCCTGGAGCGTCGGCAGCGAGCTCGAGGTCTGGGTTGCCGCGTACGGTCCGCTCGCGCTCAAACTGACCGGTGAGGTCGGCGACGGTTTCATCCTGCAGATGGCGGACCTGGATGTCGCGGAGTGGATGATCGCGACCGTGCGGGCCGCTGCCGAGAAGGTGGGCCGAGACCCGCTGTCGATCAAGTTCTGTGTGGCCGCGCCCATGTACATCGCCAATTCAGACGAGCAGGGCGATTGGCAGCACATGCGGGACCAATGCCGCTGGTTCGGCGGCATGGTCGGCAACCACGTCGCAGACATTGTCGCCAAATACGGGGCGGATGGCGTGGTTCCCCAGGCGCTCACGGACTACATCGCCGGCCGCGAAGGCTATGACTACAACGAGCACGGCCGGGCGGGCAACTCCCACGCGGAATTCGTGCCCGACGAGATCGTCGACCGGTTCTGCGTGCTGGGCAGCGCCGACCAGCACATCGAGAAGCTGAAGGCGCTCAAAGAACTCGGGGTCGACCAGTTCGCCGGGTACCTGCAGCACGACAACAAAGAGGAGACCCTCCGCGTGTACGGCGAGACCGTGATCCCAGCCATGCGCGACCACATCACGGCGAAGGCATGACCCACCCCCGCGGCATCCTGCTCGGCGCCCTCGGCGTCGGGCTGCTCGGCGTGCTGTGGGAGGTCTACAAGGCGCTTGGTCCGGCAAACGGGGCCGTGGTCAACGGGCTCACCATCCTGCCGCGTACGAACGACCTCGCTATGCCGCACCTCGCGACCATGTTCACCCGGCTGTTCGAGCCGGTCACCTCGGCGCCGGGGTCTCCCACGCTCTGGAGCGCGGTGGTGCAGGCGGCTGGATTCAGCCTCGGCATCGCGGCAGTCGGGTGGCTGATCGGCGTGGTGGTCGGGATGCTGCTCGCGATACTCATGCAGCGCTTCCGCACTGCTGAATCGGCACTTCTTCCCTGGGTGGTGCTGAGCCAGACCGTTCCCCTCATCGCACTCGCGCCGCTCGTGGCGGGTATCGGTTCCCAGGTGCGCTTCGGGGAGGCCCGGTGGCAGGACTGGATGTCCGTAGCCCTGATCGCCTCCTATCTCGCCTTCTTCCCGGTGTCGGTCGGCGCCCTTCGCGGCCTCGAATCCCCCGACAGGGCGCACGTGGAGCTCATGCGCACGTACGCGGTGGGATGGTGGAGGACGCTCGTGACCCTGAGGCTGCCCGCGAGCATCCCCTACCTGCTTCCAGCCCTGCGGCTCGCCGCCGCCAACGCCGTGATCGGCACAGTGGTTGCCGAGGTCTCGATCGGCCTGCGCGGCGGGGTCGGACGAATGATGATCGAGTATGCCTCGGCCTCGAGTGGGGATCCCGGCAAGCCCTGGGCGCCGATCTTCGGTGCCGTGGTGATCGGCCTGCTCTCCGCTGGACTCGTGGCCGCCATCGGGCTGGCCCTCAGGAAATACCGTCGGGGAGAGGTAGCAGCATGAGCGACGCGGTCACCGTCAGCGCAGCATCCAAGATCTTCCCGCTCGCCCGCGGCCAGCAGGTGGTCGCTCTCGAGGTGATCGACCTCACGGTGGCGCCGGGGGAGTTCGTCTCCCTGATCGGCCCGAGTGGATGCGGCAAGTCGACGCTGCTGCGCCTCATCGCCGATCTCGACCAGCCGACCACCGGAAGTATCGAGGTCTTCGGAAAGACGGCGAGGCAGGCTCGCATCGACCAGGACTACGGCATCGCCTTCCAGCAGGCGGGCCTGCTGCCGTGGCGCACGGTCACGGGTAACATCGAGCTTCCGCTCGAATTGCACGGGGTCGGCAAGGCCGCCCGGCGGGCCCGGGCCGCCGAGTTGCTCGCCCTTGTCGGGCTCTCCGACTTCGCCGACCGCTACCCCGACCAGCTCTCCGGCGGCATGCAGCAGCGTGTGGCAATCGCCCGGTCGCTGGCCGAGAGCCCCGAGCTGTTGTTGATGGACGAGCCCTTCGGAGCATTGGATGAGATGACACGGGAGCGGATGCAGAATGAACTCGTGCGCCTCTGTGCGGAGACCGGCGCGGCGGTGGTGTTCGTGACGCACTCGATTCCCGAGGCGGTGTTCCTCTCCGATCGCGTGGTGGTGATGTCCCCCCGGCCGGGCCGCATCCGCGAGATCGTGCCGGTCGGGCTCGGAAGCGCGGGCAATCGCGACGATGGGCTGCGCGAGGCATCCGGATTCTTCGCCGCGGTGAGAGCGGTGCGCGAGGCGCTGCACGGCGTGCCAGCCGCCGAGGTGCGCGAGGCGGAGACACGTCGCGGAGTCGAGACACTGCGCGGAGTGGAGACACAGTGAGGGCCGTGGGAGCAGGACGGGTGCGGATGATCCTGGCGCCGGTCATCCTCGGTGTCGTCGTGCTCGTGCTCTGGCAGCTCGCGGTCGTGGGCTTCGCGATCAAGCCCTACGTGTTGCCGAGCCCCACGGCGATCGGGGACCAGTTCGTGCGCGCCTTTGGCACCATCTGGTCGGGCACGAGAGTCACGGGCTTCAACGCCCTGGTGGGCCTGCTGCTTGGAGCCGTGCTCGGCATCCTGTTCGCCATCGTGTCTGCGCTCGTGCGCGTGTTCGACGAGGTCACGCTACCGGTGGTCACCGCGCTCGCGGTGGTTCCGATCGTGGCTCTCGCACCGGTGCTCTACACGATGTTCGGAGCAGGCGCCGAGACCGGTCGGCAGCTGATCGCGGCACTCGCGGTGTTCATCCCCGTCTATGTCAACACGCTGCGTGGCCTCCGCCAGGTGCGGCCTGTGCATCGTGACCTGATGCGTGCCTACGCCGCGAGCTCCTGGCAGGCGACTCGCACCGTGACCCTGCCCGGCGCGATACCGTTCCTCTTCACCGGCCTGCGCATCGCGTCGTCCCTCGCCGTGATCTCCGCGCTCATCGCGGAGTACTTCGGAGGCCCGGTGGCCGGCCTCGGTAAGTCGATCACCTCCGCCGCCGCCTACAGCAACTACGCCCTCGCCTATGCCTTCGTGCTCGGCTCGATCGCGCTTGGACTCGTGTTCTACCTGCTCACCCTCGCCCTGGAGAAATTTGCGACACGGCACTCTCCTGCATGACGTCCGGCGGTCCCCGGGGCCGACGGCGAACCACCGCCTAAATGAGTGACATCCCACGGAGGAAACAATGAAACACAGCAGAAGAATTGTTCTCGGTATCATCGGCGTCGCAGCGGCGAGCACGCTGGCGCTGAGCGGGTGCAGCAGCACCCCGAAAGCGGCAAGCAGCGCCGGCGCCCTCACTCCTGTCACCCTGCAGCTGCAGTGGTTGGCACAGGCGCAGTTCGCCGGCTACTACGCTGCCGTAGCCCAGGGCTACTACAAGGCCGAGGGCCTCGACGTGACGATCAAGGAGGCCGGTGCCGACACGGTGCCGATCAAGTCCGTCGCCGCGGGGGAGGCCGACTACGCCATCTCCTGGGTGCCGAAGGTGCTCGGTTCCATCGAGCAGGGCGTCAACGTCACCGACGTCGCACAGATCTTCGAGCGCAGCGGTACGACACAGATCTCCTTCAAGGACAAGGGCATCACGAAGCCTGCAGACCTCAAGGGTAAGAAGGTGGGCAGCTGGGGCTACGGCAACGAGTGGGAGCTCTTTGCCGGCATGCAGGGTGCGGGAATCAACACCTCGTCCGGCATCAGCCTCGTGCAGCAGGCCTTCGACATGAAAGGATTCCTGGCCGGTGACATCGACGCGGCGCAGGCCATGACCTACAACGAGTATGCACAGGTGCTCGAGACGGTCAACCCGGCCACCGGCAAGCTGTACACGGCCGGCGATCTGAACGTGATCGACTGGAACAAGGACGGCACGGCCATGCTGCAGGATGCGATCTGGGCGGATGCGGGCAAGCTCGCCGACGACACGGCGTACCAGTCCAGGACCGTCAAGTTCATCAAGGCCTCGATCAGGGGCTGGATCTACGTGCGAGACAACCCCCAGAAGTCCGCAGATATCGTGACGGCCGCCGGCTCCACCCTCGGCACCAGCCACCAGCTCTGGATGACCAACGAGGTCAACAGGCTCATCTGGCCCTCGACCAACGGTGGAATCGGAATGATCGACACCAGGTCGTGGAGCAACACCGTGAAGATCGCGATGAGCACCAAGAATGACACCGGTTCGACGATCATCACCGCGACCCCGCCGAAGACCGCCTACTCCAACACCTATGTGAAGAAGGCGCTGGCCGCGCTGAAGTCGGAAGGCGTCGACACGACCGGCAGTGGCTTCACCCCGCTCACTGTCACTCTCAAGGAGGGTGGCAAGTAGTATTTTATCCACCCGGTGCGGGGGCCGTTTTGCGGCCCCCGCACCCCCGAGCGAAGGCACCGAATGACTACTCTCGACCCAACCATCCCTGATGCAGCCGCGTTCGAGCACGCTGAGGGCGCCACCGCCTACGACCTCGACCGATCGCACGTCTTCCACTCCTGGTCCGCGCAGGGGGCACTGAAGCCCTTCGTGATGGCCGGCGGGCTCGCCTCCACCATCTGGGACTACGACGGCAAGCACTACCTCGACTTCTCGAGTCAGCTCGTGAACATGAACATCGGCCACCAGCACCCGAAGGTGATCGATGCGATCAAGGCGCAGGCCGATCGCCTCACGATGGTCGCACCGGCGCACGCGAACCTCGCCCGTGGCCAGGCGGCCGAGCGTATCCTCGCGAAGGCCGGTCGCCCGTTCAGCAAGGTCTTCTTCACCAACGGCGGTGCGGATGCCAACGAGAACGCAATGCGGATGGCGCGCCTCGTCACCGGTCGGGACAAAATCCTCTCCCAGTACCGCTCGTATCACGGCAACACCGGCGCGGCCGTCGTGGCCACCGGCGACTGGCGTCGTGTGCCCAATGAGTTCTCCCGTGGACACGTGCACTTCTTCGGGCCGTTCCTCTACCGCTCGGAGTTCTGGGCGTCCTCCCCGGAGCAGGAGTGTGCGCGCGCGCTGCACCACCTCGAACGCGTAATCCAATCGGAGGGACAGGCCTCGATCGCGGCGATCCTCCTCGAGGGCGTCCCCGGCACCGCCGGCGTGCTCGTACCGCCGCCGGGCTACCTCGCGGGTGTGCGGGACCTTGCCGACAAATACGGCATCCTGCTCATCATGGACGAGGTCATGTCCGGCTTCGGCCGCACCGGTAAATGGTTCGCCTGGCAGGGTTTCGCGGCCCTCGAGGGTGACTGGACGCCCGACCTCATCACCTTCGCCAAGGGTGTCAACTCCGGCTACGTGCCGGCCGGCGGGGTGATCATCTCGGAGTCGATCGCGAATGCCTTCGAGACGCAGGTGTTCCCCGGCGGGCTCACCTATTCGGGGCATCCCCTCGCCATGGCGTCTATCGTCGCGGCCATCGATGCGATGGATGAGGAGGGCATCATCGACAACGCCCGCGTCATCGGCACCGACCACCTCGGTCCCGGGCTCGCCGCACTCGCGGCGAAGCATCCGATGATCGGGGAGGTGCGCGGACTCGGCGTATTCTGGGCCCTCGACCTGGTCGACGACGCGGAGAACCGCGACCCGGTCTCCGGAGTCGTCATCGCCCAGCTGAAGGCCGAGTTGATGTCTCGCGGCCTGTTCCCGTTCTCGGCCGACAACCGCATCCACGTGGTTCCGCCGTGCGTGGTGACCCCGGAAGAGGTCGCGCGTGCCCTGGTGATCTACGACGAGGCGTTCACGGCGGTGGGGTCGGCCTGAGCGAGCGCCCACCTGTGCGTGGCCCGAGTGTGGTAATTCGAGTCATCCAGATGGCTTAGTTTTTTAACTGTGACGAGGCTCTCTGCGGTGGCTGACGCCGACCTCGTGATCCTGGGGGCCGGATGCGCCGGACTTTCCCTCGCGGCTCGACTCGCTCGCTCGCCCAGTCGCCTGCGAGTGGAGATCGTGGAGCCACGTACCCGGTACGAAGACGACCGGAGCTGGTGCTTCTGGCGGCCAGAGCGCCACGATCTCTCCGATCTGGTCTCGCACAGCTGGGACAGCTGGCGCTTCTCCGGCGCCGCGGGCCCGGCTTTCAGCCACCGGGTGCCCGGCCTTCGGTACCAGTACGTGCGCGGGATCGACTTCTACCAGCGCGCGTTGCAGAGGATCGAAAGCGCGGCCAACATCCGAACCCACGCCGGCGTGAACGCGACCGAGCTCGTTCCACTGGGGGACGGGCCGGACGCGCTCGTCCGCGTGGAGACCGACCGCGGCAGCATTCAGGCTCGATACGTGATCGACACCCGCCCACGGCCGATGCCCGCGGTGCTGTACCAGAGCTTCAGCGGCGTCGAGATCGAGAGCGAACATCCGCTGCCGTTCGACCCGCGGGAGGTCGGGCTGATGGATTCGATGGCGACGGATGCGGGCGGCATGCACTTTCGCTACACGCTCCCGCTCAGCAGCACGCGTGCCGTCGTGGAATGGACCAGGTTCAGCACCTCGCCCGTGCCGCGCGCCATCCTGTCCGGCGAACTCGACGCCGAACTCGAGGTGCTGGGGCTGGCCGGTGCGCGCGTGATCCGGCGCGAGGGGGGCATCCTGCCAATGGGAACGCTCGGCACTCCGCCCGAAGCTCCGCCGGGCGTGCTGTTCGCCGGCAATTCGGGTGGTGCCCTGCGGGCGGCCTCCGGCTACGGATTCCTGCGCATTCAGAACTGGGCACGTGCCTGCGCCGACGTGTTGGAGCGGGGAGGGCCGCCCGTCGGGCATCCGGCCGAACCGTGGCTGAGGGGCTCGATGGATCGTATCTTCCTGCAGGCGGTGAGGGCCGATCCCGAGCGCGTCCCGGAGTACTTCCTTGCGCTTGCCGGCGGTGTACCGGCTGCCGGGCTCGTGCGCTTCCTGAGTGATGCCGCGCGCCTCACCGACTATGCCCGCCTCATCGCCAGCCTGCCCAAGGTACCGTTTCTGAGGCAGATTGCTCCGAGTCGGCTGACGGCACCGCAGGACCTGGTGCGCGCGTGAGCGGGGTGACGCGAACGCGGGTCGCCTGGACGCGGCCGTCGTTCGAGACGGTGTTGTTCTCGGTGCTGGCGGTGGTGGCAGTGCTCGCCATCGCCCTGCGGATGCCCGCCCCGCCGCTGCCCGTGCAGGCCGCGGTGCTCGGCGTGCTTGTTGCCACGCTCGGGCTGCCGCACGGTGCGCTCGATCCGCTCATCGCCCGTCGGGCCGTTCTCTGGCGAACACCGCTCGGGTTCGCCGGCTTCAACCTGGGTTACATCGCGATGGTGGGACTCGTCGTCGGCGTGTGGCTGCTCGCGCCCACCGCGAGCCTGATCGGGTTCCTGGTGGTGTCGGGCATTCATTTCGGTGCTGACTGGAATATCGGACGCAGTCTCGTGCTGCGATCCCTCACCGGGGTCGGTCTGCTCACCCTGCCGGCGTTCGCTCATCACGACGAGGTCGCGGGCATCTATCGCACCCTCGCGGGCACCGGGGGCGCGGTCGTGGCCGATGTGCAGTCCTGGCTCGGGCCGGTTGCGATCGTCGCCATGCTGCTGGGGGCCATGCTCGGGCTGCGACGCCGCCCCACCGATGCGCTCGAGATCCTGCTCGCCGCCACCCTGGCGCTCGTCGCGCCTCCGCTCGTGTTCTTCGTGCTGTATTTCTGTGCGCTGCACAGCGCCAGGCACCTGCGTCACGGATTCGCCGAGGAGCGCGGGAGCGGCAGACTGGCGACACTGATCACGGTGGTCTACACCGTGGTGCCGATCGTGGTGGTCGGCATCCTCACGGCGGTGTTCGCGGGCGATTTCGCTCCGGGCGGTCCGCTTGCTGGCGACTGGATCATCCGACTGGTGTTCATCGGGCTTGCCGCCCTCACTGTTCCGCACATGATGGTGATCGCCGTCGCGGAGTTACGGCGGCGGCGGTTCCCGGTCGGGCCTGCCGTCAGCCTGAGCTGATGTCTGCTTTGATCGATCCTTTCGCGTCCGGACTGCTCCCCGTCGGGGAGGGAAACCGCCTCTTATGGGAGGCAGAGGGGAATCGCGCAGGGATTCCAGCCATCCGTCCGCACGGTGGGCCGGGTTCGTGGGCGACTCTCTCGCTGGTATCGACACGATTTCGCACATTCCCGCGGTGCTCCTCCACGGGCGGCAGGGGCTGAGTTCTGCGCTCCGGACCGCGCGGGACCTGCACACGGCGTGGCCCGTGAGCCGGCCGAGGATCCTTGAGCATGAGGGTCACGGCGGGGCAGCCATGGGCGACGAGATCCGCG
>Ga0209512_1003159_pt1 | contig 16071 bp, 17 predicted proteins | sample frozenSSSSmetaG_FD_184142 | JGI IMG/M metagenome (GOLD analysis project Ga0209512, IMG submission 184142) | Glacier valley bacterial and archeal communities from Borup Fiord, Nunavut, Canada, to study Microbial Dark Matter (Phase II) -... | ecosystem: Environmental > Aquatic > Freshwater > Ice >... | reverse complement strand
GACGCCTTAAAATATAAATATGCGCCATACGTTAAGCGAAAATCTGTAGTACACAAATCTGAAATAGACGATTGTCAATTCATTGAAAAACAATTTTTTTTATCAGGATAGCTGCAAGTTGGGTTAAAATAAATAGAGCTATTGGCATCGCGATATTTAAAATATAGAGGCTTGTATTTCAGTTGTAAACAGCTCCAGAAATTTCATCCCCATATTTGAGTTCCCTTTTTTGTTGAGCCGTGGACTCCAAACGGCAATGCAATATTTATTCGGATGAATAGCAACGATTCCACCTCCAACTCCGCTTTTACCTGGTAATCCCACCTTAAATGAAAACTCACCTGCCTCGTCATAAAATCCGCACAATTGCATGATCGCATTCACGCGCTTTGATTTACTGACACTTATAATCGTTTCGTTTGTGTAAGGGCAAACACCATAAGCAGCCAGAAAAAGAAAGGTCCGGGAAAGCTCTTTACACGACATTTCTATTGAACAAAGATTAAAGTAGAAATCCAGCACAACGTCGATGTCATTTTTAATATTACCAAACGATTTTATAAGGTTGATCAAAGCTGCATTTCTATATCCTGCTAATTTCTCCGAATTGGCAATTCTTGAACAATATTCAATGTCGGGATTATCGGATACCTTTCTGACAAATTGAATAAATTCCTGTTTGGGATTTTCAAACTTACTAACTAGTACATCACAAATAACCAAAGCTCCTGCATTGATGAGCGGATTACGAGGTATGCCCAAATCGTATTCTAACTGAACAAGCGAATTAAATGGTGTGCCTGAAGGCTCAACTCCTACTCTGTCCCATAATTTTTCATCTTCGAGCTTGTACGCCAGCACCAATGCTAAAACTTTAGCAATACTTTGAATCGAGAACTTCTCATCTGAATCACCAAAATCGTAATGATCATCGTCAATTGTAGTAAGGTGAACACCAAACTTGTCAGGATTAACATCCCGTAGTTCCGGAATATATGAAGCGACTTTGCCTGGATCATTCGATACTTCTAACTGATAGTAGATTTTAGAAAATACTTCTACGTAGTTCATTTGTTTAGTTAAATTCAAGTTATTTGCTGCAACTCAAAGGTAACTACTTTAAGCTATTTTAAAGAGAATCTTATCAAATCACGGCATTTACAACACAATTTATTTCAGTTTGAGTTTTATTTCGATCAGTTTTATCACGTTCTCAGCATCGTCGGCATCACTCATTTTAATTGTAATGCTTCGAAACTTGTTGCCTGAGGTATTTAAAAATTCATTCTTCATTTTTTCAGGCAGTTCACTCTGCACAATAAGAGGAGTTGCCTTATCGGCCAGATAGAAACTTACCCGAAAAGTACCGTCTATTATTCCGATCCAGAATATTGTTTTTTTCTTCTTTAAAGCCCGGAAAAGCCAACATTTTCCGTCATCATAAAACCGCCATACATCCGAAATATCGGTATGATTGTCATGTAAATAACTTAAAATTCTTTGCCAGAAGATTCTTTTATCGCCGATTACCGAGAAGATTAATTCGTCGGTGGGCGTTGTAAACCTGTCAGTTAATACTATGGTTTCCATAATCGAATTATTTCCTTTTATTATCCTTTACCCGAACACGATCATTTTTTTCTTTTTTACTAGTATCGCGTTTGACATTTGTTTTTTCATCACCCCGTCTGTTATAGCTTTTATCCCCTTGTTTGATATTCTTGTCAATTACACTGCCACGGCCACTGTTAGCCTGATTGCTTTGGCGATAAGACCGCTGATTTTCATCTCCTCTTTTTGGCCGCTCACCAATTGTTCGTTGGGATGGCCCACGATACCTTTTCGCATATAGGGTTTTATATTCACGATGCTTATAATACGGAGCTTCACCATGATAGTCTTTCATAACTACTTTATACCCATCGTACAAATCATAGTTTTTGTATCGGCTGGGAAGATATGATCTGCGCACCCATGATCTTCCTTCAAAATAAATAAACATAGAAGTCTGAACATCATAATAAGCTTCCACATAAGGTAAATAATAATACCGTACATCGGAATAACCTGCAGGACCCCACGGAGGAGGATTACCCATGTTTAAATGTACTGAAACCTGTGCCTGAGTTGCACTTGCAAAAAACAATACTAATCCGAAAACAACCAATTTTAAAAATTTCATCTTTGAACATTTACAGTTTGTAGTAATTCCCTGATGACAAAAATACAATCTAATTTATTCAATGCATACAATAAGAATCGTGATTTTCTTTTTTCTAATAATCCTTTATGCGATAAAAATCGAAATGCTTTTTCCCGATTGAAGATTCAATGAAGCTTAATAAAAAGCAATCTTATTGACTTATAAAAAATTGCTGAAGATAGGCTTCGAAATGATCAGCATCAGGTTTTGCCGAGCGATAAGCGATGTATAGATCCGGTCGGACAAGGTAGCATCCGCCATCAATGATTCCGAATCGTTTGAAAAGATCGTCTGTATTTGAGGTATACTGAATAATTTCAAAAGAAAGCAGGTGTGCATATCCTTCAGCAATACAATAAATTGTATCGACTGATGAATGTTTCGAAAAGATGAAAAGATGAAAGTCGTTACTTTTTACTTTATCTTGAATATTAATCATTTTACCATCCACATGATAATTAATATAGGGTAACCTCTCCCCTGGCCTGGGTGCATAAGTTGGGAAATTACCCGTGGATGAATGTTGAGACAGTGAACTTTTACGATATTGAATTCCAATTTCCGAAATTCGCCGGAAGAAAAAATGACGGATATATTTTTGTTTCACAAGAATTGGCAACATTAATTGCAGGAATAAAGGCAGGACATGAACCCGAAATAACTTTGCAAAAAAGCTCCGGCTTGTGACGAATGTAAACGCACGATCGGTGCCACGCACAACATTTTTTGCAACAACAATCCTTTCGGATGAATAAGTTTCCAGAAGTGATACTTTTGACTTTCCCTGAAGGACCATTGCAAGCTTCCACGCGAGATTATAAGAATCCTGTAAACCGGTGTTCATCCCTTGTGCACCCACCGGACTATGGATATGTGCCGCATCGCCCACCAAAAAACAACGTTTTTTCTGAAATATTGAAGCATAACGCTCGTTTACATTGAATACTGAAAACCATTCAGGTTCTGATATTTCAACTTTCATGCGGGTTTTATCAGCGAAACTTTTTCTGATATCATCAAATGTAACCGGATCTTTGCTTTCCTTATCCATCGAAATTGCACCGTCAATACGCCATCTTCCACCAGGTAACGGAAAAATTCCAGTTGTGCTTTGATCTGAAAAAGAGAAGCACAATTGGTCGGGTGATAAATCTCCTTCTGCTTTGCAATCACTGACATACAAAGCTGTCAAAAAGGTTTTGCCAATGAATAGAATTTGCAACTGTTTCCGAACCATACTGCGAGCGCCATCAGCGGCAACTAAGTACTTTGTTTTGATGATTTCCTCCTGTCCGTCAGAGCGTTTCAGAACGGAGTTCACACCATGATTATCTTGAGTAAATTGAACGAGTTCTGCTTCCCTTTCAATGAAATAACCGAAATTGCTGATGAAGCCAGTGAGCAGTTGCTCTGTTTGAGATTGTTCCAGCAAAAGCAGATATGGGAATTGGGAAAGTCCTTGTCCAATATCTCGCACTGGAATTGTGAAAGTTTTTTTCCCGTTGAAGACAAGTTTGATTTCATTGGCGATTACTCCACTTTGAACAGCGGTTTGGGCAATACCCATTTGCTCAAAGATTTCCATAGTTCGTGCCTGAACGATTAGTGCACCTGAGTAATCTGTTGGATGATCTTTCTTATCGATAATGCGAAATGAGATATTGCGAATTGCCAACTGACAAGCCATCATTAATCCCGATGGTCCGGCACCAACGATCAGGACATCAACGTTTTTATCTCGTAATTGTGTCTGCATTATTTCAGATCTAATCTTTAGTATATCCAACAACCAAATACCTGAATGCCCATCTCCAACCGATTGAATAATTGCTTATTCCCACTTTTTGAAACAGCGCATGTAATTCTTTCACCTTAAATGCACGCAATACAGAAACAGGGCCGTCGTTTTTTGACAAGGCAGATCCGTTTAACAGGTGTGTAATCAGATAAACACCGTAATAAGCCAGCCAATGCCGGTGTAAATCGTTGATAACAAATCCGGTTTTCGTATAGTTTTTAAAATAGCTGAATAACTCTGCCAGTTCATCGTCTTTCAAATGATGACAAAACAAGGAGCAATGAATTACATCAATCGGAACGCCTGTTTTTAAATAATCGCGGTAATCGCTTGCAACACCGCTTATTTCAGGGTAATCCTTACAATAATCATTCATGTAATCAATTACATCAGGATTCATATCAACACCTGTCAACTTTACCTGGTAACCTCCCTTTGCTGCCCAATTGGAAATCACCTGCATCAAATCGCCACCACCACAGCCAAGATCGACAATGTGATAGATCTTATTCTTATCCGTAACTAATTGCCTGATTCCATTCAACGAAATGGAGTGCCCGCCCAATACGCGGTTGATGAAAGCAAGTTCCTTAAGATTCTTGAAAAGCAAGTCTTTTTGAATATTAGGCGCATCCAGTAACTCGGACTCGTAAGAACGGTGTTTAAATTTATTCAGCATAGGTAAACAATGCTGTTTCGATGCTTAACCCAGGTCCAAAACCAATGGAAAAAATATTTTCATTTTGCCTGAGACCGACCTGTATGATTTCATTTAAAACGAACAGAATGGTTGGGGACGACATATTTCCATATTCAGCTAATACTTTGTAAGAATACTGCAAATCATTATCATTCAGCTGTATCTTTTTCTTTATCGTATCGAGTATCTTTTTCCCTCCCGGATGGATCGCCCAGTTATCGATTTGTTCAGGTGTAATATTGAATTTCTTACCCGCTTTCACTACAATATCATTAACCTCATCACCAATAAAATCGGGAACTTTTGCATCCAGAATCATTTCAAAATTAAGAGGCGTAATGTTCCAGCCCATCAGGTCGTTTCCTTCGCTGAGAAGCAATGAATAGAATCCATTCATCAGAATTCCTCTTTGATGATGTTGTTCGGCTTTTGTATCCGAAACGACAACGACAGCCGCTGCCCCATCGCCAAAAATCGTGTTCGACAACAAATTATCATGATTGTTCTTAGGCTGAAAATGTAACGTACACAGCTCCACACAGACGATCAGCACTTTTGCATTTTCATCTGTTTTGGCAATCATATCAGCCAGCTTTAACGCATGAAATGCCGCATTGCATCCCATAAAATTAACGGAAGTATGGAAGATGTCAACAGGCAGATTCAATTGCTTGATTAATACAGAATCCATTCCAGGCGCATAGATTCCGGTACATGTAACCGTAATTAAATGGGTGATTCCAAATACCGCGATGGTGGTATTCAGCTTGTTTAGTGAATCCTGAATTGCATCAATAGCCAATGAAACAGCATTTTCCTTGAATACGTTCAACCGCGTTTCGACATTTGGAGCAGATTGATCATCCTTAAAAAGCTTATCCTCGGGTCGGATATTATTAAAATCAGAAACAGCAGAATATCGGGTAGTGATCCCGCTGTGATGAAATAATATTTTTAGTTTACGGGTGGCCGTATCATCGTTGTAAGCATCAATCATAAAGTCCAGTATTGCACTTTGCTTCGTGCCATATTGCGGTACAGCCGTACCAATCGAAATAATTTTGCTCATCGTTAAAACCAGGTGTAATAATTATTTAAAATCAGTACCAGAAAATACAAATTCATGCAAGCCGAAGTCAAAAGGTTCATGGCCATCGTGTTTTCAAAATTTGCATTCACTGTATCTATTCGAACCATGTTAAACCAAATCCCCAATTTAATGACTACGGGTAGCATGATCAACAGAAACAATGCCATCGCAATTTGCTGATGCTTTAAATTGAAATAGTAAAACAAGAAAACAATTGCGATTGAGAATAATATTGAAGAGAATATAAAGGTTCCAATGTACCCCAGCTTGTAGCTGATACTGATTACACCATCCTTTTTATCTGCATCGTGCTGATAAATTTGCGTAAGGGGATAAATACTACCAATAAATAAACTGGCGACACTCATGCAAATGATGTTATTGAGCGTAAAGAAATTGGCGAAAGAAGAAGTTGAAATTGCAGCAGCGGTCATCAGATAAACAAAAGCTCCCTGAAATATAAACACCGTTAAAAATCCGATGACGGCATATTTTTTTAACCGTACTTTTCGGTAACTGTAAGCCCTGGAGACAAGCACAAAGATCAAAACCAAAAGCGAAAAATAAACCGATACAAACAGACCTGCCAACACTCCAACAATATCCAAAAACAGAGTTGCGTAATATAGATTTTTGGTGACTTTGGGAGGATGTTTTAAACCACCAATGCTGGTTTCATCCCGATCCTGGAAACTATTGTAGCCGTTACTGGATGGGAAAACAAGCAGGTGCATAATCACAAACGCGATAATGGTTGTTTGCCAATTTACAGTATCTGCCTGACTTAATGCGAATAAAAAGACAGGCATTAAAAAGAATGAAAATGGTAACCTCAGGTGTTTCACTGTGTTTTTATCGAACCAGGATACGATGTACATGCTTTAGAATTGTTTTATTGATAAACAAATTAAATTCCGGATTGTTCTGAAGTTGCTCATACAATGTTGTTCATTTGGCCATTTGCGAACAACAGAATCTGCTGGAAATGGAACCATCAACGCCGCATCGTCTTCAACATTGTTTAAAATATAAGAGGCCACTGTCAAATGAAAGTGGCCTCTTATATTTCGTGTTTTGCAATTCTCTTTTAGTGAGAATCAAAAGGAACAACAGCACCATTTGCGTGAACTGTTCCCAATTTAATTATCCCCTGATTACTCTTAGTAGTATTGCCACAATTGCAATAACAAGCAGAATATGAATTATTGATCCTGCACTGTATGCAAAAAAACCAACTGCCCAAAAGATAATTAAAATGACTGCGATAAGATAAAGTAGACTGCCCATTTTGTTAATTTTTAAATGATTAATTATTGATATTTACTAATTCTGACCTAAAGAGAAGGAGACATATGCACTCAAAACCCCATTTGTTGCATCAGGGAAGGAGTAGGATGTTGTTCCCCCGTTTGTTTTTTCTTTCCCCACGTTTGTTAAACCATAGGTATACCTGGCACCCAGGCTAACTCCTCCCAAATCAATGCCTGCACCTGCGGCAATTCCTGCATCAAACTTGTTGTAATCTTCCGTATTGATGTTTTCTTCGAAGTTGAAAAGATTCACGTTCGATTCGTTCTTAACCTTCCCGTTGAGCATATAGGATACATACGGACCCGCATGAATGTTAATATTTTCGGTAACATTAACTACAAACAGAAGTGGCAATTCCAGATAATTAAAGTTGAATTTGGCAATACCATCGATAACATCACCGGTGTAAGTTACCTGCGCTCCTTTGGTGGTGTAATACAATTCGGGTTGAATTGCAAAAGTCTTATTGATAGGCAACTTGGCAAAAAGTCCCAGGTTAAAACCGGTAAGCATTTTATTGTCGGCCGCATCTTTTGCATAAAGATTTGAGAAATTAATACCTCCCTTGATGCCAAACGTTTGTGAATTTGTTTTCTGTGCTTTTACTGAAGTATTCCCTGCACAAATAAACAATGCAGAAATGACAAATAGAATTATAGCGTGCTTCATTTATAAATATTTAAGTGGTTGAATGAAACGAGCCCTGAATTGTCAGGGCTCGTATTGTTTTGTTCGATATTTCTTAAATTAATGAAATGCAAGGCCAATTGTTGAAACACCGGTAGAAAGGTCAAGGAATAATCCAACCTTGTTACTTAAGTGGTATTCGGTTCCTACATGTAGGTCAAGGAATAAAGGATTTACAGTATGGTAGTATCTGTCATCACGATAATAACCATTATCCCATCTTGTATTCACTACTGAAAATCCCAAAGAACCCGCGAGGTAAAAATCCCAATCAGAGCCGGCTCCAACTGCATCATCCAAATAATAAGTGCCTTTTACACCAATAGGAATAACTGTCTCTTTGTAGTAGTACTTATCATTCCGGTAGGAGGCGAAAGTTACAAAAGGGGCTAAAGTGAAATTATTGGCGACACCGAATTCATAATTGACACTAAATACAGGAAGTGCGCGACCATCGTATCCGTAATATCCTGAATATCCTCCAATCCCTAAACCTAAATTTAAGGCGTTTCCATGACTGTCAGAAGAATGTCTGTTCTGAGCTGATAAGGTAGTTCCTAAAAGTGTTAGTAGGAAAAGTAAAGCAAAAGCTGTTGTTTTCATCTTATTGAATTTTCTTTAGTTATTAAATGTATAATTGATAATTGCACTTTAAAAATTATTTCCTTTTGTCATTTCCATGACCACGGTCATTTTTCTCCTTTTCATGTTTGCTATTTCTGTTTTCAGAACCGTGTCTGTCATAGCTGTTATCACCATGTCTGTCATTTCTGTTGATTACTGTCCCGCGTCCTCTGTTAACCTGGTTGCTTTGGCGATAATTTTTGCTGTTGTTTCCTCTTCCTGGACGCTCACCTATATTGCGTTGCGATGGTCCGCGGTATCCCTTAAAATACTTTGTCCTGTATTCGCGATGATTATAATAAGGGGTTCTGCCGTGATAGTCTTTCATCACAACTTTGTATCCGCCATACAAATCATAATTTCTGTATCTGCTTGGCAGATATGATCTGCGCACCCATGATCTTCCTTCGTAATATATAAACATTGAGTTAGGAACATCATAATAGGCCTCTACATCGGGCAGGTAATAGTAATTCACATCGGAATAACCTGAAGGACCCCAAGCAGGAGGATTGCCAATATTTAAGTGCACTGAAATTTGTGCCTGTGCGGAACTTGCAAAAAACAATACAATTCCTAAGGCAACTAATTTTAAAGCTTTCATCCTTTATTTAAATTTACAATTTATATCAACTTGTATGATGCAAAGGTGGGCTCTATATCCTTGCGAAGCGTTACACAATTTAATAAAAGAATTACATGATTCACACATTTCAATGAATTTGAACACGATAAGTCATTCTTCCATCTTATTGATTCAAAAGCTTAAACAGCTCTTTCATGTCAGGAGATAAGATAACTTCAGTTCTGCGGTTTCCGGCACGTCCTTCAGCGGTTTCGTTCGATTTAACAGGGTGAAATTCACCTCTTCCTGAAGAAGTGATACGGCTCGAATCAAAACCATTATCTTTTGTCAGAATACGAACAATCGAAGTAGCTCTTGAGGTGCTGAGGTCCCAGTTGTCTTTAAATACCTGGGTTCTGATTGGAATATTATCGGTATGACCTTCAATCATTACTGTGATATCTTTGGTACTGTTTAGCACCTGGGCAAGCGACTTAAGTGCTTCTTTTCCTTTAGGATCGACTACATCGCTACCCGATTTGAAAAGTAATTTTTCAGCAAGCGAAACATAGACCATTCCGTCTTTGGTATATACAGAAAGCTCATCAGTTTTATAATTCATCAATGCATCGGCTATCGAGTTTTTAAGCTTGGCCATTACATCTTTTTGTGATTGAATCATATCCTGAAGTTTCTTTAACCGCTTTGCCTGATCAGCAATCGTCATTTGCGATTCGGTAGAAAGTGCCTTCAAATCATTATTGACCAACGCGTTTTCATTTAACAATGATGTCTTCTGGTCATTAAGATCTTTAACCTTGTCATTGCAATCAGCCAGTTGGCCATGTGTTTTGGTACTGTCTATCTGCAACATATTGACTTTGGCTTCCGAAGCCTTGAATTTTCTGGTTGCCACACATGAGGTAAATAACATGCTAAAAACTAATGATGAGAAAGCAAGGAAGTGAAATGTCTTTTTCATTGTGATTTTTTAAGTGAATATTTAGAGCGACAAAGTTGAGCCGCTTTAAGTTGATATGTGTTACACAACTTTTAAATTAAATTACATGATTCACACATTTTATTTAACGATCTGTACCGAATAGGCATTGGGAATTATTTTCTGTCCATGAGTGTGTGCATAAACCTTTGTAAATTCAGCACCGAAATAGAGTATTATGGCAGAATAATAAACCCAGACAAGTATTAGAATGACAGATCCGGCCGCACCGTAAACGGAGGCAATGTTATAGCGTCCGAGGTAAAAACCAATTGCAAATTTGCCAATCATAAAGAGAATTGCGGTGAAAGAAGCACCGATAATGCAATCGCGGAGTGCTATTTTCCCATCGGGCAATGTTTTGAATATGATACTGAATAATAGTGTTATAATGACGAAAATCACGCCCATATTTATCACATAAAATAAAAATATGGAATCCTGCGGAAATATAACTGCCAAACGCTTGCTTAGCACATCAATTAATGAATTCACGATTAAACCAACCAACAATAAAAATCCAACAGAGCCAATCATTGAAAACGACATCAGGCGGTTGTATAAATACTTCACGAAACCACGTTTTGGTTTTGCTTTAATTCCCCATATATAATTGATTGAATCCTGAATTTCGGCAAATACACCAGATGCCCCGATTAACAAAACGATGATTCCAATGGTTTGGGCGAATGAATTGCTGTTCGAAAGTTCAACATTTTTAATTGTCTCCTGGATCTGGAGTGCCGCATCATTTCCAACGAGACCGTTAATCTGCCCGAAAATCTCCCCTCTTACCGCATCTGCGCCAAAAAATATTCCACTAAGAGACATGATGATGATTAACAAAGGAGGCAAAGAAAACACCGTATAGTAGGACAACGCAGCACTGAGTTTGATGGCGTTATCGTCTACAAATCCATTGAAGGTTTCTTTAAGGAGATATCCAATCTTTTTCATTACACCAGGTATTTGCATCGCATTGAGGTTTTAATTTTACTGATATGTTACGGTTCCCGGTTTTCCAATTTCGAAATCCCGGAGGCCGAAATCAGATGTCTGATAGGAGTTTGGTTTAAAAATATTTCGTCCATTGCCTGGGATTACCGGATAAAATGTGAGCGATATTTGAAATGCATTTAAAACGAGGTTCTCGTTTTTAACCAGCACGCCCAGTCCAACCAGCGAATAAACTTTACTGTTTCTAAATCCGGATGAAGAATTTCCCAGCATGCCAAGTGTATAGGTAAGAAAAGGGCCAAAACGGAATCCGATAAAATTCCATGGAGCATAGGATTGTGTTTGAATCGTTAATAAAAGGCGCCTGGTTCCTGATAATCCCAGACTATTAAACCCATCCAGACCATATCCTTCGTTAATTGTCAGACTGTCGTACGAAAACCTGTTAAGCCCAATTGTAAGCTGTGGTTTTACAAATTGCCTGAATTTCCATTTTCCGATTTCCCGCAATGAAGTAAAATATATAAGATTTGCCGATATAACTCCCTGCTCTGCATGTGATCCACGAAAGAAAGTTCCATATTCGAGGCTTGAGGCCAGGTAACCCCACGAAAAATAATCGCCCAGCGAAATACGTGTTCCCATGTATAAACGGCCCATATTATTTCGTTGCTGATATCCTCCCGTTAAATTGAAAACCTTTCCAACAGGCACATCTTCAGTAATCCCAAATTTAAAAATATAGTTATCCTGCACATATCTTCGTGCTGAGATGCCAACACTGGCAAGGTAAAAATCTTCATCCGAAAACATATGTTGTGGGTCAATCAATTCTGTCGGCTTTTCGAGATAACGGATTCTTAAAAAACGGGCAGTTGAAATAAAATTGGTTGTACGTGTATATTCTGAATTTCCGGAGTATAACCGGATCGCATTTCCTCCCCAAAAGTCCTGCACATTAAATTTAAATCGCTGCGGAACAAAGAGCAGATTTTCGGACCGGATGGAATCTGCACGAAATTGCTGCGTAAAATAAGCACCTGCGGCCCATTTTGCAAATGGTGAAAAAAACGGACGGTCAAAGGATAAACCTCTCGTATAATTCTTACCTCCCAGGATATCAAAATGGATATTTGTGCGGATGTACGTATTTCTGATATTCGGAATCGTATAGTTTGTATTCAGATAGTTTGTATGCTCTGTATAGTCCCGTCTATAAATATTTTGAAATTCGTGACCAAGGCCCATGAAGTTCTTATCGGTCAAATCAATCGTAATACCCGAAGTGGAAGCTGAACCACGTGGTATAATGCTCCAAATATCCAATACACGAATAAAAATATCAACAGAATCGGATTTGGTTGCTGTCGTTTTAACGTAAAATGAAACATCACGAATATATTCCCTCGTACGTACCAGACGCTCGGATTCTTTAACAAGCAACGAATCAAATACCTGGTTTTGACTAATCAGCAGCAGATTCCGGATGGCAATTGGCAATGATTTTACATGCAGGTTATTCCCGGTTTTTGAGATGAAATTTTGTTGCGCTTCAATGGTATCGCCAATTGAAAAACCAAACGGATCAAGTGTTTCAATGTTAATATGCCTGATTATTTTCCCTTCAAACGCACTGTATTTGTGATAAATCAGTCTCTTTTTAAGTTTTCGCCTGCCCGATGAAGTGGTTTGTACCGGCTTAAAAAATACACCATAAACAAACTTTGTAAACTTGCTTCGTTTCGAATAAGTTTGAATTTGCTTGTAAATAAGTGTTGAATCTTTTTTGGGTGAAGTTTGCTGCGAAAATGCAAAATCACTTATTATAACCAGAAACAGAAAAAGGAGGATAATATTTTTGAACCACATTTGCATCTGCCATTTTTGAATATTTTGAAGTTGCCCGTATATAACTTGATTGTTTTGATAGATTATTACCCTAAATAATCAGCTTTTTAAATTACCAATTCGTAATAAACGGAGTAAGATAGCGGTTAAATTCATCGGGTTGCTCAAGATTTGACAGATGTCCGGCTTTAGTAATACTACAGAATTCTGAATTTAAAATATTTAGATTTAAAAACTCCGCCTGTGCCATTGGGGTAACAGTATCTTCTTCGCCACAAAGGACTAAAACCGGAATAAGTATTTCATTCAATGATGAACACATTTCCGGGCGCTGTGCCAGGGCATATAAAGTTCCGGTAATTGTGATGGGTGAAGTTGTGAGAATGATGTTTCTTATTTTCTCAACCAATTCTTTCTTCGTATTCAATGAATCAGGACAAAAAATATTTTTGACAAAAGCATCTGCAAAAGATGTTAATCCTTCAGCATTAATCTGATCGATCGTTTTATAGCGCTTTTCCTTCCCTTCAGCCGAATCGGCAATGCATTGTGTATCGCTTAATATGATCGCCTCAAATCTATCAGGATAACGGTTGACAGCATTCAATAAAATATATCCTCCCATCGATAAACCACAGGCAACAGCCTTGTCGATCTGCAAAACATCCATCAGTTCAACCAAATCATCAGCGAATAAACTGATACTCAAATTTTCTTCACCGGCAGTTGATTTGCCAAACCCCCGAATGTCGTAAGCAAGTACACGATGCGTGTTTTTTAGAAATTCCAGTTGAGGCTGCCACGATGATTTGTCAAAAGGAAATCCATGAATAAATATGACCGGAACATCACCAGTTCCAAAATCATCGCAACAAATTGTAACCCCTTTGAGGTTAATATTTAAATCTTTTCCTTGCGGTTGTATCGTTTCCATACCTGTAATTTTTACCTGTTATCCCTGTAATAATTATTTTTTCACATCAATTAATTTCAGTTCTCAACGTTTTTTTTCTGCTGCATCAATCCGCTTTCTTTCCTCTTCCTTTGCTTTCTTCTTAAAATATCCCCTTAAAAGGAAATTGTGTTTGAGTGCCTCCATGTTTTCATCCAATCCTTTGGAACTACTTTTAAGATTCATAAGGGTCGTATCAATATTTTGCGAAGTGACTGTATCACGTAATAAACGGCCTATTGTACCATTTCCGTTGTTCATGTTCACCATGATATCTTCAAGCTGTTTCGTCGAAGCCCGGGCATTATCTGTAGTTGCCTGAACACTCTTCATGACGGCAGATATATCATCTTTCGTTGACCCGATCATTCCCTTCATATCACTGGAAGCATTCTGAAAATTCCCGATAGTCTGATTGATATTTTCGGCAATGATTGTATCGTGTATCAACCGGCCAAGTGTACCACGACCGCTGTTTATTTTAAGCATCACTTCTGCAAGTTGTTGCGTAATAACTTCGGCATGACTTGCACTTACCTGCAAACTTGCAATGATAGCGTCTGTTTCAACCGGCTCGGTAGATGAAAGCAATTTATCATCCTCGGCTAAAGCCGCATCAGCACTTCCCTGCGAAATAATTAATAGGCGATCGCCAATAAGTCCTTCAGAACCAACGGACACTTTACAATCGGATTTAATAAACTGCTTGATTTCTTTCCTGATCATCATATCCACCATTACGGTAGATCCGTTAATGATGCTGATTTTATCGACAGTTCCTACATTGATCCCCGAGAAACGGATATTATTTCCTACCTGCAACCCGCTGACATTATAAAAAGTCGTAGAGAGTTTAAAAACAGGATTAAACAGGTTTTTCTGTTTCCCGATAATAAATATAGCAATTACAAAAAGAGCCAATCCTCCTGCAACAAACAGACCTAATCTTATTTTAAAGTTTTGAGAATGGTTATCCATTTTTTTAAAGGTTTTTATTGTGATTATTAAGGTGGGTTCTATTTCGCATATCCACCCTATTTTGCTTTTAAAATTGTGATTACTTAAAAAATGATTTGATTAATTCGTCCTCTGACTTCTCAAATTCATCTAATTTCCCTTCAAGATAAACCTCACCGTCTTGCAACATAATAACACGGTTGGCAGTAGCCCGGACACACTCCATATCATGTGTGATAATAATGGAAGATGTTTTATATTTTTTCTGAACATCATTGATCAAAGCGCTAATTTCATCGGAAGTTACCGGGTCAAGCCCGGTTGTGGGTTCATCATAAAGCATAATCAAAGGATCGACAACTATGGTGCGGGCCAAACTGATTCGCTTACGCATACCACCTGAGAGTTGTGAAGGCATTTTATTTAAGGCATCTGATAAACCGACATTTTCCAAAACCTCTTTAATTTTTTCATCCATCTCTTTTTTAGAAAGATTCTTCCGTATTCTTTTCAAGGGAAATTCCAGATTTTCCTTTACTGTCATTGAATCATACAAAGCACCACTCTGAAAAAGAAACCCTATTTTCTGTCTCAGTTCTGCTAAGCCATCGCTTCCCAATTTACTCACATCTTCGCCAAGCACCTTAATTAATCCATTGTCGGCATTTAATAAACGAACGATACATTTGATCAGAACAGATTTTCCTGAGCCGGATTTTCCCAGCACCACCAGGTTTTCACCATTAAAAAGTTGTAACGTCACACCTTTTAATACCGCCTGTTTGCCAAATGATTTCTGAAGATTACTTATTTCGATAACCGGTTCTTTGCTTACCGGCTTCAATAAAACCTTACCTGTATTTTCTGTTTGACTTGTATTCATAATACCAGCAGATCAGTAATTTGTACAGCAACCATATCCACAATCAGGACAAGGAGGGATGCCAATACCACAGCAGAATTGGCAGCAATACCTACACTTTCGGTTCCACGCCCGGCGTTGTATCCTTTATAGCATCCAACGATTCCGATCACTGCCCCAAAAAAGAATGTTTTTATTATAGCTGGTATCAAATCAATAAACCAGATGCTGCTAAACGCCTGCGCGAAGAATAATGAGAGTGTTACATCACCTTTTATATTTGCTCCTGCCCAGCTTCCCAATATACCAAATCCATCAGCGTATAAGACCAATAACGGAATCATAAGTGTGGCTGCCAATACACGTGTAACGACGAGGAATTTCATGGGATTTGTGGAAGAAACTTCCATCGCATCAATTTGTTCTGTCACTTTCATTGATCCCAATTCGGCACCCATGCCAGAACCAATTTTTCCCGCGCATATCAAAGCAGTGATAACCGGACCCATTTCCCTTA
>Ga0209512_1003158_pt1 | contig 16076 bp, 12 predicted proteins | sample frozenSSSSmetaG_FD_184142 | JGI IMG/M metagenome (GOLD analysis project Ga0209512, IMG submission 184142) | Glacier valley bacterial and archeal communities from Borup Fiord, Nunavut, Canada, to study Microbial Dark Matter (Phase II) -... | ecosystem: Environmental > Aquatic > Freshwater > Ice >... | reverse complement strand
GAGCTTGATCGGCAAGCCGCTATACGACGTCAACGCGATCCCTAACCCGCCGCTGATCGATCAGCCGGAAACGACCGCGTTGCTCGACAAATTGAACGATCTGTTCGCGATTGTCCCGGTGCAAACACAGGGTGACAACGCGGCACCAATTACTATCGGCTCTATCCGTCAGTTGACTTTTCAGCGCGGTAACAATGCCGTTCGCAAAGGCGTCTTGCTACCCGGCGGTCACTCGTATTTGAACGTGAGTGGCGTTGCCGTCAGCGGCAGCACACAGCACCCTGATCAGGCCTATGCATTGGCGCGTTTCCTGACTAATCGCGTCGAACTGGCATCGGGTGGCGGCAGCTATCCCGCGCGTACCAGCCTGGTCAGCCAAGTCACGACCGGACTTTTGGGACGCCTGACGCCTGAAGTCAAGACGCTCTATCAAGATGCGATTGCCAATGGTTATTCGCAAACTGACCGTCGTTTCTATGACTTTTTGGCCTCAGCCATTCGCAAGATGGGTACGAACAGCCTGGATACCAAAGCGGCGATTGCAGCGGCTCAATCGGATGCGCTGAACGCCGAACAAACCGCACTCGCTCGCAAAGCCGATGCCAGCAAAGTTGCCGTGATCGCCACACCCGTCCCCACGGTCGATCCGAAAACTGGCATTACCTTGAAGTTCGGCATGTCCGTCAACGGTCCAACCATTCCTAACAAAGCCACTATTCAAGCGTTGGCCGATCAGTTCGCCAAGGATAACGCCGGTACGGTTGGCCGCGTTGATATTGAATCAATCGGCGGCGGTTTTGGCGGTGGCAATAACGTATTGACCACAGCCACCACGGGTTACGATTGCTTCTACCTGCCGTACAGCGCCGTTCCGAATGTCCCGCTGGACAGCGTGCTCAGCCTGGATAGCTTCCTGACCAGCGACAAGAATTACGACTCAAAGGATTATCTCGGCGCGGTGCTTGGTCAGGTGACGCGTGACAATAAGGTTTGGGCGCTGCCGCTCGGCATTTCGCCAACCGTCATGTGGTACGATCCGCTCGCGCTCGGCAATGCTGGCGTGCCTAAACCGGCTGCTGGCTGGACGACCGCTGACTTCAAAGACGGTTTGAAGGCGCTTGCCCCGAACGTCCAAAACGGCAACCCGCCCTTCACTTCACAAGGCGATGTTGGCTCCAGTTTGCTGATGTTGACCGCTTCCTATGGTGGCCTGCCGATCGATTGGCGTACTACTCCGGTGACCGTGAAGTTCACCGATCAAGCGAACGTGGATGCTATGCAGCAGGTGCTCGATCTGGCAAAGGCCAAGTTGATCGACTATCGTGCGCTGTCCACCACGCTCGGTTTACTGCCCGGCTTGCAAGGCGATCCGGTATACAGCCAGAAGTTGAATGGCTTTAACTTCGGACGCGGCGGTCAGCCGTCGAACACCACTGCACAAAACAACAAGTTTGTGCCGGTGCCGTTCCCCAAGGGACCGAGCATTCAGGTGATGGCGTATACCGTCGGCACCTTGTATATCAGCGCAACTGCCCAGAACGCTGACGCTTGCTATCGCTGGATTTCGACTTTTGCGCAGCATCCCGAAATACTCAGCCTGATGCCTGCTCGCAACAGCCAACTCGCGGATGCCAAGCTGGAAACTACGGCTGGCGTTGCATTGGCGACCACCTATCGTGATGTCGGCAAAATTCTGGCCGACCCGAACACGATCGCTGCCCCGTCTTTGATCGGTGGCTTCACGAATATTTCGAGCATCGTAGTCGAGCACTGGCTGTTCGAGGCATGGGATAACTATGTGCTCAATGGCAAGGACTTGAATGCGGGTTTGACGGACGCTCAAAACTTCGCGAATGGCTACTTGCAATGCGCGGCAGTCATTCCAGCCTACGATGCGTCGCAGGGCAAGTACAGCGACTATCAGACCAAATTCCTGAACTGTGCCACCACTGCTGATCCGAGCCTGAAGGCGCGCTTCGGCATCGGCGGCTAAATGCCCCTCACCCCCTTTCTGTGAGAGAGGGGTAAGACGCTGGATGAAAAGTCCCTTTCCGAAAGGAGCGGGCTTCACTTATTTTTTGCATGAGTTAAGATAAAAGCACTAACTTTTCAAAAAGCACGATAAAATAGGATTACATTGGGCATTTGGAGATCGCAAACCGATGGCAGACTTACAGATTGAAAACGAGTTGGCAGCGGCGCTTCAGCAGCTTGCAACCAACGAAAATTTGTCGGTTGAGGCGCTCTTGAAAACTCTGTTGCAAAGCTATCGAATGGCAAAACACAACGAACTGTTTGCCGCGCCAACAACTAACGAAGGTTGGCATGAAGAAGCGCTGGACAGCTTTATTGGCATGTTTGACGATGATGTCCACGAGCTTTCAGAGTCAGTACATGAATCGGTTACAAACGCGCTTAGGAAAAAAGATGCCCGTCTTAGTTGACACCAATATTCTTGTAGCAGCAAACTTTTCGCGCGATAAAAATCATGCAATCGCTGCGGAGGCTGTGAAGAATATACGCAGCGAGATACGAATTGTTGCCGCACCAACTCTTGTGGAGCTTTTTTATCTCATTACAGATCGTATCAACTACTCGCGTGCTTTACAATCTATTCAAGCAACACGTCTCGCTTTTGACATCCAACCACTTACGAATGAAGATATGATCAATATGGAAGCGATCATGACTCGATACCATGATGCCCATTTTGATTATACCGATGTAGCAATAATGGCATTATCCGAGCGCCTTAACATCACCAAAGTTTACACACTGGATCGACGAGATTTTCTAATCTTTCGACCAAAACATTGCCAGAACTTAGAACTACTTCCGTAACAATATTAACCATCCTCCCACTCACAAAGAAGCGGGATAATTAGGGCGACGGGCTTCTACCTACGAAGTCAAAATCAGCGCGTGTTCGGCTGAACATTGCGCTAGCACAGATTGCCCCACCGTCAAATCCGAGAAGCGCCCCGACATGCTGTTTTGTTCACGCACGACTAACTTTGTTTTCTCGGTCAAACGCACTACGTAGCGATTATCAGTACCGATGAATACAGACTCCTCAAGCACACCCGGCAAGCTGTTCGGCGCATTATCGGCTACGGGATGCAGGTCGATCTTTTCGGGACGGATAGCGATCGTGATCGCGTCACCCGGCTTGACCACTGCGCCGTGTGTGCTGACTCGCAGTGGCAACCGATCATCGACCTGGACAGTCGCCTCGTCACCGTGAACCTCCTGAACGCACGCCTCCAAAAAGTTCGTCTCACCGATGAAATCCGCCACAAAGCGCGTTGAAGGCCGATTGTAGATGTCCGCTGGCTCACCGATTTGCAGGACGTGCCCTTTATTCATGACGGCGATCCGGTCGCTCATGGTGAGCGCTTCTTCCTGATCGTGCGTGACGTAAATAAACGTGATCCCCAAACGGCGCTGCATATGCTTGAGTTCAAATTGCATTTGCTTGCGCAGTTTCAAATCGAGTGCGCCGAGCGGTTCATCGAGCAGCAGCACGCGCGGCTCTTTGATCAATGCACGCGCCAATGCGACGCGCTGCTGTTGGCCGCCTGAAAGCTGTTTCGGGTAGCGATTTTCCATATTTGGAAGCTGCACCAGCTCCAGCATTTCGCGAACCCGGTTGCCGATCAACGTGCGCGGCTTGCCCTCCATTTGAAGGCCGAACGCCACGTTTTGCGCCACTGTCATATGTGGAAACAGCGCGTAATCCTGAAAGACGGTGTTGACCGGGCGGTGAAAGGGCGGAATGCCCACCACATCACGGCCTTCGATCATGATCTTACCGCTGGAAGGTTCCTCGAACCCGGCGATCATGCGCAAGGTGGTTGTTTTGCCGCAGCCGGATGGTCCCAGCATTGAAAAGAACTCGCCGTCCTGGATGGTCATATTCATGCTCTCGACGGCCATCACAGGCGTTTCGCCGCGCCGCGAGCTAAATATCTTATTGATGTTTTGCAGGTCAATAGCGGAGCTAGGCATTCTAATCCCTTAAAATTATAGTAAGCGACTCATCAGACGGGTTGAAGTAAAAATAAGTGTGCGCCCTCACCCTGACCCCTCCTTTTAGAAAAAGTGTCAGGATGAGAGCACATGCTGAACTGAGTATTATTGGCTGACGGCGGCCTTGATATCTGCCCATTCCTGATCGTAGAGCGTTTGCGCATCACCAATATCGCTCAATACGAACAGCTTGGCCTCAACGTCGGCAGGCGGGTAGATCGACGGGTTGGCGAGCGATGCAGCGTCGATCAACTTCTGATCGATGGCGGCTTGATTAGGAGTGCCATAGCCGGTGTAGTTCGAGATGCTGGCAGCTACGCGCGAGTCGTAGATGTAGTTGATGAACTTCATCGCCAGGTCTTTATTCGGCGCGCCCTTCGGAATCGCCATGTTATCTGTCCAGATAACCGTGCCTTCCTTGGGGATGATGTATTGCAGGTTGGCTTTGGCATTGGCCGGGTCTGCAATCACCTGGAACATGTCACCGCTCCAGTCAGAGATGGCGTCCACTTCGCCTTTTGCCAGGCTGATTTGGCCGTCGCTGTCGTGGAAACGGGCGATCACGTCTTTGTGTGCAATGAGGTACGCCTTTACCGCGTCCAGGTCTGCTTTTTTGGTCGAGTTCGGGTCTTTACCCAAAAAGTTGAGCATAATCGCGATCGTCTCACGTGGGCTGTTCAGCACGGCGGCGCGCGCTTTCAGCTTCGGGTCGAACAAATCAGCCCAGCTTGTCGGCGCGTGACCGAGCTTGGCGGTGGCTGCCGGAACGAAGCCGATCCCGATCGTGCCCCATTGATAGGCTACGCTGTACTTATTCCCCGGATCATAGGGCGGGTTGACAAAACGCTTGGTGGCATTCTGCGTGAAATTGCTCAGTTGGCTTACGTCGAGCGGCTGAAGCAGCCCGGCCTTGACCAACAGCGGAATATCATAATCGGGCGGCACGATGATGTCATAGCCAGGGTTGCCTGCCTGAATTTTGGCAAGCATCACATCGCTCGTCTCGTACGTGTCGTAACTCACCTTGACGTTGTACAGCTTTTCAAAGTTGCTGATGGTGTCGTCGGCAATGTACGTCGTATAGTTGTAAATGTGCAGTTCCTGCGGATTGCCATTCACTAAAGCAGCGGTCGCAACCGGCGTGAACACGATCGACGAGGTGGGCGCGGCGGTTGCGCTCATGGTGCTGCCAGCGGCCATCGTGCTTGCCATGGTTGCAGCCTGATTGCTGTTATGCGCGGTTGCTACCGGATGCGCCAGCAGAGCGAGCGCGAATACGGCGAATAGTGCGCTGAACAAAAGGAAACGTTTGTTGTTCATTCAAAGACTCCTTGGCGAAAATTGTGCAAAACTCTAACCCCGATTACGTTGCAAAATCAGCGAAAAAAGTACCAACCCCATCGACACACAAACGATCAGCGTCGATATGGCATTGATACTTGGGTTGACTCCAAATTTGATCATGCCGTACACGAACAGCGGCAGCGTCGTTGAGTTCACGCCCGATGTGAACAGCGTCACCACAAAGTCGTCCAGCGACAGGGTGAGCGCCAGCAGCCCGCCCGCGACGATGCCTGGCATGAGCAGCGGTAACGTGACATAGCGAAAGGTACGCCATTCGTCAGCGCCAAGATCGCGAGCAGCTTCTTCCAACGATCGGCTCATGCCTGCCAACCGTGCGCGCACCACGATCGCCACAAACGGCATACAAAATACCACATGTCCGATGATCACGGTCGTCAGGCTGAGCGCCAGTTGGCTGCCTGTGAGCTGATTCAGCCCACGAAACACACCTGAAAAGAACAGCAGCAGCGATAAGCCCATCGTCACTTCAGGAATTACGACGGGTAAGTATAACAGTAAATCGAGCGCGCGCCGTCCGCGAAAAACGAGGCGCTCCATGCCGAGCGCTACGGTTGTGCCCAGCATAGTAGCGATCAATGTGGAAAAGAACGCTACGAATGCGCTGTTCCCCATCGCTTGAATCAGATATTGGGTGCTCAACCGCTTTTCGGTGCTGAACTGGCCGCTGAGCAGCAGTTTGTACCAATCCAGTGTAAAGCCGTTCCATACGGCGTTTGTGCGCGATTGGTTGAACGAGAACAGGATCAGCACGAGGATCGGCAGCCACAAAAACAGGTAGCCGAGCCACGGCATGATCGTCAGGATCACTTTGCCGACGCGCCGGATCGCCATATCGCCGCGCAAGCCGGGGCTATTTTGTAGGACAAGTTCAGATTTAGGAAGTGCGATTTGTGCCATTAGTTGCCGTTATTTTATCTCTGAATGATTTATTTTAGCATTTTCGTGCAATTGGACTTGCAACAAAGCTCAGGCAGCGTCGCGATCGGCAAAGCGATAATAGATCAGGAGCGCTACCACGACAATTGACATCATTCCCACCGACAGCGCCGATCCGAATGGCTTACCAGTGGGACTATCCACGAACTGTTTGATCTGGTTGCCGACCATCAGGAACTTTGCACCACCGAGCAAATCGGGCGTAACGTAAGCGCCCAGTGCCGGAATGAACACCAGGATACAGCCTGCTAATACACCCGGCAGCGTGACGGGCAGCATCACCCGCAAGAACGCGCGCAAATCATTAGCACCCAGGTCATGCGCTGCTTCTACCAACCGAAAGTTGAATTTTTCGATCGATGTGTAAATCGGCAGCACCATGAATGGCAGATACCCATAAATCAAGCCAATGTATACCGCAAACGGCGTATTCATCATCGACAGCGGATCGGTAATCAGATGCAAATAGTCGATCAACAAAGTGTTGACCAGCCCTTTATCGTTCATCAGAAATTCCATGGCGTAGGTGCGTACCAGGAAGTTCGTCCAGAAGGGTACGATCACCAGCAGCAAAAAGAAGTTACGCACGGCGGGTCGGCGGGTTGCTACGAAGAATGCCAGCGGATAGCCAACGAGTACGCAAATCACGGTCGCCACAATCGCAGTGAGCGCAGAGCGCACCAACACCGATATATAAGTTGGCTCGATCAGGCGCGCGTAATTATCCAGCGTCAACGGCCCGCTGGCCTGATAGAGCGAGCTAGGCGTTAAAAAGCTGTAAAGAAACACAACTAACAGCGGTAACACGAAGAACGCGATCAACCACGCGGTCGCGGGCCACACCAGCAGCCGCACCTGAATACGCTGCCGTCGTTCGTTGTAGGGTAAAGGAGTTGCTGCCATACCGCTTGACTTGAACCTTTTATTGATTAAAATTTCATTCTACGCAATGGGCGAAAATTATAAGCCGTTTTGGGGACAGCGCAAAAAATCGCAAGCCAACGCGTACAGCAAAATGCACAGGTGTGATTTCTCCAGATACAGCTCAGAGTGTTCCGTCTAATCAATTTCACACAGACGCTTGACCTGTGCGCAAGCCTATGATATACTCCGCTCGGAAGTGTGGCGGAGTGGCTTAACGCGCTCGTCTTGAAAACGAGATCGGGCCTAAACCCGACGTGAGTTCAAATCTCACCGCTTCCGCCAGCATGGGGGGGTGCCAGAGTGGTCGATTGGGGTCGCCTGCTAAGCGATTTTCGCTTTAATCGGCGAACCAGGGTTCGAATCCCTGCCCTCCCGCTAATCAGAAAGAGCCGTTTACGCGGCTCTTTTTGCTTTCTATAGGTGTCGTCGTTCGCAAGTCGCTATAATCTGTCTTTGCTACAACTTGTAGAAAAGCTCACCCGTCATGCGAACACCAATCGGCATCCTCATCAAAACTCATTTCGCGCTGCTTTTGTTGGCCGTCTCAATGGTCGCGTGCAGCGCCTCAGCCGCGCCGACGCCCACCCCTGTTGACGGCATTCAGGCGATCGAACCACCGTTGGCATTAGCCGATTTTACGCTCACCGATCAGCACAACCAGCCAATCCGCCTGAGCGATTTGAAGGGTAAAGCCGTGCTGCTCACTTTCGGCTATACGCACTGCCCGGACGTGTGCCCAGTCAATCTGGCAAACTTCAAACGCATCAAACAAATGCTCGGCACGGACGCGGCGCGAGTGGCTTTTGCCTTCGTCAGCGTGGACGGCAAGCGTGATACACCGTCCGTATTGGCGCGTTACATCGACTTATTCGATCCGTCGTTCATCGGTATGATGGGGGACGACAGCGCGACTCATCAGGCTGCCAAACAATTTGGCGCTGCCTATTTCATCGATTCCGACGCAGTGGATTACACGGTGACACACACTGCCGCGACCTTTTTGGTCGATCCGCAAAATCAGTGGCGGCGAGTGTACTCATTCAATTTGCCGCCCGCACAGATCGCAGCCGATATTGAACAAATGCTGAAAAGTTAGAAATCCGCACATTGAAGTTGATGCCTAACCCCCGCCCTTTGCCGTTGACCCCTAACCCCCGCCCTTTCCCCGATTACAGGGCAAGGGAGTCAGACGGCATGGTGAAGTTTGGCGATTGTTGTTTGCTCACAACGCGAATTGCCCCTATGATTAAGCATCAGCGGAGGATCCCATGAAAGTTCTGATCGTTGATGATGAGCAGGCGATTCGCGATAGCTTAGGGCGCAAATTACGCCGTGATGGATTCGATATCTTTCTGGCTGCCAATGGCATTGAAGGCTTGCGCATGTTTCACCTGGAGCACCCCGATCTGGTGGTGCTCGATATTATCATGCCCGAAATGGACGGCCTGACCGTTTGCCAGCGCATTCGCGAAGTGGCCGATACGCCGATCATGATGCTGTCAGCGCAGGCCATTCGTGAGGAAGACATCGTGCAAGGCTTGAACGCCGGTGCAGATGAATATCTTGTCAAGCCAGTGCGCCTGAACGAGTTTGCCGCGCGTGTGCAAGCCCTGCTGCGCCGTTCGCAAACGGTCACGCCGGATACGACCGTTGGCTATAACGACGGTTATCTGAATGTTGATTTGCAGCGGCGGCATGTCTACGTCGGTCCTAACAAAATCCACCTGACGCCGACCGAGTTCAAACTGCTGATCGTGCTGCTTGAAAATTCAGGGCGCGTCGTCACCCATCGGGAACTGCTGGAACAGGTGTGGGGGCACGAATACATCGATGATATTTACTACCCGCGCGTGTATATCAGCCAGCTTCGGCATAAAGTCGAGCCGGACGCGGATAACCCGATTTACATCCTGACCGAACATCGCATCGGCTACCGTTTCGAGAAGCACGCACCACCGCCTGCCGAGTGATCGCTAATCAATGTCAGCGCTGAATATTATTTCGCTGGTAGTCGATAGCATCAGTCTCACGTTGGCCGTGCTGATGCTGCTCCTCGTGTTTTGGCAAGATTCGCACAGCCTGCCGAACGCGCTGTATGGCTTGCTCACACTGGCAATGATCATCTGGTTCGGCGGTGCGCTGCTGGAGCGGGTGGCCGTTTATATCGAAGCCCCGATCGGCTTAATCGGGAGCGGCATTCGTTTGGCGGAGCTAGGCTTGACGTCGGTATGCGTGCTCTTGTACTTGTTCAGCGTGGTATTGACGGGCGCATACAGCCGTTATTTTCTGCGGGTGGCAGGCGTTGGCGCAGCAGCGATCATCGTTTACCAACTCTTTATTTCGTACGTGGCAAGCAATCCGATTGACAGCACGACCGATGTTAACGCGATCACTTATTCATACGGCTTGAGTTGGTCGCTGCTGTTCGGCCTGTTGGCAGTCGCAACGTTGTTTGTCGCCTGGCAGCAGCGCCGCAAGTTTCACGATAGTTTGCTGCGCGTGGGGGTATCCGGGATCGCGATCGGCATCCTGATCGAGTTGATCAGTCCACAGCTCAGCAGCCGTCTGATCAGTCTGGATATGTGCGTGGCGAGCACACTCTTAATCAGTTACGCCCAGGTACGCGCGCAGATCATCCAGCCGCTCACCGGACGCGCCAGCCAGTTGAAGGGCTTCCGCGATGTGGGGTTGGCGATCACCAGCCGTTTGCAGTTGGATGAAGTGCTCAAAACGATCGCCACGCAAGCCGCCGATATGCTGCACGCCGACGGTGCTGCAATTTATCTGAGTCATGACAGCGTGCTTGAGCTGGCCGCCGTCTACAATATGCCGGAACGTTTCATCGGCCAGCGCTTAGCGCTCGGTGAGGGGTTGGCAGGGCAAGTCGCGGTCGATCGGCGGGTGAGCCAGGTTGAGGATTATCAACGCGATTGGCATGGCCTGCCGGATATGCAGTATGCGCGGCAAGCGTTCGGGTCGGTGGTAGCGGTGCCGCTGGTGTTCGGCAACGATGTGATGGGTGTATTGATCGTGGTCGAAAATCCATCCGGCAAACGTTTTGATCGTGACGATGTGCGCTTGCTGGAGATGTTGGGGCCACAAGCCGCCGTCGCGATCACGAACAGCCGCTTATTCGAGAAGCAGCAGGAACTCGATCGGCTCAAAAATCAGATGATCCGCATGACCAGCCACGATCTCAAAAATCCACTGTTCGCGGCCATGTCCCATGTCGAGCTGTTGCAAGAGGAAGGCAAAGACATCCTGACGCCCGAAATGCTGGCCGATGTGGACACCACCTGGACGCAGTTGCAGCGCATGAACCGCATCATCAGCGGCATTCTGGATATGGAGCGCATTCAATCCGGCACGCCCACCTATGAAGAATTCGCCATTGAGGATATGATCGGTATTGCGGTGGCCGAACTGCGCCATCAGGCAGCGGCGCACACTATCCTGCTGGAAACCGAACTGCCGGTCAATCTGCCTGCCTTGTTTGGCGATCGGCACTATTTGATCCAGGCAGTTGCCAATCTGGTCGAAAATGCGATCAAATATACGCCCGATCACGGTACTATTCGAGTGAGCGCCGAACAAATCGAAGATCATGTGGTACTGCACATCGCAGATAATGGCGTGGGCATTCCGCCAGATGCTCAGGCGCGCATTTTCGAGCGTTTTTATCGCGCACATCCTCACATGGAGCAGGTGAACGGCACTGGCCTGGGGCTGAGTCTGGTCAAAGCGGTGACTGATGCACATGGGGGGCGTGTCTGGCTGGATAGCCAGGTCGGCCAGGGCACCACTTTTCACATTGCGCTGCCCTTATCAGGTATAAAAGGTGTCTGATTTTTATTCAATATAGGTCAACGCTGTGGAAACGTACGCAATTTCAAAAAAATGATTACAATGGTGATCAGCGCTACCACCAGGAGATTTGAGAACATTATGATTAACCGTAGTAGACTTCACGTTGGCGATCTTGCGCCCACGGTTACTGAAGCCGAATTGTATGATTTGTTCGCACAGGCGGGCGAAATCGAGGCGCTGTCGCTTGTGATCGATGCGCGCACCGGGCGCTCACGCGGTTTTGCTTTCGTTGAAATGCGGACTGCCGAGGGCGCTGCGGCAGCGATTAAGCAATTTAACGGCTACCTGTTTCACAGCCGCATGTTGATGGTCTATTCAGTGCCGCCGCGCAGCACCAAACGAGGTGAGTCGCGCGCACAGATTTAACCGCTTAAAATGTAGCAGATCACTTCAATAAATGGTAATAATAGCGGTCATTTGTACTGAAACAATGACATTGCAAGGCTAGCCCCGTTTTAACCTTGCAGTAATGGCTTATGATGGGTTTATTTGAGTTTTGCGGAGTTATCTTTGCGGAGTCATTACCTGTCATGCTATTGAGTCAGCGTACATTGTTGAAGGCATTGCTGGCTGCTGGTGTTTCGATCGTTCTACCCAAACCAGCTGCTTCGAGGGGAACCGTAAATTTGTTGAACCGCTTTAATCGTCGTCTGCAATTATCTCAGCCGCAATCTTTATCGGTATTGGCAAGCACCGCCGATTTTGTCAGCGACTCAGCGCTGCCCGTCGTGGTTGATACACGCCTATTCACGCGCACTGAAGTCGGCAGCGGCATTTTTGGGCGCTGGCAAATTGATACGCACGGCTTGCCCGCTTATCAATACGAACTCGATCAGCACGCCGATCGTCGAGCACGTTTTGCCAATAGCCAGGGCTTCGATCGACGCGATCACTGGTACCCGATCGGCAACGATCGGATCATCGGCATTGCGTATAATGAAGGCTACGTTCAGTTCTACATCGGTGATCGCGGCGGCACGGTGATCAACCGTTTTGATGATGGCTCCAGCCCCGACGATTGGATCGATGCGATCAAGGCGCTTCCGGCAGCGGTGCGAACGTTTTTGAAGCGACTCAATTTGCAGAAGCGCTTACAGGAACAGCGCGAACTGCTGAAGCATTGGCAGAAAACCCATCCGCAAGATACCAATATGGCAAAGCTGGCGATGGACATTCAAAAGCATATGGCCGATGAACTGCGTACGGCCACCCGCGATGCCGCCACCAGCCAGCACTATTCAGGCGGTTTTGGTTACATCGATGATGGTGAGGCCACCTGGTCAACGGCTTATTGCTATCGCCCGAAGGAAGCGCTCACCCGCCGCTTGTTTGGCATGGGCTACTACGAAACGGAAATGACGCACCGTGATATTCGCCTTGTGCGCCGTGTCTATGCGCCGTGCGGAGACGACCCGCTGCTGATCTCCGATGTGGTGATCAGCAACATGTCGGCACAAACCAAAACGATTCGCTGCTATGAATATTGGGATGTCAACGTCTATCAGATCAAAGCGAGTTGGTTTCAAACCGGCCTGCCAGCGATTGCCAGCACCGATTCGCGCTATGCGATCAACGATAACTTTTCACAGAATGTGACCTTCGACAGCGCCACGAATGTGCTGCGCGCGCATATGCAGGTGCTCATCGAGGACATTCCGAAGCCGGAAGAAGCGTCTGATACGGATTGGTATCCGGCGGATATGTTTCTGGTCGATCTGGGGGGCAGCCCGTCCGCTGTGTATACCGACACTGCACTCTTTTTCGGTGAAGGCGGACCCGCTCAGCCGGATGCAGTCAGCAAACGGCAGGAGGGCATGTTGCGTCCTTATGGATCGGCCAGCCGCCAGCCGTACTGTATGGTCATGCGCCGTGACCTGACGCTTGCGCCGCGTGAGGTAATGCCGCTGCGCTACGCCTATGGGACGGTACGCCCTGGCGCGTCCACCGATTTTGTCGATAAATATCGCACGGTCAGTCTGAACGATACGCTGAGCATCTGGAAAAACCGACTCGTCTACTTTTCGATGCCTGACGAGCCGGAATTGAAGCGCGAAATGGCCTGGCACGCTTACGCCTTACAGCAAGCGACGGTGTACAGTGCCTACTTCAAAACGCATGTGATCACGCAAGGCTCGGCCTATCTGTATTTGCACGGCTTGGACGGCGCGCCGCGCGATCAGGCGCTGTTCGCGATGCCCATGACCTATATGCGTCCCGATCTGGCGCGCGAAACCTTGCTGCTGATCCTCTCAGTGACGTTTGCCAAAGATCATGGGCTGACCTACGCCTTTTCGGGACATGGCAAACTGGACAGCGCGATCGTTCATAAGCGTCCAAGCGATCTCGATCTGTTCTTGCTCATGGCGCTCAGCGAATATCTGGCAGCGACGGGCGATGTAGGGTTTCTATCGCATCAGGTGCCTTTTTATGGAGCGGACGCCGCGCAGCCCGTCGCAACAGTACTCGAACATGCGCGCGTCGCTTTCGATCACCTGATCAATGATGTCAGGATCGGCAGTAACGGCTTGCTGCGGGTGGGCGACGGGGATTGGTCGGATGCGATCGTGATCGAAACCGCAGCGGCGCGTTTGTTCCTTGGCGTCTCATTTGAAGAGTCGGTCGAAGGTGGCGAATCGATCCCGAATACGCAAATGGCATTGTATGTGCTGCCCATTGCCGCCGCTGTGCTCGAACCACACGACCCAACCCTGGCCGCCAGAATGCGCGACGTGCTGCCCGATTTCAAAAGCGCGGTTGATCGACAGTGGGCAGGGCGTTGGTATACGCGGGCACTGCTGCGCGATGTGCTCGATCGCGAGGTAGTGATCGGCAAAGAGGCGATCAATCTGGAGGCGCAGCCGTGGGCATTGATCAGCGGTGCGGCGGCGGACGCGGGTCACGAAGATAAGCTGATCGAGTCGATCGATACGCTGTTGGATCAGCGCGCTCCAACTGGCGCAACGTATACGGAACGTGGGCGCGTGTCCGCCGCCATATCGCAGCTTTTGACATGGGGTTACAGCCGATCGCGGCCTGATTTGGCGTGGCGCTCGCTGCGTAAACAGATGTTTGCCAGTCACGCGACGGTCTTTCCAGAGTTATGGTACGGCATCTGGACTGCGCCGGACGCCTTGAACGGCGCTGAAATTGATCATCCCGGTCAGGCGTCAAGCAGCGCGGTCACGCCGATCAGCGATTTTCCGGCGATGAACAGCAATCCAGACGCAATGGCACTGCTCGCGCTGATTCGACTGTGCGGGATCGATCCAGTAGCCGACGGTTTGCGGATCGCGCCGCATTTGCCGCCAGATAAAAAGGAGTTCGTGCTCGATATGCCGCTGATCAGGGTGGAAGTGTCACCCACGGGTATCAGTGGTGAATACCGCGCGGCCAATGACGGTGAGCGAGCGTTATATATCGCGATCCCGAAGGATGCAATTTTCAGCGCTGCCACGATTGGCACGACAGCGGCACAGCCCGATGCCAGCGGCCACACCGTTCGGCTGCCGTTCAGCTTTCGCAAAGGCGATCGAGTGTCGTTCAGGGTGACGTGGACACTGCCGCCTATAACGCAAGTCGGCTTGTGAGGTTGCTTGCCTGATCTTCGTCCGCTGCGCAATCTGTTGACCGATCGGATTCACGCGCTGCCGTTGGTCGTCGTGTACCTGACCGACGGTTGCAACAGCCGCTGCGCAACCTGCGATATCTGGAAAGTGCCACGCCGCAATATGTCGCTGGCATTGGCCGAACGGCTGGCGGCTGACTGTGCGGCATTGGGCGTGCGGCGGGTGGTGCTCAGCGGTGGCGAAGCGATGCAGCATCCCGAATGGCCGCGCATTGCGACTTTATTCAGGGCGGCAGGCGCGCGGGTCACGCTCTTGACGAATGGGCTGCTGCTCAATAAGCAGGCGGACGCCGTGCGCGCTTCCATCGATGATTTGACGGTTAGTTTGGATGGCGGCACACCTGAAACGTATCAGGCCATTCGCGGCGTAGACGGCTTTGCGTTGATTTTGGAAGGGATGCGCGCGTGCGCCGGATTACCGATCACGACGCGTACCACTTTGCAGCGCGCTAACTTCCGCGAAATGCCGCAGATCATCGACGCGGCCAAATCAGCAGGCGCGGCAAAGATCAGCTTTTTAGCGGTGGATGTGAGCAATCGTGAGGCGTTCGGCCCGCGCTTTGCTGATCTCGCAGCGAACTACGCAACCGAACACGCGCCGCTCTCACCTGCGCTCACCGCTGACGAGCTGCCAGAATTTGCCGAGATGCTCGATCGCCTTGAGCGCGACTATGCCGCCGATTTTGCATCCGGTCGCCTTGCGGAAAGTCCGGCCAAGCTGCGCCGCTTGCATCGTTATTTTGCGGCGCTCAATGGGATCACGATATTTGATCCGCCGCGCTGCAATGCGCCGCATGTGTCCGCCGTGATCGAAGTCGATGGCAGTTTGCGACCGTGTTTTTTCTTGCCAAAAGTGGGCACGCTGGCTGATCATGGAGTCAACCAACCGCTGCGATCGGCACTCAACAGTACGGACGCGATCGCGATGCGCGCTGCCTATCGTGCGGGTGAGCGCCCGGAATGTGAGCGCTGCGTGTGCGCCCTGTATCAGAGTCCACGCGCGCTGATCCGCTGATCGTGTTGACCCCCCTAAGCCCAGCCGTTGACCCTATGCCCCGCCGTTGACCCCTAACCCCCACCCTTTCCCCGATTACAGGGGAAGGGAGTCAGACTATATAAAAGTCCCTCTCTGTAATCGGGGAACGCTCCTTTCCCAAGGATGGGAAAGGCCGGGAGAGGGCAGATTTAGGGAGGGGTCAACGACCATAGGCATCAAGCTAAGGGCAAAGCAGGTTCCAGAGAGAGTACGAGATGGTAAGTGGACGGCGATTTTCGGCGACGCGTCTTAAGCGCCTTGTGATGGAAATCAGTGGCAAGGGCACGGCAAACG